>WNGL01001740.1_pt1 | contig 26632 bp, 18 predicted proteins | sample 5400591 | NCBI WGS metagenome assembly WNGL01 (sample SAMN13153377, study PRJNA577476) | soil metagenome | isolation source: 80 cm soil or saprolite under Garry oak tree replicate 1 | place: USA:California | collected 2016-06-15 | reverse complement strand
ACCGCGCAAGAAGGGTTTGAGCAGCACGACTGCGTTGCGAGCACGCAAAAAGTCAAAGCTCGTGCCCAAGCAGCGGGCCGGTCGAACTAATTCATGGAGCGAGACTGGCTTCAATTGGAAATTGGGTGATTCAGCAAACGTCGCGGAAGGGAATGCCCGCAGCAGAAGCATGCGATAACGCAACTCGCGGACGCGGCTCTCCAGAACTTGCCTGAATCCGAATTCGCAAGCAATTTCGGGCCGCTCTCTGCGGACTGATAAAACAACATGCCCCGGCGTTCCAGAACCGACGTCAACAAAATTCGGGAGTCGTTGCAGACCATTTGCGTTGAATGCGGGTATTCCAGTCCGAGAACGGGCGGCTGTTGTATAAAAGGGCGGTTTAGGAAGCCTGAGCCTCTGGCAGTTTATCAGTGGGTTCGGTACCGCCATCTCTAAAACCCAAAATCACAAAGCCGAAAACCGGACCGCAAACAGGGCACTGCGCAGCGTACTCTGCATGTGACCCGAAAAGATTTATGTTCAACGTCGCCTTCTTGCAATTAGGACCCACTGGATAGTCGCTTGCATGGCTGGGACCCTCATGGGATTGTACAAGCTCCACTCGGGACTGGATTGTTGCTCTTTTGCGCTCGCTTACCTCGCTATTTCGTCCACCAAACTTGCTTGATACGCAATCGAAATGCCAACTTTATTTTGGGTTTTATTGTCAGAATATGCCGTCCGGATGCATAACATAAAATGACAGAGAACTTGCATCAAAGGTGAAATCGTCATGGATGGTGTAGCGGTTGCGCCGGAAGTAAAGCCGGCAGAATTCAGACAGGAAATACTTGGCCTCGCAGTCTCCAGGGTGATATTCGAGGCTCTTGTAATCGACCGCCTGCGCGCGTCCCAACTCGTCGATGCGGATCACCAGCGGACGGAAATTCTGGAACGTGCGGATCGTCCTCAGATTGAGGACTACCAACCCAAGCGTTGTCAGACAAAGCAGGGCGACGCCGATCCTCAAATAGTGACTCGTAACTACTGCGTCACCGTATTTTTCGAGATAGAGCTGCTTGGTCTCGTTGAATTCTGGATTGTTCATGGCAGGAAATACCCGACGATCGACGTTCCCGAAGACAGTCCGGACATACCGCTGAAAATGTGGCTGGTGAGGGCCGGGACTTTGAGTAGGGCGTAAACGCCGCCCAGGAAAACCACAATCAACAGGGTCAACAAGGTGACGGGATCAGGAATGGGAAAGAAAGGCGGCTGGGTCAGCACAAAGATGACCAGGTTGCCCATGATGAACATGGTGGCAGCGGCGATGACTTGGTAGAAGGCATACTGCATGAAGCACTTGAGCCAACCCCAGAAGAGCCATTCCAGTTTCGGAACGATGAAGAATGGAATGAAGATCGGGCCCACCAGAACACAGATCGCCTGCGCTACAAATCCATAAGCAGTGATGATGACGGCCACAGCCTCCCACAGCGCCATGATGATGAGGTCGATGATGTACGCGATATTGCCGGAGATATCAGTTATCCCAGGAGATTGAATCTGGCCTTGGTATTGGCTTATGGCGTTAGCTGCGTTCTGCAATTGGGTTCCAACAATCAGGTTGCTGAGATATTCGGTCTGATCAATGATGAGGTGGTAAAAGCTCCTGCCAAAGCCGGGAATCGGAGTGGCGTAGTACTGGGTCACGGCATAACCGAAGGCGATCATCATCACCAGACTGGCGAAGTGTCCGAACTGAAAGCCGCCACCTCGATCACCGGCACTGAGCGCCGACTTAACTCCAAACCAAACGATCACAATCGTGGCGAAGGAGAGGAACATGCCTTGGCCGAGAAAAGCGAATTGGCCAACGTGCTGGGTGAGCAGCTGGGTGCCGATCCTAATATAGGGCGGACTCTTTGGTGAACGGGTGAACGTTCGCTTCGCCATTTTCGAAGAGCACCCACATCACTCCCATCAGGCTAGAGACAGCGGTGTCGCGCAGGTATTTTATGGTAGGCGCGGGTTCATGTTGGTGTTCGTGCGGCAGGCGTCTCAATACGTTTGCGACAACCTCCTCGTCCCTGATCGACGCCAGAGCGTTCTGGTGGGTGCCGAGCAGGTCGGACGAAAGTGAGCTTCAGATTTCTCGTCGAGTGGACACATTGGCAGCATGGATCACGCTAGCTCACGATCCGTGACCTGAACTACACTGAATTACCCTATTTCCCGCGGAGGCGTACTTAAAAAGACGTTTAGCCCGAAAATCCTACCGCAGGCGATACGTCACTCCAACTCGACAGGAAATACCCGGATTAGGAAATCCCAGATATTCATGAAATCGGCGATCAAGAAGGTTGTCGATTCTGGCGAACAACCCAATACGCCGAAATCCGTCGTATCCAAGCACAAGATTTGTCGTCGAGGAGCCTCCCACCGAGTCGATCGCAGGTACCGGCAACTGGAAGTCGTACCTCCTGCCCACCCATACGGTTGCGCTGGATGCTCGAATCTGTTTGGGCAGCTTCGTATCAAGGCTAAAACCGGCCTGCCAGTCTGGCTGGTCCCGCAAAGGTTCGCTTGACGATTCGATCTTCCAGTTCAAGGAGGATCCCCAAACCTTTACCTGTATCCCGTGACCTACTGAAAGCGCAGCATCCGTCTCCACGCCTGCGGTACGCACCCGGGTGCGATTTACCAGGCGGAATGCGGTCGCACTGAAGTCGATCAGATTCGAGAACAGGTTGTAGTAATAAGTCCCTGACAGGGTGAGGTGGCCGCCGAAGCGATGCTGTACGCCCGCATCCAATCCCGTCACTTTTTCCGGCACAAGACTGGGGTTGCCGACGCTGGGATTTTCAAGAGCATATAAGGACGGCACTTTGTAGGCCTGCCCCCAGCTTGCTTTGACGATCGTATTCTTCGCCACCGGCAGAGCAGCGCCAACCCGCGGAGCAATCTGCGCGTGGAACCCCGAGGTCTTGTTGATCCCGAGGGCAATCATGGCGGTCATGCGCTGGGTGAAGTAAACCAGATCACCACTGCCATTGACGATGCCGCGATTGGTACTGAACCGCGAGTTGTAGAGATTATCAATCAGCGTGTTGTTGTCGCCGATTTCGTCTCCGCCTTGAGCGTTGAAATGGGCCTGCCATTTGGGAGCAAAGTTGAACACGTTCTGCAGAGTCAGCCGCGGCCGAGTGAAACGGGTGCTTACGAGCGTGCTGGGTTGGGAGAAAGGAGATGGGTTCGTGCCGGCGAGAATCGGCGGAGTGTACGAATGCTCCCCGCGAGTGAATACGTCGATATCTATGCCCGCTGCCCAAACTTTGCTGAACTGACGTTGAAAGATGAAGCCGGCGAGGAAGTTGCCGGAGTTGCTGGTCTTCGGAGTCCGGAGAATCGAGAACTCGGGACCTCCGCCATTCTCGGGGAAGCTGGAACCGTCGAACTGGATCCAGCGTGCTGTCCAACTCATGGTCGAGTTTGTACTGGGGACATAGTCGGAAGCGACGGAAACCGTGCTGGTGGAGAATGAGTCTGATTCGATTTGTTCTCCGACGCGCAGAAAGGCTCCGCTCAATTTGTAGCCGAACCGTCCCTGGGAACCTTCCGCCCCGAGGTCCATGCCCGCGGTGCCGAACGAACCTGTCTGCACTCCGGCGGTTACATCGGATTCGTAGTGTGCTGGCTTGGTGATGACGTTGATCACGCCGCTCATCGCTTCCGATCCATAGCCCGAAGAAAGAGGCCCGCGGACGACCTCGATTCGTTCGACATCGTGAGTGGGCAGAATCGAAAAATCGAAGGATCCGCCAAGCAGATTGCTGAGATCGTTGACAGGAATGCCATCGATCAACATCAGAACAAGGTTCGGCTTGCCTCCGCGGATGGTAAGAGTGCTCAGCGACCCCGCACTTCCGTTTTGTTCCAGATTAACGAAAGGCACGGTCCGCATGATGTCGGAAGAAGTGAGCGCATGAGCGTTTCTCAATTGTTCGTCATCGACGACACTGACTGAAGCCGGAGCCAGCGACACGCTCAGGGGTTCACCGGTTACCGTCACCACCGTGAGCAGCGTGGGTTTAGGGGTGATCGCATTGTTCGGAGTCGTTTTGCCAGCGGCTACATCGTCGTTGTTTTGAGCCGAGCCGCCTGCGGCCGGCGCTTGGGCTGGGCACAGCGAGACCAGAGGCACTAAATATAGGATGACGATCACCAGCCAGAGACGGACGAAGGTCATCGCATTAGATCCCCGAACGCAATCCAGCGGAGGCGATGCCGCAGGGACACAGTCATGGCAAGAATCTTATCGGAACATCGCTGAGTAGCGTCATCAGCATGAAAACAGCGTCTGGCCGCCTTGCCACGCCATGCTTGTCAGGTTGGCGGCTTATCGCCTGCGATGCTAAACTTAGCCGGCTTCGAGGATATCTGTACTCCTCGTTTGGGGCGAATGGAAACCAGCACCCGCTCACTTATTGGCAGGCGCTACCACATCCAGCACCGCTTGGGAAAAGGCGGCATGGGTGAGGTGTGGAGCGCCCTTGACCTGCTTACCAAGCAGAAGCTGGCGCTGAAGCAGCTTGCCCTTGCTGAGCTGAGATCCCCCGTATCCACTACCGGCCCTGCGCCGACGCCGGGCGCGGAAACGATGTCGGGCCTTCGCACTGCACCAAGCGTGGACACTGAGGCTTCGGACGCCACTAAGTCTTTGCCTGAACACACACCGACTCCGAGTCCGCGTATAACGGATTCCAGCCAAGCCTTGCGTCTGGCTTTGACGCAAGAGTTTCGCGTCCTAGCATCGTTACGGCATCCCGGCATTATCAGCGTTCTGGACTACGGCTTCGACGATCAGAGGCAGCCCTACTTCACGATGGAGTTGCTGGAAGAACCGCTCGATCTGTTGGCTGCCACTCGCAATCTGCCCGCTACCCGGCAGGTATCCTTGCTGATCAAGACACTGCAAGCGCTGGTCTATCTGCATCGGCGCGAGATTTTGCACCGCGATCTCAAGCCGCCAAATGTCCTGGTGCAGGACGGGGTCGTCAAAGTGCTGGATTTCGGTTTAGCCAGAAAACAGCAAGCGGACGGGGACCTTGCCGGAACCCTCCGTTACATGGCGCCCGAAATTTTCCAGGGACGCTCCGCTTCTGTCGGCTCGGATTTGTTTGCTTTCGGCGTGATGGCTTATGAAGTGCTCGCTGGCGAACATCCTTTCCCGGTTTTTAAGAGGGTTCAGGATCTGATCGATGCGGCCGCTCCGGATTTCGTCAAGATCCAAACCGTACAACGGCAGTTGAAGCCTGATGCCACGCCGGGACTGGACGCGGTCCTGGGACGGTTGCTGGCGCGGAATCCCGAGGAGAGGTATCCCAGCGCGCTAGCGGTTATCGAAGACCTGAGCGCCGCGATTGGAGAGCCGCCGCCCAAAGAAACGACCGCCATTCGTGAAAGCTTCCTGCAGGCTGCGGAATTTGTGGGGCGGGAAAGGGAAATCAGAGAGTTCCGAAAGCTTTTGCATGGGCTCGATGCCGGCCACGGTGGCACGGTGCTGATCGGCGGCGAGAGTGGGGTTGGGAAATCGCGGCTGATCGAGGAGATCCGCACGGAAGCTCTGGTGCGCGGCGTGCTCGTGGTGCGTGGGCAGGCGGTAGCCGAGGCCGGGCTTCCTTATCAGGAGTGGCAAGGACCGTTGCGCCGGCTCTGCCTGAGCAGCGAACTGCGGGACGAAGATCTGACCTACCTGCAAATCTTCGTGCCAGATGTCGGCGACCTTTTGGACCGCAAGATCCCGCCGTTGGAGCGGCCCGATCCAGGAAGGCTACAAACAATTCTGCAAGCAACCGCTGCCGGATTGTTCCAGCAACAAAACACTCCGGTGTTGCTGATCCTCGAGGATTTGCATTGGACCAGCGACGAAAGCTTGTCCCTGTTGCGCCACCTGGACCAGCTCACAGAGAACCACCCCCTATTGATCGTCGGCACGTTCCGCGACGACGAGAAGCCGGAGCTTTCTTCCCTGCTGCCAAAGGCCCAGTACATGAAGCTTTCGCGACTGCAAGATGAGGCCATCGCGAAGCTCAGCAAGTCGATGCTTGGCGTCAGCGGCACCCGGCCGGCGGTGATCGAGTACTTGAAAAAGCAGACAGAGGGGAATGTCTTTTTTCTGGTCGAGGTGGTCCGTTCGCTGGCAGAGAGCGTGGGGGGACTGGACTTCATCGGCTCCGAGCAGGCTCCCGAGCTCCTGACAACCCGCGGCATCTCCGAAATCGTACGCCGGCGTCTGAACCGCATTCCAGCCAAGTGGTGGCCGGTGACGGAACTGGCGGCCATCCAGGGAAGACAGCTGGATATAGATGTGCTGGAAGCAGCCCTCCCGGAGATAGAACTGGCGGAATGGCTGAGGGTGGGCGCAGACGCCATGGTGCTCGACCTTAACGAAGGCCGCTGGCGTTTTGCCCATGACAAACTCCGCGAAGCGCTCTTAGGTAGCTTCACTGAAGACAAAAGCTCGCAACTGCACCAAGGGGTGGCACTGGCGATCGAACAGGTCTATCCCGAGTCCGCGCGACCGGCTCCCCGTCTCGCTTACCATTGGGCGCGGGCCGGGAATCCCGAACGGGAGCAGCACTACGCCACACTGGCGGGTTCGGAAATGCTCAAGAGCGCCGCCTACGCAAGCGCGATTGCGTATTTGGAGCGTGCCGTCGAGCTGCTTCCCGCCGTTGCGGAGGGAAAAGAACAACAGGAACTCGGACTCCAGCTCAATCTCGGGACTGCTTACTTGATAACCCGGGGCTTTACTTCGGTTGAAATGAAGCGCGCTTTCGACCGCGCGGGCGAACTTTGTATAAAGCTGGGCGATCCATCACAACTTTTTCGCGTACTCTTTGGCCAGGCGGCATTCTACCTGTTCAGCGGACAGCTTGAGGCCTGTCGCGAGCTGGCGGAACGCTGCCTGAATCATGCCATCCACAGCGGCGATCCGGAGATGCTTCTCGAAGCCCACTTCTCACTCGGCAATGTTCTCTACTGGCAGGGGGAATTCACGGCGGCGGCCGACGAAATGCAGCAGGTCGTTGCCCAATATCGCCCGTATCAACATGAAGTGCACACAACTCATTTTGGGCACAATCCGCGTATTACATGCTTGACGTATGGCACTTGGGCCACCTGCGCGCTGGGCTATCCTCAGCGCGCGCTGCAGCTGGCCCAGGAAGCGATGTCGATGGCAGAGGAGCTGAACCACGGATTCAGCCGTGCCATTGCCGTGCAAACTCTGGCATTTTTGCACCACCAGCGCCGGGATGTGCAGCAGACGAAGCGTTATGCGGAGGTGCTCATCGAGCAGGCTGGCCAATACCCTCCTTATTGGATTGCGGGACGCTTTCTGCTAGGCTGGACGCTCACTCGCCTGGATCGCGTCCAGGAAGGAACGGAAATCATCCGCGACGCGTGGGAAAAATGGGGTCAGGCAGGGGCCGGGCTCGCGCATTCGCTCTATTCCACCTTCTTGCTCGAAGCTTCCCTACAGACTGGTGATTTCAAGGAAGGGATCGACCTGGCGACGGCTGCTTTGGCGAAGGCGCAAAGCCTGGCGGAGCGCTCGCACGAAGCCGAGCTTTACCGGTTGCGCGGCGAGCTGGGGTGGAAACTTACCGGCGATCTGAAGGAAGCGGAGGCGGACTTTATGGAGGCGGCAAACGTTGCGCGCCGGCAGCAGGCCCGCTCCTATGAGTTGCGCGCCCTGAACAGCCTCTGCCAGCATCGGCTGGATGCTGAAACACGCGCTCAACTGGCCACCGCGTATGCCTGGTTTACCGAAGGATTTGAGACCGAGGATTTGAAAACAGCACGTCAACTTTTGGAGACGACTAAATGAGTATTGAAGCAATTCCGGGACTACCTCTCACGATTCAGCAACTGAACTACATCCTCGACGGCGCTTGCATTATGGGAAGCGGTGGCGGTGGACCTTACACCGTCGGCCAACAGGTCCTCAAAAAATACATTGGCAATCGCCAAGTGTATCTCGTGCCCACCGCCGCCGTGCCCGACAATGTTTCGATGGCGGTCAGTGCATTCGTCGGTTCGCCCGACGCCGCCGCCAATCAGGCGCTGGATTTCAGCGTGGCCGCGACCGCTTTCACCGCGCTCTCCAACGCGGTAGGCAAGCCCTTCTCTTATGTGTTGCCCGGCGAGGTCGGCGCCGGAAACAGTCTCATCCCCATGGCCGTGGCCGTGGATAAAGGCATTCCGGTCATCGACGCCGCGGGCGCGCCCCGCGCTATTCCTGGTTTTCTCATGGTCAGTTACGCGGCGGCGGGTCTTCCGGCCGCGCCCATGGTCCTGGCCGACAAGAACAATCAGGTGACTATCAACTGCGCGAACGCCATCGCCGATCCTGTCACCCGTGGCGTGATCAGCGGCAATGTATTCCCCGAGGATGCGGGCATCGCGTTCTGGACTATGAACGGGAAAACTCTGAACATTCCCGGAAACGCCGTGAAGGGCACCACTAGCCAGGCTATGGCGATCGGCCAAGCGCTGGCCAATGCAATCGGCAGCGGACAGGACCCGGTCCTGGCCGTGATGCAAAATATGGAAAAGCCGAATTTTGTCCTCTGCACCGGAATCATCAAGGACTCCTCGGAGGCGACCAGCGGAGGATTTGATTTCGGCACGGTGGTGATCAGCGCTGACGATGGGTCTGAAGTTACCATCTACAACCAGAACGAGAACCTGATCGCCTTCAGCAACAGGTCGTACGTCCCGCTGGCCATGGGTCCCGATCTCATTTGCTATCTGACCACTAAAGGCCAAGTGTTTTCCAACGCCGATCTCGATACCCTCCCCAAGGGCGCGAAGATTGCCGTGATTGGAGTACCCGCCCGCGTGATGCGCAGTCAGTTCATCCTGAACCAGTTCGCCATAGCACTGGCGGGAATCGGATACGCAGGCTCCTACGTGCCCATCGAGAAGTTGAACGAAGAGCGAATTGCGGCCTGACCCTTCCGCGATTGCCTCCGGGCATTATGTGCCCGGAGGCATGTCGCACCAGCGCTGCAGCAAAGTGCGTTTGCCGTCCGACATTTCACGCGTGTGCGGCATGTACAGCGTGGAATTCCACAGGCTCTTGCTGGTGCGCGCTTTGATGATGGCCCTGCCGTTCGCGCTGCCCACAACATTGGGATCGTTGAGCATCATGTAGTTGTCCATCCCGGGATAGAGCCGATAGTAATACTGCAGCACATTGGTGTAGATGAAGTTCCAGTTGATCTGAGAATCCGGAACCGTCGCCAGATCGCTGTCCGCCGGCAGCACCCTGACGTTCACAAAGAAAACCCAGGCCATCTGGTTCATCCATCCAACCATGGAAGGATTGAGGACAGGCACCGGATTATCTGAAGCCGGCCCCGCGATGAACCTCAGGAAACCGCAGCCGGGGCAAAGCGCCTTGATGGTTACCGCGGCCATGCCGCTGCTGCCCACGCTTACGCTGTCTGGCGTTACCTGTAAATAAGCAGGGAGAGGTGGCTGCGCATTGGGCACGGGATACATCCACTTTAACGGGACATCTTTGACCGGGTCAGCCTGATTGGTTTCGAGACATCGATATTGATTGAAGGTTACAATCGCCGGCTGCGTCGGAGCGTTCCCGCGTACTGCCACCCGGAAGGTCAGAGTCATGGATTCGGCTTCGGTCAGGTAGATGCAGTGCTCATCGCAATCGGCGACGTTGATTTTTTCCGTGAGCACGGGATTGACGGTTGCGGTCGAACACGTGACCTGAAGGCTGCCGTTAGCGATGGCCGGAGCCTGTTGCGCGGTGAAAGGAATCTCGACTACTCCAGCCGTCGCGAGATAAGTGGGCGTATCGTAGGCAAACGAACCAATGGTGGTGGTGGTCCCGTCGGGATTTAGCACCTGCAGCGTAGCTGTGCCGAGATTGATTTTCTGCAGCGACGCAGGCGGCGGTGGAGGCAGCGGGCCATTCGGCTGCGGAGGCACACTGATCTCCGGGAAAGCGTTGGCCAGGTCCATGGTGATCACCTGCCGCGTGGTATCGACCACTGCAGATGCGGGCGCCAGACTGAACGGAATGGCGTTGGGTTGGCCGGGCGGCGTATAGGAGAGCTGAGTCGTGTTGGGCAGAAGCATCCTGCCGGGGGCGTAACCTGAGGGTTCGTTCGGATTCCACACGCCGATCGTGCCCAGCAGAATCCCGACGCTCTCGTTCATGGCGAAATTGTCCTGCTGGAAGAGCGCGTAGAGTTGCGGATCGGTGTATTTTCGCTGGAAGTAATAGTTAGTCAAACGGACGATCAGTCCCGCGCCCGCGTTGGCCATCTGCTGAAGAAGTGTGAGCGTCGGCGATTGGTTGCCCGATGTATCAAACTGCAAATTGCCCTTCGGCAACGGCTGCATCCAGATGGTGCCGAAGCGGGCGTCCGGGAAGGCGAGAAGGTTACGTGATAGGTCGATCCATCGGGTGAAGGCGCGCGGCAATGCCGCCACATCGGTGCTGGCCGCGGTGCATGCGCAGCCCGCCGCCCCAAACGAAAAAATGCCGCTGAACAATTGCGTGGAAAAATTACTGGTGGGGTCGCTGTCTACCATCAGGGTTGGCATCCTTACATCGCCCGCCTGGTTACCGGCCATCTGAATCGGCGTTCCGATCAACCCATCCTGCGCGGGCGATGTAATTCGATTCCCACCGGTGTTCCCTGCGCTTTCGATCGCATAAATCGAGACCTTCTGCAATTTGTACGCATTGTCCCCAAAATAATTCCAGTTGCCGTTGAGCACCTGTTGTTGAGTGGGCATAAACGGCATGAAGCTCTTCGTGACCAGCGTGCACATGTTTTTCCGGAAAGCCGGGTCGCTCATGGTGGCCGGATCGTAGGGCGGAAAGAAATCCACCGCCTCCGGATCGAGCACCAGATTGTAGTTATTGTTGTTCGTGGTGGGCGGCGTACATCCGCTGATGCCCATGAAGTGAACGCGCGGAAGAGAGAGATAGCTCATACTTGGTTTTCCTTTGAAGGTTCTACTGCGCTTCGCGCATGGACCAGACGAAATCCAGCGGCACATACGATTTCATGGGCGGCGGACTGCCCATATAGCCTTGCTGGTTGCCTCCGCGAAAGCTCCATAAGCTGTGGCGCTTCCCGTCCGGCCCGATCGAAGCCAGCGAATGGCAGGTGATGCACGAAGAGCTTCCCTGAAAATAAGTTTCGATTTGCGAATTGGCCAGGCAACTGTCTTTGGAATTGGAATTCACGATGCAGTTTGCCGCATACGGATCGTTGGCATATCCGGTCTGCACCCCGTCGAGCCGGTAATAAGCCCACTTCTTTCCCTGGAGCGCCGCTCGCATCTCTTGATTCATCTTCTGCACATCGGCGGCGATGGGCAGCGCTAGCTTGATGGGAGTGGTTTGTGGATTCTCTATCTGCTCGAACGTGCACCAGAGCCATTGCGGAATAGCCTTGCTGGTGATGTGCAGCCCGTTCAGGCCCAGCACGCGCTTTACGCCCTGGTATTGCACGGTCGCGGTGAGGTAGTGGGTGGGATCGTCGCCCTTACCCAGAAAACGCCATGAGGCCTTAATCTCCATCGCAGGCGCTGGAAATGAAATTGGCAAGCCGCCTTGCAGAAGTTTAAGCTGTCCCGCCTGGGTATAGAGATTGCGTTGCAGGATGTAGTTGAACGTGTCCTCGCTCTCCCGGACTTCGTACATGACTGGATTGCCGTTGTTATCGGTGAGCACTTTGCCATCGATCATGGCCGATTGCAGCGCCGGCCGCTGGTAAAGCGGCCCCTGGTTCCACGCGAGCGGCGTCTGTCCCCGTGGAACATACAGGTTTTGGCTGGTTTTCCAGGTTTGCCAAACTACGGGGCCCGGCGCGCCGAACGGCTTGTCGGGATCGGGCATTCCGCGGACATCGGTTGCCGCCGGCCAATCCAAATTGATGAAGAGCACCCACGCGAAAGCGAGAGGATCTGCCATCGCTTTCGCTCCCGCTCTCTGGGGAGACTGCAGGATGGCTTCTATTTCCCGAATGTCCAGGATAGGAGTAGCGGATGCCGCCGGGGTCGCCGGCGTCGGCACTTGAGTTTTTTGTCGCTGGCAGCCGGAAACTAGGGCGGTCCCGATAAGACAGGCCATCGCGGCAAGAATACTTAGTCTTCGGACTAGGCTTCTCACAAGCGCCTCCCCGGTGTTGACGAAATCGTGCCGTAAGAAATCTTGCGGCAGCTAGAAGAAAATCTTGAGCCCGAACTGGATTTGGCGCGAAGGATTGACCGTGCTGAAAATCTCTCCTGCGTTTGGCGCAAAAACCTCATCACCGTTGCCCCCCGTTCCATTCGGCCCTTCCGTGTTCGTGGGCACGGCGAAGTTGGGCCGGTTGGCGGTGTTGAATACCTCGGCGCGGAACTGCACCATCCGATCTTCGCCGAAAGGAAGGTTCTTTAGTATCGCGAAATCAAGATCGGCAAAGTCCGGACCGGCCAGACTGTTGCGGCCGGCATTGCCAAATGAGCCGAAAGCAGGCGGGGCATACGCCGAGGGATTGAACCAGCAAGTCACCGTCCCTACCGGCGCGCCATTCGGGCATGTGCCTTGATAGGGATTTCCCACAAGGTTCGGACGGTCCGAATTAACCGCCGAACGCGTGCCGGCATTGTCGAAACCAAGGACCGGTGTGAAGGGCACATTGCTATGGAAGCTTCCGATGCCCGACACAGACCATCCTTCGATCGCTTTCGCCGCCCAACCCTGTGCGTTGTGGCCAAATTTCTTTCCCGGCCCGAATGGCAGCTCGTCAATAAAGTTCAACACCAGATTGTTCCGTATATCGAAGCTCGATCGCCCGCGGTCGCCCTTGCGGTCAAACAGGTTCTGAGATTTTCCGGCTTCATTGACTGCGTCGCTGGGAAAAGCGCCGGAAGCATCATCCACCGAGTGCGCCCAGGTGTAGTGGGCCGCCAGAGTCAGGCCGTGATTGGTACGGTGCTCAAAGCTCGACTGCATGGAGTTGTAAAACGACTGGGCATCCGTCACGATCCGAATAATCGACCCAAACGCAGGATTGAGATACTGCCCCACAAACGGGTTGAATGGATTGGCTTCCCCCATGCGCACCAGGTGGTTGCTACGCGCGCCAACATACATCAGTTTGAAGACCGAGTCACGCGTGACCTCGCGTTCCAGATTCAAGTTGTACTGGATGGTCGAGGGGAACTTCGGATTGTAGGTCATGGTCGCGTTGGCAGTGGTGGACACCTGGGCCGCTGCCAGCGGGTTTAAAAATGTTGGGAATACCGCGAAATAGGCTTGATAAAAAGGCGGCAGCGTACGGGCGTTGCCATAGAGGTTGGCCCAAATCTGATCGCGGAAGATGCCTGCGGCGCCGCGCAAAACCGTGTTCTGGTCCCCCGTCAACTGCAACGCGAAACCGAACCGCGGCGAGAATAAATCCTTGGGCGTCCCCGACAGGAAATTCCCCACGGTAGGGGCGGTATCCGTAGCCACGTTCCGGATATTCACTTCCTTATTTTCAGCTTCGGTGGGGTTCGAATAGAACTCGTAACGGAGTCCGAAATCCAAAGTGAGCCGCGGAGTCGCATGCCAGTTATCCTGCACATAGGAAGACAGCCAGTGCTGCCGGAATCCACGGTTTGAATTCGAGAGCTGAGGGTTGGTCCCTATGTAGGAAAAGGCCATGCCGTGCAGGAAAGACTCCAGCGCAGGGTTATTGCTGGCATAGGGGACCCCAAAAAAGCTCAGGTCCTGAAAACTATATTGTCCGTTTACGAACAGATCGAACGGGCCGTTCATCTGAAGCCGGCGGTATTCGCCTCCGAACTTGATGGCATGACGGCCGCGCTGCCAAGCGACGTTGTCCTGGATCTGGAATGAGTTGGAGAAACTGCCGAAAGGATATAGGAAGTTGTTGCCGAGCGAGGTCAATCCCGTGATTGCCAGGACTCCCAGCGGGCGACTCGGCGCAAGCGCGATGGTCAGCCCCGGATGGGTGTCATGTACTTCCGCCAGATAGGTGGTGCGGTTGAATCCGAAGGCCAGAAGATTTAGCCAGTTGGCGTGAAAGACCCTCTGGTCTTGCACAGTGAAAAATTGATTGCGGTTGGAAGATTCTCCCGGAAAGCCAGGCACCAGGGTGCTGAGATAAGGATTTATAGAGTCGCTGTCGTCCACGATGTAGCGGAGAAACACTGAGTGCCCGTCGGAGAAAGCGTGATCGATGCGCGCCAGGCCGTAGTCCTCGCGCGTGGCACGCTTGGCGCTGCTGGTGAACAAGCCCACACCATTTCCTAAATCAAGTCCATTCGGCAGTGGAGCCAGGCCAAGAAAAGAAATGACTGCGGGATTGAGGCCCACATTCACGCAGCCGCCAGGATTCTGTTGCGTACAAGCTGCGGGAGCGGCGGGGGATGGGAGAAGCCCTTGATGGGCCAGCGAGTCAGGCACGGTTGCGACCGCAGTGATGCCCAGTCGTTCGCGGAATCCTTCATGGCTGATAAAGAAAAAGGTCCGATCACGCTGGACAGGGCCACCCAGACTGCCTCCGAATTGATTGCGCACGAAGGGAGGAATGGGTTGACCCGAAAGGTCGAAATAATTCTTGGCGTCCAAAGCCGCGTTGCGGTGGAATTCGAACAACGAGCCGTGGAGCCGATTGGTGCCGGACTTGGTGACCGTCTGAATAATCGACCCCGCGTTTCGTCCGTACTCGGCCGAGAACGTGTTGGTGAAAACGCGGAATTCCTGTAGCGCATCCACTCCCAGCAGCACGCCCGATGCTCCTCCCGGTGACACATTAAAGGCGGGATCGTTGGCATCCATGCCATCGATGGTCAGATTGTTGGATGTGGACCGCTGCCCATTGACCGACAATTTCCCCACGCCCCCCTTTTGCCACGGGCTGGGGCCGGCGCTGGGAGTGGGCTCAACTCCCGGCTGCAACAGCACCAACTGGAAAATGTCGCGCCCATTGAGCGGGAGCTCCCGCATTTGCTTGGGATCGACAAGCCCGCTTACGGCGGAATCGGCGCTCTCCACCAGCGGAGCTTGCTCCCCGCTGACTTCAATTTTTTCCGCGACGGGTCCGACCTTCAGCGTGAAATTGACCACGGCTTCTTGCGAAACCGTCAGGGTAACCCTTCGCCGGATCTCAACTGCGAACGACGCGCGCTCGGCCTGAATATCGTATTCGCCGGGAAACAACCCCGGAATTCGATAGAAGCCGCCGGCGTCGGTAGTCACGCCAACACTGATCCCGGTATCTGCATTGGTCGCGGTTATCTTCACGTCGGGGAGCAAGGCGCCTTGCTGATCGGTGGTCGTCCCCAGAAAAACAGCAGTGCCGGTTTGGCCGAACGCGGCGAATGAAACCAGAAGAAGCGAACCAGAGACAGCGAAGCGGCCCAACCGCCGGCGCCAACCGTTATGAGTGCCCACTGAGATTGAGGTTGGCGAGGAGCGAACTGGAACCTGCGACACCCCGCCGTTGGCGGCGAGATCAGCCGAGGAAACGTTTTCAGACAGACCGAAGACTCGTGGCGCGGTCGCGATTGTACAACTCCTTCGAGTTGGAGGAAGGTAGCACTCGCGGTTGGAGGTGTCAAGGAGATGTCTCAGGCTGTTGTTGCCCATGACCGTTTTCCGCAAGGTTTGCGCGTCGCTGGCTTGGAAGTCCTCCGGGCCTGGGCAAACGATGGCAGTCGTCGCCACGACATGGATCGTACAGGGATTGGCAAAGAAGCCTTATCACTCAGAACGGGTCAATAAGTGGGTAAGAACCGGATTTCCGGTCGTTGATCGGCCGCGAGAGGGCGCAGGTTCATCCGACCTGCAAATTATGCAGGTAGGGAACGGTTTTCTGCTCGAATAGTTTGGCACGGGCTGCCTCGCGTGTTTTCACCCATTTTCGTCGCGGAACGTCAAAGGAACAGCGCTGCTTCAGAACCTGCCTAACGACTCAGATCAGAATTGGCTGAGCTTGTCTTGACGAAACAGAGAGTCCAAAGCCGAACTGCTTGGTAACAAATTTGGTAACAAACGCAGCAAAACGTCCTAATTACCGATCAATTCAAAAATGGGGAACCGCTGAAACACAAGCCTTTTAGCTATTTGAACCACCACCGGCACTCAAGTCCGCTCGTCGGCTCTTCGTGAGTTGATCGTGCGGATGGCGCGTGAAAACCCGGCGCGGTGCCTTGTCGCACGTCGCGGGGACGCGTGCCGGACGAGAAATGGATCGCCTTCCAGCTCGAATCCGAATGTGGGGGCTTTTGTGTCGCGCGCAAAAGAGCGTCTTCGTAACTCATTGAACGCGCTGAACGGCGTGAACGGCGGAATTGACAGTCTCTGTGCGGGACGATGGTTGATAAGTTATTTGTTTATAACAGCTAACCGTTAAATTGCCGGATGTTCATGTGGTAATTAAGAGTCAGGCAGGGTTGTGCTATCCATTCTCTGGCAACTCACAATTAACCAATAACTTACAAGAGTCTTGTGCGCACAGAGAACCACTTCCAAATGCTTGAAACGTTGGCCACGTTTAGCAACGTACAGCCACAGTTACAGCCACACTTGTGAAAGCGGATTCTTGCACCTTCCGTGCATCAAATTGCTACACCCGTGCCGAGGTCGGAATCCAAGGTCGCTGTCGGAGCTGACCGGACTTGCGTCCAGCCATCGACGACGTTTACATCCGGCTTCCGACGGTTTGGTCACCCGCCCCGTCGCCGGATATCACTACAGTGCCCAACTGGGTAACCTGCACTGGCAGGACTTTCACCTGTAGACCATCAATTAGCTTCACTGCACTATCCCGTCGCACTGATATCGCGATTTTTACGCCAGCTGAGAAAAGCCCCCATTCTTTTTCGGGCATTTTCTGGTGAGTGAGGTTTTCAACAGCCACAGGCGTTAGCGCTCACTGAGAATTGTCCGACCCTGGTCAATGAGCGGAATCGGGATTCTTAGCCAACAACCAACATGGTTTCCGGATCGCCGACCACATCTCCACGTTCGTACTCACCACCCGTTTATGGATAGCTTCAGTGCTACCGTGAACGCGAAACTCCAGGGCTGGCACTCTTGCACCTCCGCAGTCCATTCGGAGTAGAATCCTCCTGCCTTAGCAGCGGTAAGCCGACCCCGAAATGAGCTATCCCATGAAGGGAACGATGATGCAGTTTCCCCTCACCCTCAGGCCGCTCCTGGAGCGGGCGGAAAAGCTTTTCCCAAACGTCGAAATTGTCTCCAGCCGCCCCGACAACTCAATTCACCGCTATACCTACGGAGAAATGTCCCGGCGTGCGCGATCTCTTGCCGCAGTTCTGCAGGCGGCGGGCCTCGAGCGCGGAGACCGAATCGCCAGCCTGATGTGGAACCATTACGTTCACTTGGAAGCCTACTTCGGAGTTCCGTGCGCAGGGGGCGTGCTGCACACCCTGAACCTTCGGCTCCATCCTGACGAACTGGCGTACATCATCAACCATGCCCAAGACCGCTTCTTGATCGTGGACGATGTGCTGATGCATCTCTTTGAACAACTCCAGAATAAGGTAAAGTTCGAGCGCGTCTTCGTCGTCCCGTTCAGTGGGGAACCCGTGCCCGCAGCTTTCGAAAATTACGAAACGCTGCTGCGGGACAATCGCAGTATTCCGGTCTATCCGGATCTCCACGAAGACGATGCCGCCGCCATGTGCTACACCTCGGGCACGACGGGAAAACCTAAAGGGGTAGTTTATTCGCACCGTGCTATCGCTCTCCATTCTTATTCCATCTCGCTGCCGGACAAATTTTCCCTCTCCCGATTCGATTGCATCTTGCCGACAATGTCCATGTTTCATGCCAATGCCTGGGGACTGCCTCAAGCAGCAGACTGGTGTTGCCCGGACCCAATCTCCAGCCGGAAAGATTGTTGGATCTGTTATCCGCTGAACGCGTGACGCTGACCGGAGGTGTGCCCACCATCTGGCTCAGTGTTATCGACACTCTGGAACACCAACCCGAGCGCTGGAGACTCCCTCCCGGCATGCGGGTAGTGGTTGCAGGTTCGGCAGCTCCAGAAAGCTTGTTCCGGCGCTTCGAGAAGTTCGGGGTGCGAGTGATTCAGCCTTGGGGAATGACCGAGACCACGCCCATTGCTACGGTGTGCACTCTCAAGCCAGGCATGGATTCGAGATCCGCGCGAAGCAAGGGCTGGCTTCCCCGTTCGTGGAAATCCGAGGCGTCGGGGATGACGGCGAAATACCCTGGGACGGCAAAACGCCCGGCGAACTGGAAATCCGCGGCCCCTTCATCGCCGCCAGCTATTACAACCTGCCCGATGAACTCAGCCGCTGGACAAGCGACGGCTGGTTTCGCACCGGCGATGTCGTCACCATCGATGCCGAGGGCTACATGAAAATAACCGACCGCACCAAAGATCTGATCAAGTCCGGAGGGGAATGGATCAGCTCGGTGGACGTGGAGAATGCTCTTGTCGCCCACCCCGCTGTGAAGGAGGCAGCGGTGGTCGCGGTCCCGCATCCCAAGTGGCAGGAAAGACCGCTCGCGGCTGTCGTCCTTCAGGAGGGTTGCCAGGTCACGCCTGAGGAACTCCGCTCCTTTCTAACCTCCAAGTTCGCTAAGTGGCAGGTGCCAGATGAGTTCATTTTTGTCGCCAGCTTGCCCCATACCTCGACTGGCAAACTGCTGAAATCTGAATTGCGGAACATATTCCAGAATTGGGTGTGGTCTTCAGGAGCGGTCGATTGAGTAATTCCTGCTGGTCTTTGCTGTAGGGTAGTTGGCGAAAATCAGGCGTCAGCGGTCACGACACCGGTCAACGAGTGCAATCGCGATATTTCGCCAACCGTTCGAATACCTCACGGAATTGCAGCGTCACTCCGCCGCCGCTGTCGCGCGTCGCGGCGAGGCTGGATGATTACGCTTCATCTCTAGCAATCTTGCCGGATGCAGTCTCGTTCGGATAGTTGAAGAAGAGCTGATTGCCGTCGGGATCATCGACCACCAGAAGTCGGTAGCCCCACGAACCCTCCTTGACCGGAACACCCTTGGCCTCGAGTTCGGCGCGCAGCGCGTCCAACGCGGTGACCGCGGCCTCGCGCGTCTCCGGCTCGACGTTCAGGGAAATGAACATCAGCCCCTTGCCAATCTTCTCCGGCCACGTGTCGGCTAGGATAAGCGCGCAGCCCTGCCGATCGACCTGTGCGACGCGCGCTCTGCCGTCCTCGTCGTAGCGCCAGGGGCTCGTGAAGCCGAGCCGGTTAACGTAAAAGTGGAGCGAGGCCTCAACGTCGGTCACGTGTAGGACGGGGCGCGCGAACCAGTCTGTCATAAGCGATGTATCCTCGAATGAAGACTACTTCTTCCAAGATCAGGTTCAAAGACGAGGTGTCACCGTTCTGACTTGGGCAGCGTTTTGAACGGCGGTCAGCCAGTCTCCGGCAGCCGCTGATTTTCATACCAATGGGTGGGCCGCAGGCCCATGTCGAACTCATTATGAGCTCAATGAGCGCTATGGCTTGACTTCAACAGTTGACTGGAATTAGAGCCACAATCGGGCGCAGTTTGGTGTAATTGTTGTTGGCACTTGTTCGGTGACGAACTCGGAATTCTCTGGAGGAAAAACATGAACCTACGCAGAATCGCGTGTTTATTTCTATTACTGACGTTCTCGATTGCGGCCAGCGCAGTAGACCGGAAATTCATCGTGAACCCGCGGGCCGACGACAGGAAGGGCTTACCCTTCAGCGAGGCCGTCTTGGTAGGCAATACGCTGTACATTGCCGGCCACATTGGACTCGACCCGAAAACAGGACTGGCTCCGGCCGATGCGGAGGCAGAAGCGCATCTGGTCATGGATGGAATCAAGAAGACAGTGGAGGAGGCGGGATTGTCAATGGACGATGTCGTTTCCATGCAGATCTTCTGTACCGATCTGAAGCTCTACGACACGTTCAATGCCGTATACAAGACCTATTTCCATGCCGATTTTCCGGCGCGGGCGTTCATCGGGGCCGACAAACTGCTTCGCAACGGCCACTACGAGGTGCTGGGAATCGCGCTGAAACGATCACAGTAACCGGCATCAGAACCTCTGTCGCGAAGGTGCTCAGAGATTATATCCAGGTCGCCGAGTGTTGCGAGAAGAGATGGGTGAGGATGTCCGATTTCCAGGTCTAGCATGTGCGGCTCAATGAGCGGGGCATGCGAGCGACGTGGGCCACGTCTACATGTGCCGTGATTGCCACCAGCACCCGGCACAAAATCAGACTGTCACTGTTGTAACATCGCGGTAACGCTCAATGACCAGCGGTCAAAACGTGAAATGGCCTGATTACATCAGTCATCTTCCCGGTCACCCATTTGCGGGATTTCTTCTCGCGCTTACTTCATGTCATCTTTCTTGGTCTCGCTTGCGGTGGGCATATTCACCTCTGTGATGTGGATTGAATCCTTGTCCGGGTAGAGGTGAGCCTTCACTCGAACGTAGTGTCCTTCGTGCCCTTTAAGGGTTTCCGGATTGTCCACATTCCAGGCTCTTTGGTCGGTTACGAACCTCAATTGGTCCCCATCTTCCTGAATCGTACCCATGATGGTTGTGAGCCGAGTCCCCGCGGCCGCCGGAGTCTTACGTGCCGCCTCATTGGGAACGTCCTGCGTGAGACCGAAGGCGCTCACGACAAAGCACAGAGAAAGAATGGCCGATAAAAGCGTTTTCATGGAGAGAACCTCCCTTAAGCCGGGAAGGCGGGGTTAACCGCCTTCTCGGGCGAAAAGCTCACAGTTCTATGCTGCTAGGGGAATGGCGATCTTATGGAAGGTCGAGGTGAGAACGTCAGAGGTCTGAACCTTGGGCGTTCCGTCGATAAATCTTGCCATCGTCTTCAACACTTCCGGATAGGTGTTGGTGTTGTAGGCTTCGGCATCGGCTTTATTTTCCCACAGACTAATGGCAGTCACATCAACTCCACTCGCACCAGCGAATGTGATTTCGTCCTTAAAACCATTCTGTTTACGAAGCAAAGGAAGGACGTCGTTCTCAAATGTTCGCGTGTAATCGGAAAGTTTAGTATTGGATTTCAGATGAATCGAGACAGTGCGTGCAAACATAGCAACCTCCTTAAGGTTGGGGTGGCTAAGAAAGAAAACTTCAGATGGGCTGACTTAGTTCAGGGAACCTGAAAGAGGAGAGGAACTACTCCCTCACTCTCAACGTTACGCTGAATCCTCACGCGTGTCCAGTTTGGAAGTACCGCTTGCAGCAACGCTCGATCCCGTTCTTGTTGGCGAAATACCCCCTTTGCACTCAATGACCAGCAGTCAAAACGTGAAATCGCCTGATTACATCAACCGTTGGACTATACTTTCTCGGTCAGGATTGGTGATCTGACGATTCGTGGAGTTACTCAGATGAATGTCGTCGGCCGCGTGGATAGTCTCTGGCGTTATCCGGTTAAGAGCATGTCTGGGGAAGAGTTGAAGGAGTCCTTCGTCGGGTTCTCCGGTATTTATGGCGATCGCCTTTACGCCTTTCGTAGTTCAGCGGCACCCAAAGGGTTCCCATATTTAACCGGACGCGAGCAGGAACAACTGCTGCTGTATCGGCCCAGGTACCGGCATCCCGAGAACATGGCGAAACCGACCAACCTCGCGGAGGCGGAAGCGATGGGACCTGGGATCACCCCGATCTATGCGAGCGGTGCCGATCTTGTGGTAGATGTAGAGGCGCCTTCGGGAGAGCTGCTTTCAATTGATGATCCTAGGCTGATTAGCAAAGTGCGAGAGGGAATCCGTGACGTGCATGAGCTGACATTACTCAGGTCCGATCGAGCAATGACGGATTGCCGCCCAATCTCGCTCTTTTCGTTGCAGACAGTGCGAAAGCTGAGCGAGGAGTTAGGAAGCGATCTGGATAAGAGACGGTTCCGTGCGAACATCTATATCGAGCTGGCGTCCGAGAATGGCTTTGGTGAGGACGAGTTCGTTGGAAGAACCCTGCGGATCGGCACCAAGGCAGTAATGACGGTTATGGACCGCGACCCCCGCTGCAAAATGATCACGCTCGATCCTCATACTGCGGAAGCGAATCCCGAGATCATGCGGCGTGTAGCTCGAGCCCATGATGGCAAGGCAGGCGTCTACAGTGCGGTGTTGGTGGAGGGACTCATCCGCCCGGGAGATGAGATTACTCTGCTCAACTAACCCGCCGCCTCATGGTGAGTGTAATCGCCTGTGGGTGTTGAAAAAGTCCAGTTTCCTCCCAAACAGCCAAAATTTGGGGGATACAAAATGTCGAGAAAATTAAGAAAGTCGTTTGTAGGGCATCCTAGCGCAATTTTATTTTTGCGAATTTCACGGGAAGGAGTTTTTCAACAGCCACGCCTGATTGCGACAGCCTTCCCCCGAACTAGAATGGTTTTAAGATGATGCATCTTTTCCATCTCATCGTCGTTTTCTCTCTTAACGAAGAGGAGAAGAGAGCCTTTCTTGAAGCTGGCGTCGAGTTCACCCGCACGACGAAGACCTCGCGGGGAGAAGACGTCATGTTTGAGATTGGCGGGGACGATCCTCGGTACGAAAGAGTAGCTGCTTTGTTGAAATCTCTCGGAGCAGAACGCTTTCGGGATTCCTTAATGACGACGCCAACCCTTCGAGACTGGATAGCAAAGAAGGTCGCGGCAGGTGGCGAACGCTTGAAGCAAGAAGCCGCAATGTACGCTCAATGGGAGCGCGGAAGAGAGGTATTTCGGCAATCTACGGAATTGCTCAAATCGGGGAAAAAGGAGGAAGCACGGCAACTTTTAGACCCTGCCATAGCAGAGGCCATTCAGGGAAATCACAGTAGATGGGCCTCGGTTCTGTGCCGTTGTGCCGCTGCGATTTCCCAGTCCATGGGAGACCGTCAGCGCCAAATACATTACGAGGAACAGGCTCTCCCGTTCGCCACGGATTACGGGTTTGCTGCTTACAATTTTGCTCAGTTGTTATTGAGCGACGGCCAGCTAGCTCGTGCCGAACATTACGCTGCCGAGGCGTATAGAGAGAGCATCACGCAAACGGCGGATTCTGATCGTGACCTAATCACGGCGATCCTCAGGCAGTGGCCGAACATTGCTCAAGGCGTGTAACTGTCGAAATATCCCGATAGCACTCACTGACCCGGTTGCGAGTGTTAGCTCCTGTCAATCCAGTTCGATCACAACCGCCACATTCCGCAAATCTCGCCTACACTGCTAACCGATCCCCAAACTCATCGGCCACGGATGCGGCAGAAGCAAGAACATCAAAAGCGCCCCGACGAGCGCCATGTTTTTCGTGAAATTGATCATATCGATTTGCTTCATTTGGGCATCGTCCAGCTTCCAGAAACTATGTATCTGGAATGACACACCCAGCAGGAAGATAATCAGCAGAACAATCCCGACCACAGGATAGACTCCCAGCAACATACTGAGGCCTCCCAGCAGCAGGATGACCCCGGTGCCTGCAACCGCCAGCTTGGGAGACGGTGTCCCCCTCGCTTTCGCGTACTCGCTCATGTAGTTGAGATTCTTGAAGTGGTTGAAACTGGCCATCAACCAATACCCGCCAAAAATGATCCTTCCGACCAGGAAAGCGATGTTCATCTAGGTTCCTTTCTTTCGGCACTTTTGGATGATCACGCACTCATAGCCCACAATCCCGTGATGCTTGCGCAAGAGCAGCAGGATTGCGGCAGTCAGAATTGTACGCCGGGGCGCCCGACCGTACCTTCGATTTCGAGTTCGAATCCAACCGTACTGCCACGGCGGTTCGCAGTCCGATGGGTTGACGAGCCTAATCATCGTTGGCGAAAAATCCCGATAGCACTCGTTGACCGGGATCGGCCAGATTTCCGTATCCAGCCCTCGCGAGCCAGAACCGATTCCGATTCATGCTCAGGCAATCTCATTGAACTCTATTGCCGGTGAAGACGGTCACGGGCGAGCCATCCGCCACGAACGCGCAGTCGGGACGTCGTTCAAGAACTGTCGCGAGTTCATTCCCGTAAAGAGAACTGGCCTCACCTTCAAATGCTGCCTTAGCGGCTGGCCACACCTGCCACGGGACATGCGAAACGTGATATTCGACGCAATCACCCGTTCGCTGCGCCGAATAACCCCAGTAGTGTTCAGTGATGAACTGTTCCAAACTCCCCTCTTGAGGATGTGTTGGAAGGCCCATAGTCTGAGCAGAGAGCTTGCACCACTGGTCACCGACTCGCCATTGATACTCGGCCGTCCTATGCAACCTTTCCGTCTCGATGCGGTGCCTCATCGGGAGGTATCGATAGTTCTCCCGGTATACAAGACGAGCGGTTGTCGCAATTGCGCGCCTGGGTACGATCTCCGCAATGAAGACGACCCCTCTACGATAATCGCCGCCTTCTTTACGACGAACGTAAAAGCTCAGGTTCACCTCATCGAAATCGGTATGAAACGGAACTGGGAAACACCCGAGCAGCTTTGTGTGGCAGAACCGAAAACCCACAAGACTGACGTAGGTTCGTCCGTTGAATGAATCCAGCGCCGTACCGTTTGGAACGTACCGATTCAATAGACTGGGTTCAACCTCGTAGTTCAACATCACGAGGTCTCGCCATTCAGCAGAAAGGAAGACTCGTTTTGATTCAGACATTTAACCGAATGAGACTTGAGAAAGCCTAATCTATCAGGCGTCGAGCCAAGGGCGCCATTCATCGTTGTCGTAACATCGCGATTACAGTGCGCCGGGCTAAACCGGCATGAAGCAGAGGAGGAAGAAGCCTCACGAGAAAGGACTAGCGATCCACTCGGCCCCGAGTTTTGCGTTGGGTATCGCGAGGTGCACGACGAAGCGTAAACAGGGGAATAGGTGGGGTGGGTATTGAGCTCCGAAAAGATGCAATCCGGACGCCGACGCTCTTGTAATGGCGGCAGGCAACATGAGTGGGAGCGATAGCGCGAGTTCCCTCTCAGTCCGGCGTAGTCGAAGACCCCACAGCACGCCTAGAAACTTCATGCACGAGAACCGGGAGACCTCGGAGACACCTGCGGGTGAACCCAAGCCGCAGGTCGGCGGGCGAAGGCTCAGGCCACACGGCCCGCATGCACGTCACCGAGGAGTCACACAGCGGAATAGTACCTATGAACCATTCGAACAAAGACGGGAGCGCGTCGGCGGAGAGTGGGGAGGGAAGGCCGTTGATCAAGGAAAACGTTCGTCAACCTAACACGTCCCCGACACAGAGCGGGGAGCGCGTGTCACAGGGGCTGGCGGGCGTGCGGAAAGCAGCAGGGAACAATAAGGAGATGAAGTTCACCGCCTTGCTCCACCACCTGACTGTCGAACTGCTACGGGAAAGCTTTTACTCGCTCAAGAGAAAGGCCGCACCCGGAGTGGACGGGGTCACGTGGCAGGAGTATGAAGACGGACTAGAGGATCGGCTGACCGATCTTCATGGCCGGGTTCATCGCGGAGCCTATCGAGCGACGCCCTCGAGAAGAGTGTACATAGAGAAAGCAGACGGACGGCAACGTCCACTTGCGGTGCCGGCTATCGAGGACAAACTAGTCCAACATGCCGTGGTCACCATCCTCAACCAAATCTATGAGGAAGACTTTCTTGGCTTCTCGTATGGGTTTCGTTTGGGGCGCAGCCAGCATCAAGCGCTGGATGCGTTGTCATACGCGCTCCTGAAGAAGAAGGTGAACTATGTGCTTGATGCCGACATCCGGGGATTTTTCGATAACCTCGACAAGAGTTGGCTGATCAAGTTCGTGGAGCATCGCGTCGCTGACCCCCGCATCCTGCGGCTGATCCAGAAATGGCTCAACGCGGGAGTGATGGAGGAAGGCAAATGGTCGGACACGAAGACAGGCAGTCCGCAAGGTTCGGTGGTTTCACCGTTGCTTGCGAATATCTACCTGCACTACGCTTTCGATCTATGGGTGAACGTGTGGCGCGAGAAGTGGGCACACGGCGAGGTGGTGGTCGTCCGCTACGCGGACGATATCATCTTGGGATTCCAACACCAAGCGGACGCGGATCGTTTCTTGGAGAACTTAAAGGAACGACTGGGAATGTTTGGATTGGAATTACATCCAGAGAAGACGCGCCGGATCGAATTCGGCAGGTTTGCCGAAGAGAACCGGAGACGTAGGGGAGAAGGTAAGCCCGAAACGTTCGACTTTCTAGGCTTCACGCACATCAGCGGGAAGAATAGGCTAGGGCGGTTTACGGTGAGGCGTAAGACGATCCGCAAACGCATGCGGGCGAAGCTGCGCGACATTAAGCAGCAGATCCGCGAGCGCATGCACGATCCCGTGCGTCAGACCGGCCAATGGCTGAAGTCGATTGTGCAGGGCCACTTCAACTACTACGCGGTACCGGGAAACCTCGACAGTCTCGGCGTATTCCGGGATCGGTTAATTGGGCAGTGGTGGCATACCCTTCGCCGCCGCAGCCAGAAACATCCGATCTCCTGGACGCGTACGCTCGCCTTGGCCGACCGATGGTTTCCTCAACCGCGAGTGCTCCATCCTTACCCCGCGGTTCGCTTTGCCGCCAGTCATCCGCGATAAGAACCGG
>WNGL01002004.1_pt1 | contig 26634 bp, 25 predicted proteins | sample 5400591 | NCBI WGS metagenome assembly WNGL01 (sample SAMN13153377, study PRJNA577476) | soil metagenome | isolation source: 80 cm soil or saprolite under Garry oak tree replicate 1 | place: USA:California | collected 2016-06-15 | reverse complement strand
GCGGCGCAGTCGGGCAACGAGCGGTTCGCGTTCGACTCGTACCGGCGCCTCATCCAGATGTTCGGCAAGACGGTGCTCGGCATCAGCGGCGAGCATTTCGACGAAGCGCTCGACGCCGCCAAGCACGCCAAGGACACCACGAACGACCTCGACCTGGACGCCGACGACCTGCGCCGGCTCGTCGAGACCTACAAGGACGTGGTGATCAAGCACGCCGGCCGGGAGTTCCCGCAGGAGCCGCGCGAGCAGATGGACCTCGCCGTGCGGGCGGTGTTCGACTCGTGGAACACCCAGCGTGCCGTGGTCTACCGCCGCCAGGAGCGGATCCCGTCGGACCTGGGCACGGCGGTGACGGTCTGCGCCATGGTGTTCGGCAACCTCGACATGGAGTCCGGGACCGGCGTCGCCTTCACGCGTGATCCTGCGTCCGGCGCGCAGGGCATCTACGGCGACTACCTGCAGAACGCCCAGGGCGAGGACGTGGTTGCCGGCATCCGCAACACCGTGCCGCTGGCGGACCTCGAGGCCATCGACAAGAAGTCCTACGACAAGCTGCTCAAGATCATGCAGAGCCTGGAGGAGCACTACCTCGACCTGTGCGACATCGAGTTCACCATCGAGCGCGGCAAGCTGTGGATGCTGCAGACGCGAGTGGGCAAGCGGACCGCTGCGGCTGCGTTCCGCATCGCGACGCAGCTCGTCGACCAAGGCCTGATCGACGTGGACGAGGCGCTGCTGCGCGTCACGGGGGCTCAGCTCGCGCAGCTGATGTTCCCTCGCTTCGACGACTCGGGGGCACGCCGCAAGATCGCGACCGGGATCGCCGCGTCGCCGGGAGCCTCCGTGGGCAAGGTCGTCTTCGACTCGTACACCGCGGTGAAGTGGTCGCGTTCGGGCGAGAACGTGATCCTGGTCCGCCGCGAGACGAACCCCGACGACCTCAACGGCATGATCGCGGCGGCGGGCATCCTGACCTCGCGGGGCGGGAAGACGAGCCACGCGGCGGTGGTGGCGCGCGGCATGGGCAAGACGTGCGTCTGCGGTGTCGAGTCGCTCGACGTCAACACCAAGCAACGCGTCATGCGTGCGCCGCACGGCGTCGAGATCCACGAAGGCGACGTGATCTCGATCGACGGCACGACTGGCGAGGTGTACCTGGGCGAGGTGGCGGTGGTCGACTCGCCGGTCGTGCGCTACTTCGAGGGCGACGTGGCGGCGGATTCCGACGAGCTGGTCGCCGCCGTCGACCGGATCATGCGCCACGCGGACGGCGCGCGCCGGATGACCGTGCGCACCAACGCCGACAACGCCGAGGACGCCGAGCGAGCCCGTCGCTTCGGCGCGCAGGGCATCGGCCTGTGCCGGACCGAGCACATGTTCCTCGGCGAGCGGCACGCCCTGGTCGAGGCGCTGATCCTGGCCGACACCGACGAGGAGCAGAGCGACGAGCTGGCCGAGCTGTTGCCGTTGCAGCGCAAGGACTTCATCGAGATCTTCGAGGCGATGGACGGGCTGCCCGTCACGATCCGGCTGCTCGACCCGCCGCTGCACGAGTTCCTGCCCGACATCACCGAGCTCTCGGTGCGCGTCGCCGTAGCCGAGGCACGCGGCGAGAAGCGCGAGGGCGACCTTCGCCTGCTGCAGGCCGTGCACAAGCTGCACGAGCAGAACCCCATGCTGGGCCTGCGCGGCGTGCGGCTCGGCGTCGTGATCCCCGGCCTGTTCGCGATGCAGTCGCGCGCGATTCTCGAGGCCGCCGCCGAGCGGATCCGTGCCGGCGGCGTTCCGCGCGTCGAGATCATGGTGCCGCTGGTCGCCAACGTGCAGGAGTTCGAGACCGTCAAGCAGGACATCATCCAGGTCGCCCGCGAGGTCCGCGCCGAGATGGGCGTGCAGCTGGACTTCCTGGTCGGCACGATGATCGAGCTGCCCCGCGCGGCACTCACCGCCGACCAGATCGCAGAGGCCGCCGAGTTCTTCTCGTTCGGCACGAACGACCTCACCCAGACGACGTGGGGTTTCTCCCGCGACGACGTCGAGGCCGCGTTCTTCTCGGCGTACCTGGAGAAGGGCATATTCGGCATCTCGCCGTTCGAGACGATCGACCGCGAAGGGGTCGGCGAGCTTGTCCGCATCGCCGCCGAGCGGGGCCGGCTGCACCGCCCCGGGCTCAAACTGGGCGTCTGCGGCGAGCACGGCGGCGACCCCGACTCCGTCCACTTCTTCGACACGGTCGACCTGGACTACGTGTCCTGCTCGCCGTTCCGCGTGCCGGTCGCCCGGCTCGAGGCGGGACGGGCCACCGTCAGCCGCGGCCGCCGCTGAGCGCGATGTCCAAGGTCGCGATCGTCACCGGGGGGAACCAGGGGCTGGGACTCGCCCTCGTCCGCGGGCTTTGCAGTCGGCTCGGCGACGAGGGCACCGTCTACCTCGCGGCGCGTGACCGCGAACGCGGCGAGGCGGCGGTACGCGGGCTGCATGACGAGGGCCTCTGGGCCAGGCTGGAACTCGTCGACGTCCTGGACACCGACTCGGTGCAGGCCTGCGCAGACGCACTCGCCGAACGGCACGGCGGCGTCGACATCGTCATCTCGAACGCCGCCGCTCGCATCAGCCGCGACGTGCCGAACGAGACGCAGGTCCGCACGTTCGTCGACACCAACAACGGCGGCACCGATCGGATGATCAGGGCATTCGGGCCGCTGCTGAACGACGGCGCGCGGTTCATCGTAGTGGCCAGCTCGTTCGGCACGCTGGCCAGCCTGGACCCGCGGCTGCACGAGCGCTTCGACGTCGACCGTTCGAGCCTGAGCCTGGCCGACGTCGCGAAGGTCATGGACGACTACGTGGACGCGGTGGAGACCGGGCGCGCCGCCGCCGAAGGCTGGCCGGACTGGATCAACCCGCCGTCGAAGGTCGGGCAGGTGGCCGCGATGAAAGTGATGGCGCGGGAGTTCGCGGCCGAGGCGGCCGGTCGCGACATCCTGGTGAACGCGGCCTGCCCCGGGCTGGTCGACACGGACGCGTCGCGGCCCTGGTTCGACGACATGTCGGGCGCTGCGACGCCGGACGAGGCCGCCGCGGACGTGCTGTGGCTGGCTACGCTGCCCGCCGGCACTCGCGAGCCGTACGGTGAACTGGTCCAGTACCGAAAGGTGCTTCCGTTCAGGTCGTCAGCCGCCTAGCGACCGTCCGCGGAAAGCTGTCCCGCGGGCTGATGGGTAGGCTCGGTACCGTGTTCCGACGCCGCCTGCGCTCGCTGTCGGAGTCGCTTTCCGAGGCCGTGGCGCGCCCGATGGCGCGGATGGCGGGCACCCTCGTCGTCCCGACCACGGCGTTGCTGCAACAGTTGCTCGACGAGTACGGGCTCAGGCACAAGATCGACCCCGACGGCGACCTGACCGTCCGCTGGGAGAAGTGCAGCATCTACTTCTTCCACTACGGCGACAAGCGCGAGGTGCTCCAGGCCCGCCTCTACCTCAACCGCCGATTCCCGGTCGAGACGCGGCCGAGCCTGGCGCTCGCCCTCGACGACTGGAACCGCACGAAGCTGTTCCCCAAGGCTTACACGGTGCTTCCCGACGACGGCATGGTCGGCATCTGCGCCGAGCAGTGCTACGACTTCGAGGGCGGCGCCACGCGCGATCAGATCCACCACACGATCGGCGTCTGGATCGATTCGCTGCTGCGCTTCGCCGAATGGGTGGACGAGCAGATGTGAGCTACGACGCGGCCGCCTACGAGCGGCGGGTTTCAGAACCTCCCAAACGTGCCGGTTCGCAACCCGATCGCAGCGACTTCGCCCGCGACCGTGCCCGAGTGCTGCACTCTTACGCGTTCCGGCGCCTCGCCGACAAGACCCAGGTCGTCGTCCCGGGAGAGGACGACTTCCCGCGCACGCGGCTGACCCACTCGCTGGAGGTGGCGCAGATCGCGCGCGAGATCGGTGCCGCGCTGGGCTGCGATCCCGAGGTGGTCGACGCCGCCGGGTTGGCGCACGACCTGGGCCACCCGCCGTTCGGCCACAATGGCGAGGTTGCGCTGGACTCCCTGGCCGAGGACTGCGGCGGGTTCGAGGGCAACGCGCAGACGCTGCGCATCCTGACCCGGCTCGAAGCGAAGATCGTCGCCCCGTCGGGCGAGCCCGCAGGCTTGAATCTGACACGCGCGACCCTCGACGCGGCGTGCAAGTACCCGTGGGAGCGCACTGCCGACTCGCGCAAGTTCGGCGTATACGCCGCCGATCTCGACGCATTCGGCTGGCTGCGCGCCGACGCGCCGGACGGTAGGCGCTGCCTGGAGGCGCAGGTCATGGACTGGGCCGACGACGTCGCCTACTCCGTGCACGACGTCGAGGACGGCGTGTACAGCGGCCACATCGAACTGTCCACAGTGGACGATGCCGAGCGGGCGGCCCTCTGCGAGGTGGCCGCCGAGCTGTACTCGCCGCTCACGCCGTCCGCGCTCGCACCCGTGCTCGACGACCTGCTGGGGCTGCCCACGCTTCGCGATCTTGCTGACTATGACGGGACGTACCGGGCTCAGGCCGCCGCGAAGCGTGCCACCAGCGAGCTGACGGGGCGCTTCGCCGGTTCGGCCGTGTCGGCGACGCGGGAAGCGTGCGGCGACGCGCCGCTGTCGCGCTACGACGCCGACCTCGACGTGCCGCCGCGGATCGTCGCCGAGTGCGCGCTGCTCAAGGCGGTCGCTGCCCGCTACGTCATGCGCCGGGCCGGCGTGCGCGAGCGGCAGGCTGCGCAGCGACGGCTGCTGGCCGAGCTGGTCGCCGCGGTGTTCGACGGCGCGCCGCGGACGCTGGACCCGGCCGCCGCGGGCGCGTGGCACGACGCCGCTGATGACGCCGGCCGCCTGCGTGTCGTCATCGACCAGGTCGCGCAGCTGACCGATTCGTCCGCACAGCACTGGTACGAGCGCCTGATCCGCCCTGATCCCTTGTGATCACCTGCAGTTCCTGCACCTCGGACGGTGCACGATCCGCAGATGATCACTTCACAGCCTCCACCCTCGCCGCTGATCCGGGTGATTGCGTCATAGGCCGCAAGTAGCGTGGCTGCCGTGCCCGACGACGTCCGTCTCATCTACGCACGTGGCGTCACCAAGGTGTACGGCGCGGTGCAGGCCGTCCGCGGCATCGGCCTCGACGTGCGGCGCGGTGAGGCGTTCGGCTTCCTCGGGCCCAACGGGGCAGGCAAGTCCTCGACCATGCGGATGGTCGGAGCGGTGTCGCCGCCGAGCGGCGGTGAACTGCGCATCCTCGGGCTCGATCCCGCTCACGACGGGCCGCGCATCCGGGCCCGGCTCGTCGTCTGCCCGCAGCAGGACTCGCTCGACCCTGAGCTGACGACCCGCGAGAACCTCACCATCTACGGGCGTTACACGTCGCGTCACACCGACTGGGTCACCTGCTGCTGAAGTGACCGGCCCATACACTGGCCGCGTGGCAGGGCGTATCCGGGACGAGGACATCGCAGCCGTCCGCGAGCGCTCGCCCATCGCCGACGTGATCGGCGAGCAGGTGCAGTTACGCAACGCCGGCGGCGGCAACCTCAAGGGCCTGTGCCCGTTCCACGAAGAGAAGTCGCCTTCGTTCTCGGTATCGCCGTCCAAAGGGCTGTTCTACTGCTTCGGATGCGGCGCCGGCGGCGACGTCATCCGCTTCGTCGAGCGCACCGAGAACGTCGGCTTCACCGAGGCGGCCGAGCGCTTGGCCGACCGCGCCGGCATCCAACTGCACTACCTCGAGAGCGCCGGACCGCCGCGCCAACCCGGCCAGCGGGCCAGGTTGGTCGAGGCACATGCCACGGCGGCCGCCTTCTACGCCGCGCAGCTGCGTGAGCCCGAGGCCCGGCCGGCCCGCGAGTTCCTCATCGAGCGCGGGTTCGACGACGAGGCGGCCGCCCGCTACGGCTGCGGCTTCGCGCCGTCCGGTTGGGACGCCTTGACAAAACACTTGCTGGCAAAGGGCTTCACGCCGTCGGAGTTGACGACGGGCGGCCTGTCGCGCCAGTCGAGCCGCGGCTCGCTGATCGACCGCTTCCACCGCAGGCTGCTCTGGCCGGTACGCGACATCGGCGGCGAGGTCGTCGGTTTCGGTGCGCGGCGGCTGTTCGACGACGACCCGATCGAGGCCAAGTACCTGAACACACCCGAGACGCCGGTCTACAAGAAGGGCCACCTGCTCTACGGCGTCGACCTCGCCAAGCGCGAGATCGCCAAGCAGCACCGGGCCGTCATTGTCGAGGGGTACACCGACGTCATGGCCTGCCACCTGGCCGGCGTCACGACCGCGGTGGCCACCTGCGGCACGGCGTTCGGCGGCGAGCACATCGCGGTGCTGCGCCGGCTGCTGATGGACTCCGACGCGTTCACCGGCGAGGTGATCTTCACCTTCGACGGCGACGCCGCGGGCATGCGCGCCGCCGAGCGGGCGTTCGCCGACGACCAGAAGTTCATGGCGCAGACGTTCGTCTCGATCGAGCCCACCGGCCTCGACCCGTGCGAGCTGCGGCAGAAGGCAGGCGACGCCGCGGTGAGCGATCTGGTCGCGCGGCGCATCCCGCTCGTCGAGTTCGTCCTGCGCTCAACGGTGAACCGCTTCGATCTGGACACCGCCGAAGGACGCGCCGCGGCGCTCGATCGCGGCGTCCCGCTGGTCGCGCGGATCAAGGACCACTCGCTGCGCATCGAGTACTCGCAGGCGCTCGCTCGGATGGCCGGCGTCGACGACCCGGATCGCGTGCTGACTCGGGTCCGCGGCGTCGCCCGCTCGGGAGGCGCCCCGGACGAGCGGCGCGTGGTGCCCGTCGTCGACGGTGCCGTCGCATCGGTCGAGCGCGAGGCGCTGAAGATCGCCATGCAGATGCCGGCCGTGGCCGGCCCGACGTTCGACGCGCTGCCCGACGACGCGTTCCTTGTGCCGGCACACGTCGCGCTGCGCCAGGGGATTGCCGCCGCGGGTGGCACGGCCGGCGCGGTGAGCGGTCCGGCATGGGCCGGCGCCGTCGAGGAGCAGCTGCCCGACCTCGAGTCGCGCGGCCTCGTCCACGCGCTTGCCGTCGAGCCACTGCATGCCGGTGCCGACAGCCAGGAGCGTTATGCCGACGCGGTGCTGGCCCGGTTGCAGGAGATCGTCCTGTCCCGTGCTGTGGCCGCGCTGAAGTCGCGGCTGCAGCGCATCAACCCGATCGACGAAGCCGACGAGCATGCTCGGCTGTTCGCCGAGCTGATCGCCCTGGAGAGTCAGCGGCGGATCATGCGCGAGCGTGCGATCGGGGGCGAGTAGCGATGCTCCGCCGCGAACGGCCGCCCGCCGGGCTGCTCGCGCTGCTCGAGCGTGACGAGCGCGTCGTGTCGTGGGCGCTCGCGGACCTCGGCACGGTCGTGGCGACGACGCGTGGCCTCTGGCTGCCGTCTGGCGACTTGTTCCGCCGGATCGGCTGGGAGCTCGTCGACAAGGCAGTGTGGCGCGACGGCGTGCTCACCGTGACCGAGGCGGAGGACGTCGACGGCCTGCTGCTGCGCGAGCTGCCACCCGTCTCGTTGACGCTCACCGAGCCGCGCGACCTGCCGCCCGCCGTGCGCAGGCGCGTTGAGGCCAGCGTCGTCCGCTCGGAAGTGCTGCCCGTCGACGGGGGAGCGGCTCGTTTCGTCGCGCGTCGGGTGCCACGGCGCGACGGAGTCACCTGGCGGGCCAGGCTGGAACCCGGCACCTTGGACGCGCCGGAGACGCGCGCCTCGGTTCGCGCCCGGCTCGACGCGTTGGCGGCGAACTGGGCAGTGGACGTTTCCTAGCGCTGGTGCCCGTTCGCTCCGGCGGAAGCGGGCGACCCGTGGTGCAGCTTGTCGCTCACCACGTCCCTGGCGCGGTGCCGCAGATCGTCTACTTGCGCGTGCAGGACCCCGGCTGTCGCCTGGACGGTCTGGCTGCCGGCGATCTTGCGCGCGACCCGCACAATGGCCTCATAGCGTTCCCGACCGGCACGGGCGCCCAGCACGTAACCGATCGCGGCACCGACCAGCAGTGAGAGCTTCATGGCGTATCTCCTCGTTTGCCTACGGGACCGTTCCCAGCCTAACCCCGCAGAACTCGACGCCGCCGATGAGATATTCTGGCCCGGCCGCGTTACCCCGGATGCCGCCATTGGCAGCCATCGTCGCCGGCAGCGCGCATTCCCCCGTAGCTCAATTGGCAGAGCATCCGACTGTTAATCGGAGGGTTACTGGTTCGAGTCCAGTCGGGGGAGCCACCTCTAGCCCCGTGTTTCCGGGGGTTGCAGAGTCATTCCTCCCCGTGGAAGTTGATCAACGTCAACGGTCGTGTCATCGAGTACGATTCGGACATGGCCCGGGCGACTGCCGCTGGCCGACCACGCGGGCACATTCGCAAGCGGGGCCGGTCCTTCCAGGTGCTGGTCTACGCCGGGATCGACCCGGTGACTGGCAAGCCGCACAGGCTCTCCGCTTCGACGACTGACGAGAAGGAAGCCGAGCGCATCCTGCGCCGGTTCATCCATGAGGTCGAGCAGCAGACCCACGCGCGGACGAAGGTCACGCTCGGCGATGCGCTCGACGCGTGGTTGCGCGTACACGAGGTCGAGGAGAACACCCTCGTCGGCTACGAGACGAACACCCGGCGATACATCAAACCGGCACTAGGCGATGTGTCAGTTGGCAAGATCACTGCGCAGATGCTCGAAGAGCTCTATGCGCAGTTGCGGCGCTGCCGCGTTCGCTGTGATGGTCGACCGTTCATCGAGCACCGGGTCGATGGCGAGCACGAGTGCCGGATCGTCCGGCACCGTCGCGGGCCAGGTCGTCCGCCAGCAGCTGGATACCCGCCTCATGACTGCGAGGCCGAGGGATGCGATGTCGTCGAGTGCGCGCCGCACGTCTGTCGGCCGCTGTCTTCGGCAATGATCCGCCAGATCCACTTCACCGTTAGTGCGGCCTTGTCGGCTGCGGTGCGGTGGGAGTGGATCAAAACCAACCCAGCGGACGTCGCTCGCACGCCGAAGCTGCCAGCTCCGCAGCCTGATCCACCTAGCTCGGAGGAGGCGGCGCGGATCGTCGCCGCGGCGTGGGAGCAAGACGATGACTGGGGCACCCTCGTATGGCTGACGATGGTTACCGGCATGCGTCGGGCCGAGCTGCTCGCCTTGCGGTGGAACGACGTCGACCTCGCCGCAGGCGTACTCGAGATCCGCCGCAACTACGTTTGGGTACGAGGCCGCGGCGTGGAGAAGGACACGAAGACGCACCGGATGCGTCGCATCGCGCTCGACCCCGAGACAGTCGACGTGTTGCGTGTACACCGTGGGCGCCACGACGATGCCGCTCGCGCAGTTGGTGTCGAGCCGACCGATGAAGCGTTCCTATTCTCGAACGAAGTGCTGCACGACCGGCCGTGCAGCCCGCATGGCGTCAGTCATCGCTACAGCGCAATGTGCGCGAAGCTCGGCATCGACAGCCATCTGCACGCGATGCGCCACTACTCAGCGACAGAGCTGCTCGCCGCCGGCGTCGACCTTCGTACCGTCGCAGGCCGCCTCGGTCACGCAGGCGGAGGAACAACCACCTTGCGGGTCTACGCCGCATGGGTCAGCGCTTCGGACCGACGCGCGGCCGAGATCCTCGGGAATCGCGTACAACGACCGGACCGTCACACATAAGCTAGGTGGGTGCGCGGCATGGGTGACAGCATGAGCGTCGGCGAGCGGATCGCGTTCTACCGGCAACGGCGCGATCTCACCCAGGCCGTTCTTGCTGGCATGGTTGGTAGATCGGAAGACTGGCTCAGCAAGATCGAGCGCGGCGAGCGTCAGGCTCGCCGTCTCGATGTGCTCGCGGATCTCGCCCGCGAGCTGCGCGTGACGCTCGGAGATCTCCTCGGAGAACCTGTGCTCGCCGAGGATGACGAGCAAAACGACGACGTTCCGGCCGTCCGCGATGTGCTGATGGCGCCTCGGCGACTGTCGCGCATTCTGTATCGCGCTGATCGTTCCAAGGAGGCCGCCCCCCCGGTCGCTTGGGCCCAGCGACATGTCGAGGCGGTGTGGCGTGACTACCAGGCTGGCCGTGTTGGGCGGGTTATTGGAGCGCTACCTGAGTTGATCACGATGGCACAGCATCTGGAGGACTCACCCGGAGAGGGCGAGCAGCGCAGGCAATCGTGGGCCGTGTCAGCGCGCACGCATCATCTTGCGGCGACGACGTTGTCCAAAGTCGGCGAGGCCGACCTCGGATGGATCGCGGCCGAACGCGCAATGAGGGCCGCCGACCAAAGTGATGACCCGCTCGTGTTGGCATCAGCTGCGCGGGCCTGTACGCACGCTCTTCTCGCTACGGGCCGTTACGACGACGCGCTCGACCTCGGTCTGACGGCGGCAGGATGGTTGCACGACCAGGTCGCGGGCGGCGATCCAGAAGCGCTGAGCCTGTTCGGCATGCTTAACCTCCGCACAGCTGTCGCCGCCGCGCGCGATCACGACCGTCGGACGGCAACAGAGCTCCTCGTTCAGGCAGGCGAGGCCGCTGAACGGCTCGGTGTTGATGCGAACTACTGGCAGACGAGTTTTGGGCCGACCAATGTCCAGCTGCATCGGCTGTCAGCGGCGCTGGATCTCGGCGACGTGAGCTACGTGCTCGCGCACCAGGACGTCGACGTGGCCCACATGCCGGTCGAGCGTCGCGTCGTGCATCTGATCGACACCGCCCGCGCGCTCACATACGCCGGCCATGATGAGGATGCCCTACAGCGCCTTCTCGCGGCCGAGTACGAAGCGCCCACCCTTCTTCGGCAGAACACGAGCGCCCGAGAGACGATCAAGACACTCCACCGCCGGGCGCCGGTGACTGGCGGCCGACGCTCCTCCCAGCTGCTCGCGTTGGCTGAGCGCTGCCGCGCAGTCGCATGAGCAACGACGGCAGCGCTCCGGTCGTCGGCCTCGTTGGGTCTAGTGCCGGCGGCGTTGAAGAGGTCCGCGAGCAATTGATTGAGCCGCTGCAGTCGCTCGGGTGGCGGGTCGCCGTGACGCTGACACCAACCGCGACGACGTGGCTCGACGCGATCGGCGAGCTTGCCAAGATCGAGGACACCACGGGATATGTCGTCCGGCACGAGCCGCGGCTCCCGAGCGACGTGAGCCCGCACCCTGAGGTCGACTGCTATGCCGTGGTACCGGCGAGCGCGAACACGGTCGCCAAACTTGCTCTTGGCATTGCGGACAATCAAGCACTGACACAGGTCTGCGAGGCAATCGGCGGGCGGACGGTCCCGGTGATTGTGTTTCCTCGCATCAACGCTGCGCACGCCGGCCAGCCGGCATGGGAGCGTCACATTGCCGCCTTGCAGAGCGCCGGCGTTCGCCTGGTCTATGGCGAGGACGTCTGGCCGCTACATCGACCGAGAAGCGCGCCAGGTCGTCAGCTGCCGTGGCTGGCGATCATCGATGCGATCAGGAGTGCCGTCGAGGCGACCCGCTAGCTGAACCCTCTGCAAGCGCACAACGGACCCGGACAGTTTGTCCGGGTCCTTGTTCATTGTCGGCCGTCTCCTAGATGTGTGGCTGTGGTGTCAGGGGACTGAGTGGCTGTCTTCACCGGGACCACCTGCACACACCGCATCTGAAGCGTCCGGACGGGGGATTCCCCGTCCGGGCAACGCATCGAGAGCGGAGTCCCAGATGCAAGAACAGGCTACGACGGCCGATGGCGCCCGGGCGCAGGCGGTCGCTGAACTCGATCCCGGGCAGATGCGGCGCGCTGCGAAGGAGCGGACGCTACGGAGCGCCTTGAGGAAGCGCGCGGTTGGCGTACCGACGTATTCGGTCCCAGAGGCGGCCGCGCTGATGAGTGTTTCGCAAGAGCATCTGTACAGGCTCATCCGCGCTGGGGTTTTCCCCGCAGTGCCGATGCGTGATGGGCGGGGCCGTGGTCGGTACGTGGTGCCGGCCGCCGCGGTTGAGGACCTTCTCAATGCCGCTGCCGGGGCCGCCCGGCGCGACGAGGCCGTTGCCGGGGGTGTGCGGTGATGGCCCGGGGGAGTCGGGCGCTGCGCCGGGTGGCGGGTGTTGGCCTCGGGCTGACGCTCGTCGGCTCGGCGTCGGTGGACTCGGTGTTCGGTTTGCGGGTGCTGCTGCTTGGCATCGTGCTGTTGAGCGTCTGCGGCTGGGTGGTGTGGCGGCGTTGGTTCGGCCCGGCGGGGTCGGTGCAGCGGTCGTGGCGGCGCTCGCGTCGCAATCACGGGTTGGCGTCGCGGTGGCAGATTCTGCGGACCGGGTCGCGGTGGGCGGTGCGGCGCCGGATGCGAATGCTGCGGCCCAGCTATGAGGCGTTGTCGTTGTGGGCGCGGTTGCGGGTGCCGACGACGCAGTTCGCGTACAAGCTGGCCCGGGTTGGCCGGTTCACGGTGTGGGCGACGTGTGAGGACGCGAAGCTGTGCTTCGGCGGGCCGCGGACGGGTAAGTCGGGGGAGTTGGCCGGGCGGATCATCGACGCGCCGGGGGCGGTGATCGCGACCTCGACGCGCACCGACCTGGTCACGCTCACCGGGCAGCTGCGCGCCGGTCGGGGCCCGGTGTTGGTGTTCAACCCGTCCGGGGTCGGCGGGTTGGCGTCGACGGTGACGTTCGACCCGCTGATCGGCTGCGGTGACCCGAAGAGCGCGGTGGAGCGGGCCGGGGATTTGATCGCCGGCGGCAGCCCCGGCGCGGGCGGTGGCAGCTCCCATTCGTCGGATGGTGATCGGGAGCATTGGGCGGGGCAGGCCCGTGACGTGCTGGCCGTGTTGATGCACGCTGCGGCGCGGGGTGGGCGCTCGATGCGCGACGTGCATGCCTGGGTCAGCGACCCGGACCGGCACTACGAGGCGATCCGGCCGCTGGTGCGGAACTCGCCCGAGCCGGGGTTCGAGGCCGAGCTGACCCATTTCGTATCCACGAATGACCGCACCCGCTCCTCGATCACCCAGTCGATCCGCCCGGCGTTGATGTGGCTGCACGACCCGGTCGCCGCCCGCGCGGCCGGGCAGAGCGTGACGGCGCCGGTGATCGACGCATCCGGCGTCACCGTCCCGGACGAGGATCTGCCACCTGGGCTGGATGTGGAGGCGCTGCTGGCGCTGTCCGGGACGGTGTATCTGCTGGGTGCGGAGGATGCCCAGGTCGCGCCGCTGGTCGCCGCGCTGACCGGGCACATCGCGCGCACGGCCCGGGCGGTTGCCGGGCGGCAACCTTCGGGTCGGCTGGACCCGCCGTTGACGTTGGCGTTGGACGAGGCGGCGTTGATCTGCCCGATCCCGCTCGACCGATGGACGTCTGACATGGGTGGGCGGAACGTGACCATCCACATCGCCGCGCAGTCGCGGCCGCAGCTGCGGCAGCGCTGGGGGCATGACGGCGCGGCCGCGATTCTCAACAATGCCGCGTCGCTGGTGATCTACGGCGGTACCCGCGACGCGGAAGACCTGCAGGCGTACTCGACGCTGGCCGGGGAACGCGAGGAACGCGTCGTCACCCGCGACCACACCGGCAAGGTCATCTCCGAGACCACCCAGCGCGTCCCGGTGTTGACGCCGGCGCAGATCGCGCAGCTGCGACGTGGCCGGGTGCTGCTGATCCGCCGGGACATGGCACCGGTCGTCGGGCGGGTCGAGATGGCCTGGCGCCGCCACGACGTCCGCGCTGTGTTGCGGGCGAACCGCCGCAAGGCCCGGGCGCAGAAGCGGGCCGCGACCTGGAACCACCGCCGCCAACTCGCCCGCCACCACTGGACCGAGGTCAAGACCGCCGTCATCGAGCTCGTCGAGGACGCCGCCCAAGCCGTTGCCGACTGGAACGAGCAACGCCAACAAGCCCGCGCGCAGCGCGACGAACAGCGCGCACGGCAGATCGAGGCCGAACGCGCCCGGCACGAGCACATCGACCCACAACCCGCCGCAGGTCCCGACCCGGACGCTGCACCGCACAACGACGAGACCGACGGCGGTGAGCCCGATGACACCTGACCGCCGCGCGATCGCGGCACTCCTGCACCCGCTGCGCGGCTACGCCGACCGGATCACCCAGCGGGCCGACACCGAAGCCCGCGCGGCCGACCTGACGGTCGAGGTCCTGCCCCGCGGTTGCCGCCGCTACCGCGACCCGCGCTTGGACCAGCTCGCCGTCCCCCCCGTCGTCGCGCCCTATGCCGGAGTACGGAACGCTTCGCGAGCCGACGACGAAGCGTGGTCGATCCCGACCCTGACCACTGCGGCGGCGCTGGTCGCGGTGAGCCGCCACCCGCCCGCTTCGACGACCCGACCAGGCGTGCCGGTGCTGCCGGCTGGGCCGGTCGCGCCGGCGACAAGCCCACCTGACCGCCTGCGGCGGACTGACTCCTGGCAGGGGCCGGGGCGGTACCAGACCCGCAGCCCCGCATCAAGCCGTCCTGCGCAAGATCGTTCCCAGGCGGCTCCGCTGAGAAGCGCGACGCCGGGAACCATCTTGCGGTCCCGGCTTGACCCGGGGCACCCCGCGGGCCCGGAACCTGACGCCCTGCGGGCAGGCAGCGAAGAACACACGCCAGCCCGCCCCGTAACCGGCCCCACCAGCGCACCACCACGCAGCGTCGCGTGCCCCGTTTCACCAACCCCAGAAAGGGAAACCGCCATGTCCACCACGATCACCACCGAAGCCAATCTGACCGCCGACCCCGAACTGCGGTTCACCAAGGTTACCGGCCAAGCCGTCGCCACCATCCGCCTCGCGGTCTCCGCACGACGCAAGAACATGGACGGCGAGTACGAGGACACCCCGCCCGTCTTCTACGAAGCCACCGTGTGGGGCGCGCTCGCCGAGAACGCCGCCGACACCTTCCACAAGGGTGACCGGGCCATGGTCCACGGCAGCACCTACGACGAGGAGTGGACCGACCGCGACGGGCACACCCGGGTCAAGCACGTCCTGCAGGTCACCGCACTCGGCGCCAGCCTGCGCTACGCCACCGCCACCCTCACCCGCACCACCACCAAGTCCACGCAGTCCGAGCCGGCCGAGGTCGGCTGACCACCGAGACGGCGGAGGGAGCGGCCCGGCCTCGTTGTCGCCGCTCCCTTCAGCCCTAGACACCTGGAGAACCTCTTATGAGCAGCACGTTCGTTGCCTGGCCGGACACCAGCGGCCAACCCCCACCCAGCGGTGAGCCCCCGTACCGGTCCGCGCCCTGGCTGCTGGGCCGCCACCCGCGCCTGGCCGAGCTGGTGGCCCGGGTTCCGGACATGGTCGTCGTCGACGACGACGGGCCGTGGCTGGACGTCGAGGCGCTGGCCACGGCGATCGACGAGCACGACCAGTTCACCGAGGCCTGGCACGACTACACGCACCACCGCCCTGCGCTCGCCGATGACGCCGCGCATGACCGGTGGGTCGCGCGCGGGCCGCGCACGACCGTCGAGGCCACCGTGTTCGGGCAGCTGTCCAGCACCGAGCAGACCCGGCTGCGGCTGCTGGCCATGTTCGCCACTGCGCCGGTCGCGATCCGCATCGGCGACATCGCCCGCTTCGACCCGTCCGGGCAGGCGCTGCTCGCCGACTGGTGCCAGGCGGTGCAGGCCCTATGACCACCACTACTCACCCAAGGCCCGTGCTGCCGGCGCGGCAGGTCCGCTGGACCCGTCTCGGCGCCGGCATGGGCTACACCAACACCGAGCCCAAGCGCGCCGCGATCCGGGCCGCCGTCGAGGCGATGATGTGGGTCGACCCCGCCCAGCTGTCCGACGTGCTCGAGTCGGCGCCGGTGCGCCACTACGTCGCCGGCCTGTTCTACCTGCGCCGCTGGGCCTTGACCGCCGCCGCCGTCGAGCCGTTCTCCGACGCCACACACCCGGCCAGCCCGCCTGACGGACAGCGTCGGCTGATCGGGCTGCAGTCGGTCACCGGCGAGCGCTACGTGCTGCTCGACCTGGGCTACGAGGCCATCGACCTGCTCCACGACACCCCCCTCTGCGAAGAGGTGGGCCGCGGATGACAGCGACCGTCGATACCCCGTGGGGGGAACGCATCCACGGCGAGATCCGCTGCTGGCACGGCCGTCGCTGGGTCGAGATCGAGACCAGCGACGGCCGCCGCCACATCGGCCGGCTCACCCCCGATGAGCCGGCACTGTCCACAGTAGACAGTGCCGACCAGACGGCGGCGCCGTGATGCGCGAGCGCACCGTCGAGCTCGGCGCCGGCTACCTGCCGGCCCGGTCCGGGCTGTACCTGCCAGCCGAGCACGTCCCGGCGACGCGGCCGGTCGCGATCGACCTGTTCGCCGGCGCGGGCGGCTTCTCCGTCGGCTTCCATCAGGCTGGCTGGCACGTCGCGGCAGCGGTCGAGGCCGACCTGCCGGCGATGATGACCTACCTCGCCAACCTCGGCTCACCGGCCACGATCGTGCATCAGCTCATCGACGGCGCGTGGACCGCGCACACCGCCGCCGAGGCCAGCCCGGGCCTGGCCGGCACCGGCTGGATCTCCCACCACCCCGACCAGTACCCGGTCGAGCACGTCTACCTCGGCGACATCCGCACCCTCCACGGCCGGGTAATCCTCGACGACCTCGGCCTCCACCCGGGCGACGTCGGCGCGGTCATCGGCGGCCCACCCTGTCAAGGCTTCTCCACCGCCGGACGGCAGGACGTCATGGACCCGCGCAACAGCCTGGTCTTCGACTTCTGCCGGATCGTGCTCGACGTCGCGCCGAAGACGTTCGTGCTCGAGAACGTGCCCGCCATCGCGCGCATGGTCACCGCCGACGGCATCCCGGTCCTCGACGCGATCGCGCTCTACCTCTCCCGAGACGGCTACGCCGACTACGCCGCGCTGCAACGGTCGCTGAGCTTCGACCCCACCGCACGCGCCGGTGTCCGCAAGAACCCGACTACCGGGCCCGCGCCGGACGGGCATGGCGGGCCGGTCGCTGCGCAGCTGAACCTGTTCGGCGAGGCCACGCAGTGACTGCCCACCCGGACCCGGACGCCGTGGTGGCGGGGCTGGCCCGCGAACTCGAGACGCTGCGCCGCCGCGTCGACCACCTGGCCGCGCTGCCGCGTCGCGTGGACGATCTCGCGCACTTGTTCGCCCGCCTCGCCGACACCACCGCCAGCGGCCGCGGCAAGCCGACCGGGTCCGCCGCGCCAGCCTGGATGGACCACCCCACCGACCCAAGCCGAGCACCGGAGTCGAGCCGCGCCGCGCGTGACGCCGAACAGCTGCTGACCACGCTCGCCGCCTGGATCGGCGGCGTGTACCTCCGCTACAGCGACGCCCGCCAGTTGCCGGACTGCTGGCTGTGGCACCCCGACGTCGTCGAAGAACTGCTCTGGCTGCACGCCGCCTGGCTCGCCGCCTACCAACCCGGCGCGCCGGCGAGCGCGGTCGGGGACTGGCACGACCGGCAACGCCCCGGCGTCGCCCGCCGCATCCACGCCTACGCCAGGCTGTGCTCGCTCGAAGCGCACCGGCCCGGCGGCGAGCGCCACACGCCCGCGCCGGTCGCGCCGACCTCCGACGCCGCGCCAGTGATCGCGGGGTGGTGGGCGGTCACTCGCGACCAACCTGCGCCGGCACCGGCCCAGGAGCAGCTCGACGCCGCACACCGGCACGCCATCACCAGAGGGCGCCGATGACTTCCACCGACTCGCCGCGGGCGCGGCGCACCACGTGGGCCGCCGGGCTCCTCGTCGCCACCGGCGCCGGCGTGGCCACCGCGCACGGCCTGTACCAAGTCGCCGCCGCCGCGCGGGTCGCCGCGCCGATCGCCTGGCTGTATCCGCTGATCACCGACGGGCTCGCCCTCGTCGCCTACGCCGCCACCGCACGCTTGCACCACGGCGGGCGCCGCTACGCCGCCGGCATCGTCATCCTCGCCGCCGGACTGTCCGGGCTCGCCCAGGCGGTCTACCTCGCCGGCGGCCTCGACCACACCACGGCCGCGCCGGTCGGGCTGCGGTTCGGGGTCGGTGCCTGGCCCGCGATCGCCGCCGCCCTCACCGCCCACCTCCTCCACCTGATCGGCACCGACTCGGGCGAGCCTGTCGAGGTCGCAGCCGAGTGTTCAGCGTCCATCTCGCAGTCCACTGATCCGCTGTACAAGGCGGCGTCCAATCCGAGCGTTCAATCGCGTACAACGCCAGAGCGTCCATCCGCTGTACAACCCGCTGCCGATGTGTACAGCCGCGCGGACGGATTGAACGCCGCGGCCAGATCGGACGGGCGCCGTTCGGCGGTACAGCGGGCCCGGGCTACCGCCGAGGCACACCGCGACCGGCACGGCGCTCTCCCGACGGTGACCGAACTGATGCGCCTGGCCGAGGTCGCGCGCGGCACCGCTGGCAACGCCCTCAAGACCCTGCGCAACGACCGCCCAGCGCTGCACGTCGTCAACAACCAACCCGAGAACAGGAACCCCAAGTGACCTTCCAGCCAGCAAGACGACCAACCAGCCAACCCACCAAGCGAGTCCACCAACAAACCCAGCACCACCACGACATCACCGCACAGACCAGCTACCAGCCCACGCCTCAGATCAAGAACAGCACTGCGGACCCATGCATCACGATCAGACGGCCCGGCACAAGCCGCAAACCAGGCACCACAGTGTTGATCTTGGGATCGATCAAATTCGATCTTGAAAGGGGTACGCGGGCGTGCTGACCATTCACCGGGGGCACTCCGTGAAGTACCTGACCCGCGAGGTCGCGACCGGGCGGGAGAACTACTACACCGGCGCCGTGACCGAGGGCGAGCCGCCCGGGCGCTGGTACGGCGCCGGCGCCGACGCGCTCGGCCTCACCGGCCTGGTCGACCACCAGGACATGGAGGCGCTCTACGAGCACTTCATCGACCCCCGCGACGACCGGTTCCGCGACCGCGACCAGTGGGGCGAGTGCGCGACCGTTGGGCACAAGGGCCGGAGGTACAAGACGGCTGATGATTTGTACGCCGAGGCGTTGAACGCTGAGCCGTACGCGGATGCTGAACGGCGTGTACAACTGCGGGCCGAGGCGTTCAAGCGTGAACGCAAGAACGTCGCGTTCTACGACGTGACGTTCAGCATCCAAAAGTCGATCACGGTGTTGCACGCCGCGTTTGAACACCAGGAGGTGCAGGCCCGCCGGGCCGGTGACGAGGAGGCGGCCGCGGCGTGGGCGGCGCACAAGCAGGCGGTCGAGGATGCGATCTGGGCCGGGCACCATGCCGCGATGGACTACCTGGCCGAGCACGCCGGCTACTCCCGGGTCGGGCATCACGGCGGCGCCGGTGGCCGGTTCACCGATTCGCACGGGCTGATCGTCGCGTCGTTCTTCCAGCACACCAGCCGCACGAATGATCCGCACCTGCACATCCACGGCGCGGTGCTCAACCGGGTGCAGGGCGCCGACGGTGTGTGGCGCACCCTGGACGGGCGCGCGCTGTACGTGCATAAGCCGGCCGCGGCCGCCGTCGGCGAGCGCACCGCCACCGAGCATGTCGCGCGCAGCTTGCGCGTGTTGGCGGTGATGCGCCCGGACGGCAAGGCGCGGGAGATTCTCGACGTGCCCGCCGAGGCGAACAAGCTGCTCTCGGCCCGTGACCGGGCGATCACGCCGAAGACCGCCGAGCTGGTTGCCGCGTTCGAGCAGCGCTACGGCCGCGAACCCAACGCCCTGGAACGAGACCGGCTCCACCGTAAGGCGTGGGCGATCACTCGCCCGCGCAAGTCCCACGACGGGGAGACCCTCGAACAGCGGCTGGACCGTGTGGCGGCGCAGCTGCGTGCTGAGCTCAACCTGACCTTCGAGGGCATCGCGGCGCGGGTCCTCGAGAAGGCCGGCCACGACCTGCCGGCGCAGGCGTTCAGCCCATCCGCGGTGATCGAGACCGCGCTCGCCGACGTGCAAGCGACCAAAGCCTCGTGGACCGAGGCGGATCTGGCCGGCGCGATCAACGACGCACTGCCGGACTATCTCGGCGGCCTCGATGCCACCGACGTCGCCGACCTGATCCGTGGGCTTACCCGGCAGGCCATCGACGAGCACTGCGTGGCGCTCACCGCTGACGGGCCAGGCAGCGCCACCCTGCCGGATGAGCTGCGCCTGGACAATGGCGCCTCTGCCTACCAGCGCCCTGGCGAGCGCCTCTACGCCACGCACGAGCATGTTCGCAGCGAACGCGCGCTGCGCGCGGCCGCCGTCGAGCGCACCGCCGCCGCACTCCCGCCGGAGCTCGCGGTCGCGTTCCTCGACGAGCTTTGCGAGTCGGGGATCGAGCTCGGCGTGGACCAGGCCGCCGCCGTGCGTGGCGTGTTGACGTCCGGCGCCGGCGTGGAGTCACTGGTCGGCCCGGCCGGCACCGGAAAGTCGTTCGTGGTCGGCACGATCGCCCGCGCTTGGCAGGACCCGACGCTGTGGGGTGGTGAGCGGCGCCGGGTGGTCGGGCTGGCGACCTCGCAGATCGCCACACAGGTCCTGACCGGGGAAGGCTTGGCCGCGCGCAACATCAGCCACTGGCTCGGCGTGCAGCAGCGCTTGGCCGAAGGGCGGCCGTTCGGTGACGACCACGCGTGGCGCCTGGCCGGAGGGGATCTTGTCGTGGTCGACGAGTCGGCGATGACCGACACCGCCGACCTGGTCGCGGTGCACGACATCGTCTCTAACGCGCAGGCGAAGCTGCTCCTGGTCGGTGATCATCGGCAGCTGGCCGCGGTCGGTGCGGCCGGTGGGATGGACATGATCGCCCGGGTCAGGCCGGCCTACGAGCTCGCCGAGGCGCGCCGCTTCACCCACCCGTGGGAACGCGACGCGTCACTCCGGTTGCGCGAGGGTGACGAGACCGCGCTGCAGGACTACCGCAGGCACGGCCGGATTATCGATGGCGGCCCGATCGAGCGCACTGAACAGCTGGCCGCCGACGCGTGGCTGGCCGACTACATCGCCGGCAAACGCGGCCTGCTGATCGTGGACACCAACGAGCAAGCTGCCCAGCTTTCCGCGCAGATCCGCGCCAAACTCGTCCGCCTCGGTCGCGTCCACGAAGCCGGGGTGCCGCTCGGGTTGCAGGACACCATCGCCGGCGTCGGCGACATTGTGCAAGGCCGCCGCAACGGCTGGGAACTCCGCGGCGTCGCGGGGAACCGCCGCGGCCCGGTCAACCGCGAGCAATACCGCGTCCTCAAGACACGCGAGGACGGCGGCCTCGTCGTCGCGACCATCATCGGCCGCACCCCGGATGCTGAGCAGCTCGGCGAGCGCATCACCTTGCCCGGCAGCTACGTCAACACCGACCTGGCGCTCAGCTACGCCTCCACGGTGCACGCCTCGGAAGGGCTCACGGTCGACACCACCCAGACCGTGGTCACCCCGCGGACCGGGCTGGCCGCACTCTACGTCGGCATGAGCCGCGCCCGCGACGAGAACACCGCCTTCGTCAACACCCAAGCCGTCGCCGAGGACGCACCCACCGGTACCGTCAACGAAACGCCGCGGCGCGACCCACTTGGGATGCTCGCCGCGAACATGGAACGCGACGAACCCGAGCTCGCCGCGATCATCGAAGCCGAGCAGAACGCAGCCGACGCCGCGTCGCTACGCACCGTCGGGGAGCGGTTCGCCGACGTCGCCGAGCTCGCTACTGCCGGGCGTACCGCGACCATGCTCGACAGGCTCGTCAACGACGGCGCGCTCATCCCCGCGCAGCGTGCGGCTCTGGCCGCCGACGACGGCAGCGTCAGCCTCGCCCGCGTCCTACGGCAAGCCGAGCTCGCCGGACACGACCCCGACACGGTGCTCCGCGACGCCATCACCAGCCGCGACCTCACCGACGCACGCAGCCTCGCCTCCGTCCTCCACCAACGCGTTACCGACACCTTCGACCTGTATCCCGTAGGCGATCGCTACGCCGACTGGACCCCGAAGGTCGACGGCCCCGCCTGGCAAGCCCACCTCAACGACCTGGCCGCGGTCGCCGACCGGCGACGCGTCCAGCTCGGCCACGAGGTAGCCGAATCCCGGCCGCAGTGGGCGATCGAGGCTCTCGGGCATGTTCCTGATGATCGAGGGGAGCGAGACGTTTGGACCCGTCGCGCCGGAACTGTTGCTGCGCACCGTGAACTCACCGGCCACGACGACCCTGAGATGGCCCTGCCTGGCCCGCCGAACCGCGGCCAGGTCGAGGTGTACGCGTCATGGCGCGCCGCCTGGCGCGCTCTCGGCCGTGACGAAGCCAGCCGGGCCGAAGCCGAGATGAGCGACGGCCAGCTGCGCGTGCGGGTCCGCGCCTACGAACGCGAACAAGCGTGGGCACCCGAATACGTCGCCCCTGACCTCTCCGGCACCCTCCAGGCCGCGCACCGTCACCGTGGCGAGGCCGAACTCCGGCGAGCCGAAGCCGAGAACGAGACCGACGTGCAACGCCGGGCGCAGCTGGAACGTGAAGCCGCCGAGGCCCGCGCGCTGGCTGACCTGCTCAATCAGCAGGCCACGAAGCTGGAGCGCGCCGACGAGATTCGCGCCCTCTGGTACGCCCACACCGCCGAAACCCGCGCCGCCGAACAACGCGCCCGCATCGAACTCGCTGCCCGCGGCATCAACCCCGACACTGCCGGCGAGGACGCCACCACCGCCGAGCGGTTCCTCGCCGATCAGCGCGCCGGCCTCGCCGAGGACGACCGACACCGCGAGATCACCGGCGAGCACGAACTCGCCGACGTCGCCGACCAGCGCAAGGCCGAACTACGCGCCATCGAGTCCGAGCCGCACGTGGATGCCGCCGAGACCAACCTGCCCGACATCCGCGACATCGCCGACCGCGAACCACGACGGCTGGCCAAGGCCGAAGACGACTGGACCCGCATCCCCACCGCCGGCGAAACCGCCGACAACGTCACTCGCGCCCAACGCGCCCTCGCTGAGCTCGAACAACGCCGCCACATCGAGCAACGACGCGCGGACGAAGAAGCCCGATCACGCCAACTCGCCGACTGGCACCACCACCGCCGCGCCGCCGACCAAGCCAGGCAACGCGAAGACGGCCGAGCGCTGGACCGGACCTGAAGTGAACTCAGCTGGCCGCCGCGTGCGAGAAATCCAACGGCGGCCGGCGCGACCCGTGCCACGTCCACTCCAGCGTCACGGCCACACCCCGCGCGACCTCAGGCTCTGCCGCTCGCGGGGACACAGCCGCGAGGTATTCCGCATCGATCGTCTCGGGCATAGCCGCGTGCTCGCGAAACGTCACAGGCGCCAGCGGCATCTCCGCACGGCTCATCACCCGCGACCACACCGGCTGATCCGCCAGCCAGCGACACGTTCGCAGCACACCGATCAAGAAGTCATTGTCCGGGCCAGGCTGACCCGCCCAACGCTCGACCATCGACCAGACCGCGCCGAACTCGGCCCGGGACACCCGCAGATTCTCCTCCGGTATCCGGGCGACGAGCTCGGCCATCACCTCCACGCCATCAGCGTGACACTCAACGCCGACAATGGTCTAGGTCCCGGGACCGGCTGCGCGTCCGACGACTGCTCCGCTGGCAAGATCTCCGGCCATGAAGCAGCGGTACATCCGAGTCGGCGACCAGCTCACCGACGACGTGGCCGTCGTCGTCCGGGGCGGCACGCTGGATCGCGAGCTGCTGCGCGAGGATGCGCTGCGCAACTACGCGATCTATGGCACCTATGGGATATCGGTGTTTGCCGTGCGCGACCTGAGCCTGGACGAGCTCGCCCAGCAGTCGCCGCTGATCCGGTTCGAGCAGCTGACTCTGGTGACCGTTGGTGCGCTGCGGTCAGCTGGGCTGCGGCTGGAGGCGACCGGGCGCACTGCGCGGCACTTCGACATCGCGTTCGACGAGCTCGAGGACGGCATCGCCCGGCTGGCCAGCTGCGAGCATCAAGTCGTCACCAACCCGTACCATGAAGCGTGACGAGGAAGCGAGGTACGGCCATGGTTGGCGTTGACCTGGTCGCCGACCTGAACGCCGAGGACGACGACGGGCGCGGCTGGTCCACGCTCGCCGACGCGCGCGACCCCGAGCGCGTCACGCCCGGGGCGATGCTGCTCGCCGGCAACGCAGTCGCGCAGGCGGTTGTGCGGATCGTCGCGATCGACGACGACGGGCAGATCCACTTCACCGTCCTACCCGGCTCGGTAGCTAAGAATCGCCACCTTCTCGGCCGCATCGTCGCGTAGCGCCATCCCCGGCACCGCCCCCAAGATGGCCCCCGACCTCCTGTCTACTGCTGCCAGCCGTGCTCACTCAGGTGCCACTCGTGCATAACGCTGCCCGGCAGTGCCGGCAGCGCCCCAAGGTTCTCCCTCACTGGCAGTGTCGAGAAGGCGAGTTGCGACGCGGCGCAATAACCGTCGCTCGCCTTGTCCGACACCAAAGGTGGGGTAAAGCCGCTGTGAACGCAGTGGGTGCGCCCGGATCTCACGACTGCGGGTAGAGGACAAGGTCGCGCATCGCACCGTTCGTTGCGCAGGCGGCTGGACGCCGGTGCGCGGTCTAGGCCTGCGCGGTGTGCGGCATCGCCGTGGTGCGGCGACGAAGTCTGTGCAGGCATCGGCGCCGTGCCTGGTGGTAGGTCCAGCCGAACGCGCGGGCTGAAACCGCTGATCTGGACGCTTAACCAGGCGGCCAACCACACCCTGCGCGCGGTGCGGGTGCAGCCGCGCGATGAGGTCGCCAGCGCCTTTACCCGCGACGAGGTCGCTGCGCTGGTCGAGCAGTCCAACCGCGACGGCCTGCTCGCGGCCGGCGAGCGTGACCTGCTCAGCGGCGCGCTCGCCTTCGACACCGCCACTCGCGGCCCGCACCGGCGTCACCCGCTTCCCGATCCGCGATGGCCAGCAGCCCACCGGCTACGTCCACCTCAAAGACACCCTCGACGCGCCGACCGCCCAGCGTGACCTGCCGCTGCCCGCCGAGACCATCCGGGCGCTATCGGACGTCGCCACGGACATGCTGCTGCCAGACGCGATCGAAATCATGCGCACCAGCGACGCCCACACGGCCCGCGTCATCACCGCCGAGCCGCACGCGGACGGCGGCGCAACGACGCTCCGGATGATCACCCTCGACGACATCCTCGCCAGCCTCACCCACACCTAATCGGCGACAGCGGCAGACCACGGGGCAACCCGCAATCCACCCACGGCCCGGTACTCGTGGCCAGGTCCTCAAGAGCCCGACGAACCGGTACGGAGCATGCGCAGCACCCCGTGCGCACCCGACGAGAACGTCGCCGACGGCAGCGACGACGCTATGCTGCGAGGGGTACACAAGACGCTCCAGATCGGTATTCGCGAGCGACCCACCGGAATCCAAGCGCCTACAGCCAACCGCACGCCACGCGGTCGGCCAGGGGGACGAGATGCCGCTTTCAGACCACGAACGAGAGCAGCTGGAACAGATCGAGAACGACCTGCTCACCAACGAGCCACGACTCGCCGCCTCGCTGAATCCCACGCGCGTCGCGCGGCAACGCAAATGGAACAGCATCCTGACCGCGTCACTCGGGCTCCTTGCCGGTTTCGCCATCCTCTTCCTCGGCCTGCGCCTCGCCAATGATCTCGGCACCGCCATCGGCGTCCTCGGCTCCCTAGCCATCGTCGCCGCCTGCAACGCCAGCGTCACCGCCGCGCGCCAGCGCCACTAGCATCACCACCAGACGAGCGGTACGCGCCGCCGGCGAAGCTGGCAGAAGCCCTCCGACTGACCCACGGCTCAGGCTTGACCTCACGCAATGACAGTCCGCCGGGCTGTATCGCGCCGAGAGCGACATCACCGTCTCGCGACCCCACTGTCACTGAGGTCCATGGCCTCGCCCAGCAAGGCCAAAGCCCATCTACTCGACCAGGTCCGCCCGCTCCAGCGGCGCGAGGGCGCATGCCAGACCCGCCAGCGCCCATCGACCTCGCCGTCGGCTCGCCCAGCCGACGCTGTACGGGCCCGGTCGCGTCGCCGGGCACGCCATTGTCGAGTGTCGTGGAGACGATGCACTTCTGGATGCCGTTCATCCGCTCGCAGACCTCACCCGTCGCTTGCACCATGTTCGGCTAGGGCGACTGCGAAGCCCCCCGTAGGTCACCCGGCCGAGCAACAGCACCGCTGCTTCGGACAGATCCCCGTAGTTGAACTGGCCGGTGTCGTCGTTCCAGAACGACATCGACCACTCGTTCGGCGACTCGATAATGCCGGCCGGGGTCGCGAACTCTGGTCGTGTGATCGGATGAGCGATGATGCGGGCATGACTGATGACAGGCCCACGACGGGCGCCGGCTCGGATCTTCCCGAGGAGGTCGCCCGGTGGCTGCATCCCTTAGGTAGCGCGCCGTCGAAGCTGGTTCCGGCATGGCTGCGGCCCCACCGTGGGGAGCAGCGGTGGGCGGTGCTGGGGGCGATCGCGGTCGCGATCGGCCTGCAGTTGGCATTGCCGGACAAGTTCGTATTGCGGCCACGTAGCGCCGCGCCCTCGCTAGCCCGGTGCTTTCACGGGTGATGGCGCGTTGGTGACATGAAAGGTGCTCCAGGCCAGCGAGGATCGGGGTTGCGAAGCCACCTGATGCTGCGATGCCGGGAGCACCTGTCAAGTGATGAAGCGTAGTGGGTTTTA
>WNGL01001826.1_pt1 | contig 26647 bp, 24 predicted proteins | sample 5400591 | NCBI WGS metagenome assembly WNGL01 (sample SAMN13153377, study PRJNA577476) | soil metagenome | isolation source: 80 cm soil or saprolite under Garry oak tree replicate 1 | place: USA:California | collected 2016-06-15 | reverse complement strand
TCCGCCCCAGCGAGGAGAGGTCGCGCTTGAAGTTGTCGACCTCCTCGATGACGTGGATCGGGATGACGACGTTGTTGTCGCCGAAGCCGAAGATGGAGCGCGGATCGTGGAGGAGGACGTTCGTGTCGAGGATGAAGTTCTTCTTCAAGTCCCGCCGCTCCCTTCGGAGAAGACTGCCTGGCCCGCGAGCTTATCAGGGGGCGTGCCCGGGGAGCACCCTAACCCGCGCCGCTGACGCCAGGCGGGCGCCCGCCTGCGACACGTGTGCGACACGCGGCCGTCACGCGCCAGCTGCGCGCCGCCCGGCCCGCACTGCGGCCAGCGCGATGCTCTGGTTCCGGCCGTGGCGCTTGGCGTGGTAGAGGCCGCCGTCGGCGAGCTCGACCAGCTCCGCCTTCAGGCGGGCCTCGGCCGGGAAGGTCGCGATGCCGATGGAGATCGTCACCGACACCTCGCCCTGCTCGGTGCGGAACTTCGCCTGCGCGACCTTCTCGCGGATGCGCTCGGCGGTGCGGAGCGCGCCCTCGGGGTCGGTCTCGGGCATGACGAGCGCGAACTCCTCGCCGCCGTAGCGCGCCGCCACGTCGGTGGTGCGCGCCTCCTTCTGCAGGATGCGCGCGACGCCCCTCAGGACCACGTCACCCACCGGGTGGCCCCAGGTGGCCCCAGGTGTCGTTCACCGCCTTGAAGTGGTCGATGTCGGTGAGGAGCAGGGAGAGCTTCTTCCCGTAGCGCTGGGCGGCGGCGAGGTGCTCGTCGAGCCGCGCCTGGAAGGTGCGGTGGTTCACGAGCCCGGTCAGGCCGTCGGTGGTGGCGAGCCGCTCGGTGGCCTCGAAGAGCCGCGCCCGCTGCAGCGCGTCGCCCCCCTGCAGCGCCAGGATCTCGAGCTGCCGGACGGCGTCGCGGTCGTAGGCCCCGGGCCGGTTCGCGCCGACCACCAGCGTCCCGAGCACGCTGTCGCCGGCCCGCAGCGGCAGCACCTTGAGGCTCGCGAGGCCGCGCAGGCGGGTGGCGTCGTCGAACACCACCGCGTCGGAGAGGCGCAGCGCCTTGCCGGGCAGGGTCGAGCCGAGCCGGACGGCGCAGGCGACGAGCCCTCCATTGTCGTCGAACTCCTTGCCCTCCAGCTCGGTCGCTGCCGCGCCGGCCACCAGCGCTCGGGCCACCCGGTGGAGCGGGGCGCCGCCCTCGCCGCAGAGCGTGACCGCGCCGAAGTCGAGCGGCGCCATCTCGCGCGCGGCACCGAGCACGGTGTCGAGCACATCGCGCTGCTTGGTGACGCGGTTCAGCCGCTCGATGGCGGCGTAGAAGCGCTCCTGCTCCTCGCGGCGAGCGCTCCCGTCACGTATCAGTCGCTCGGCGGCGGCCGCTCGCGCCAGCTCGGCGGCGATGGCGACGAGGAGCCGCTCGTCCTCCTCGCCGAACGGCCGGGCCTCCATCCTGTCGGCCAGCACCACCCCCCGCAGGTGATCGCCGACGCGCGAGAGGAGCGGAACCACCAGGAGCGCCTTCGGCCGGAGGCCATCCTCGTAATGCTGGGCCGATCGGACCGCGCCATAGAGCCGGACCGAAGCGCGCCGCTTCACCACGCCGCCGAGGGCGCCCTCCCCGGCTGGCAAGACGCGCGCCACGCGGTCGCTCGGCGAGTGGCACTCCCAGAGCGTCAGCTCGCGGTCATCCGGGCTGAGCAGCCACACCGCCGCCGTATGGGCGGAGAGGGCGGTCGCCGCCACCTCCAGCAGGCCGCGCGCGGCGCCGTCGGTCTCGAGCACCGCCGCCTCGCTGAGGCGAGCCGCGCGCTCGGCCCGGTCCGCCTCGCTCGGCTCGCCACCGGCCAGGAGCCGCAGCTGCCGAGCGCGAGCGTCGAGCTCGCGCCGCCGCCGCTCCATCGCCGCCTCCTCGGCGCGACGCCCGGCCGCGATGCGCGCCCCCAGCACGCCGTGGTACAGCAGCGCGAACAGCGCGACGAAGGCGGCGCGCCCGAGCGTGAGCGGCACCTCGACCGCGCTCGCTCCACGCGCCCACCACAGCGCGCCCTCCAGGACGAGCGCGCCACCCACCACCGCGAGGCCTGGCCCGCGCGGCAGGGTGGCGCTGAGCGCCGCCACGGCCAGGTAGACCACGGGCTGGAGGGCTCCGTCGCTTCCGAGCCCTGCCGCCTCGGCGGCGCGCGCCAGCGCGAAGGCCGCCACCAGCACGAGCGCCCCCAGCTCCAGCGCCTCGCGGCGGCCGAGGCGCTTCCCCTCGCGCGCGGCGCGCAGGCGCCCGGACAGGACCGCCGAGAGCGCACCGGCGAGGACGAGCCCGGCCACCACCTCGCGCCAGCCGAGCGGCGCAGCAGCAGGCCGTGCCACCAGCAGCGCGGCGACGCCGGTGACCGCCGCCGCCGGGACGCTGCGCAGGGCGGCCCGGCGCAGGCGACGGCGGGCGGTCGGCCCCGCCACGCCCTCCTCGCCCAGCACGGCCGCCCAGAGCGAGACCAGCAGCGGGCGGGAGCGCGGCGGGGCGAGCCGGTCACGCAGCTCGCGCGCGCTCCCCACCGGCGCGCGCGGCGGCAACGGCGGCAGCGCGGCGTGCGGCGTCACCGCCCCTCCCCTTCGTCGAGCTGGTAGACGATCTCGCCGGGCTTCACGTAGCCGAGGTCCTCGCGAGCCGCCCGCTCCAGCGCGGCCGGATCCCCGGAGAGCGCCTTCACGTCGCGGCGCAGCCGTCTCACCCGCTGCTCGATCGCGGTGTTCTCGCGCTCGAGCCGCTCCGCCTCGCCCTCGTGGCGGATCGCCTTGCGCAGGCCCTCCGGATCGACGGCGGAGAGCGTGATCAGCACCGCCAGCGCGGCCAGGTACAGCGCGAGGACGCGCGGGCGGCTCTTGCGAGGCACGCGGCCGACGCTAGCAGCGCGCCCCGATCTCGCAAGATTTCGGACGGTTACGGGTGGGAGCGCCACCCACCTGCACCAGGCAGCCGCCCGGCGTGCGCTCGACGAGGCTCAAACGGCCCGGAGAGAAGGTCAGGCCTCGACCGGCATCACGAAGATCTCGCCGGCGATCTCGGGGTCGAGGGCGATGGTGGTCTCGCCCACCTCGATGACGAAGGAAGGCGAGCGCTGATGGAGCCGGATCTCGCTCCCGGGGATGACTCCCAGCGCGGCCAGCCGGTCCATCCGGTCGTGGAACTTGGGTGCGATGAAGACGATGCGGGCCGGGGTGCCGAGGTCGAAGGTCTTGAGCCCTGACACCAGCGGCCGCATCGTCTTCTGGACGGCGCCGCAGCACGCTCCGGGAGGGATGGCCTTTCCGTGCGGGCAGGTCGGCGGATGGCCGAGCAGCGTGCAGACCGAGTCGGTCGCCTCGGGCGAGAGGATGTGCTCGAGCTGACAGGCCTGGCTCTCGGTGGCGGCGTCGGAGAGCGAGAGCAGGTCCCGGAAGAGCCGCTCGGTGAGCCGGTGGCGTCGCACCACCGCCTGCGCCCGCTTTTCGCCCTCCGGGGTGAGCGCCACGTGCGCGCCGTCCAGGACGACGAAGCCCTGCGCCGCCAGCTCGCCCAGCTCGCCCGCGTCGGAGGCGCCGTCGTGGGCGGCGGCGTGCGCGACGATGCCCTCGATCGCGTCCCTCCCCTGTTCGCGTTCGGTGAAGACGGCCTCCAGCAGCTCCTCGGCGTGGTGTGCGTGCATGGGGCTCATGGGTGGCTCCGGCGCCGCTCGAGGAACGCCTTGAGGCGTCCGGCGAGGCCCGTCTCCTGGGGGAAGCTGTAGCTGCAGCTCGGGCAGCAGATGACCTTGCAGCCCTTCGACATGGGGCAGCTCGGGCGGCAGCCCTGCCCCTCGGCGTCGAAGACGGTGCCGCACAGGGGGCAGGTCTCCAGCTTCTTCACGAGGGCAGGCAACCGGGGCTCCTAGACGTAGAAGCGGCGCATGAGGACGTTCAGCACCGCCCCCACCCCGATCGAGAAGGGCAGGATGAACCCGGCGATGGCGACGCCGGTCTTCCAGCCGCGCTCCTTCAGGATCATGAAGAAGTTGGCGATGCAGGGGATGAAGAGCGTGATGGTGACGAGCGCCGTCACCACCTCGGCCTCCATGAGGCGGGTCATGGTGCCGGCCTTGATGAACGGCTCGTAGTGCATGAAGAGCCCGGCGGCCGCGTAGTCGCGCCGCAGGAAGCCCAGGATGAAGGCCGTGGCGGCCTCCTTGGGGAGGTGGAGCAGGTTCACCACCACTGGCGCCGCAGCGCGCTCGAGGAGGTCGAGCCCGTGGACGCGGTCGAGGCCCCACAGGATGAGCGTGCCGAGCACGAAGAGCGGCAGCGCCTCGCGCAGGTACCACTCGATGCGGGCGAGCGTCTTCACCGCGATGTTGCCGGCCAGCGGCACGCGCAGGGGTGGCAGCTCCAGGATGAAGTCGGAGCCGCGGCCGGGGATGACCTTGGCGGCGAGCCAGCCGACGAGGAACAGCACCGAGAGGACGGCCCCCATGAACCAGGCGGCGGCCACCGGCCCGACCCCGGCCAGCATGGCAAAGATGACGGCCAGCTGGGCGCTGCACGGCACGCCGAGCGCGAGCAGCAGGGTCACGATGACGCGCTCCTTGCGCGTCTCCATGATGCGGGCGGTCATGGTGGCCATGGTGTCGCAGCCGAGCCCGAGCACCATGGGCAGCACCGCCTTGCCGTTCAGCCCCATGCGCTTGAAGATCTTGTTCACCATCACCGCCAGCCGCGGCAGGTAGCCCGAGTCCTCCAGCACGCTGAAGGCGATGAAGAAGGTGGTGACGATGGGCAGCACGATGGCCATGCCGTAGCTGAGGCCCATCGAGAAGACGCCATACTTCCCGACCAGGAAGCCGTTGTGCTCGCGGAACGGAACGCCGGCCGGGCCGGCCAGGAACTCCTGCAGCCCCTTCCACGGCACCGCCCAGCGGATGAGCTGGTCCACCCAGGGCACGAGATGCCCGTAGAAGACGGTGTTCTCGAGGAAGTCCACCGCGGTCTTGGCGCCGAAGACGCCCACGAACTCGTAGCAGAGGAGCAGGACCAGGGCGAGCACCGGCAGGCCGAGCAGCGGATGGGTGGACCACCCGCCCAGGCGGCGCGCGAAGGTGCTGCCCATCGAGCGCTCACCCCGGGTGACGACCTGGTCATGCAGGCGATCGACCGCCGCCAGGCGCTGCTTCGAGACCACGAAGCGCAGGGACTCGGGATAACGGGCGGCCAGCCGGCGGCGGACCTCCTCCAGCCGCACCCGGTCCGCCTCCGCCGTGTGAGCGGCCAGGTGCTCACCCAGCGAGGCGTCGCCGACGAGCGCCATGAGCGCCACCGCCCGGCGCGAGAGGCCGCCCTTGTGCGGGACGAGCTGCTCGGCCTCCGAGAGCGCCGCCTCGATGGCGTCGTCGTAGCGCGGCAGGAAGCGCGAGCGGCGCACGCGCGACAGGCTCTGCACGAGCTGCGGTACGCCCTGGCGCTCCACCGCCACCGTCGGCACGACGTCGACCCCGAGCGCCTCGGCCAGCCGCGGCGCGTCGACCTCGAACCCGCGGCTCTTCGCCTCGTCGGCCATGTTGAGGGCGAGCACGAAGGGCACCCCTGCCTCGGCCAGCTGCGCGCTGAGGAGCAGCCCGCGCCGGAGGTTCTTCGCATCGCAAACTTGAAGACAGGCGTAGTCGCGCTCCTTCATCAGGATGTCGCGCGTGACCTGCTCGTCCTCGGACATCGGGGTGAGGTTGTTCGTCCCGGGCGTGTCCATCACGTGCCAGGGGTGGCCGTCCAGCGTCGCCGAGCCGCGCGTCACCTCGACCGTGGTGCCCGGATAATTCGAGACCGTGACGTACTTGCCGGTGAGCGCGCCGAAGAGGACGCTCTTCCCCACGTTCGGGTTCCCGACCAGGATGACCGAGCGCGTGGCGACGACCACCTGCTTGTCGAGCGGCGAGCTGCGGGCGGGGACGGCGGGGGGCATCAGGCGGACTCCTGCGCGGGGGCGGCGCGGCGGCAAGCAGCGCAGCGTCCGTACAGCTCGACGCGGCGGCGCTCCACCTCGAAGCCGTGGCGGCGCGCCACGCGGCGCTGCAGCTCGCTGATGCGCTCGCTCTCGAACTCGATGATCTCGCCGCACCCGGTGCAGATGAGGTGGTCGTGCGCGTCCGCGTGGCGGCGGGTCGAGGGCTCATAGCGCGTCTGCCCGTCGCCGAACTGGCGCGCGACGGCCAGCCCGCACGCCGCGAGGAGCTTCATGGTCCGGTAGACGGTGGCCACCGAGACGTGCGGGTCCTGCTCACGGGCCCGGGCCATCACCGCCTCGACCGGCACGTGGCCGCCCATGGCGAAGAAGGCCTGGGCGACGAGGTCGCGCTGGCGGGAGCGCTTCAGGCCCTTCAGCTGGATGAAGGCTCCGAGAGCCGAGAGCGGGTCGCGGCGGGCGGCGCCGCGGAGCGGGCCCTCGTCGGGAGAGCGGGGGGCGGAGGGCGTCGTCACCATCTTGATAACGATTCTCACTATCAGAATCGTTCCCGGGCGGCAAGGGCCGCTGGGAGGCGGTTGCTTCGGGGCCCCCTCCCCCGGTCAGGGCATGACCACGCCCTGCGCCTTCCACCAGGTGCGCCAACGCGCGGCGGCGTCACTCCCCTCCCCGCCAGCATCGGTGCCGGCCAGCAGCACCAGCGAGGCGCGCGCCTGCCGGCGCACCTCGGGGGAGGAGTCCTCCAGCAGTTGCACCAGCCGCGGCACGTAGCGGAGGGCGTCGGGCCGCTCGCGGTGTCTCGCCAGCTCCGCCGCCAGGGCCCGCGTCTCGGCATCAGGCGCGCTCAGGTGCAGCGACAGATCGACCGGCCGCACCGTGCCGGCCGCCCGCCAGCGCTCGAGCGATCCGGGGAGCGCGAGCGTCAGCACGAGCACCATGAGGCCCACCTGCACGAAGGCCTTCCCGGCGTGGTAGCGGTGCGCGCGGACCAGCGTGAACCGGTACGCAGTGAAGAGCCCGATGAAGGCCGCCAGCAACGCAGGCGCCAGGATGAGCGCCGCTCGCGGCGCGCGTCCCTCCCGCACCGCTTGCTCCAGCACCGGCGCCCCGAACAGCGTCACGCCGGCGGCGACCAGCAGGAGGGGGTAGAGGAGGATACGGGCGCGGCGGAGGAACGCTGGCGCACCCGCCCACCTGTCGCTCGACTCGACCGGCATGCGTCCCTTAAAGCACGCCCCCGCGAGCGCCGCCACCATCCTGAGCGCCCGCGGGCTGCCTTGACTTGACCCTCGTGCTCGCGCAGCTTGCGGGCCATGACCGGCATCGACGACGAGCTCGTGGCGCGCGCGCTGCGCTGGTGCGCCGAGGCAGGGCGCCCGTCGAGCGCCGCTGACGTGCTGGAGGCGCTCGAGCCGCTCGGCTGGGACGAGATGCTCGCCGCCCGCGCGCTGCTCGCCGATCCTCCTCCGGCGCAGCCGCTCGGCCCGCGCGCGCTGGCCGAGCTCGCGCGCGGCGCGTCGCCCGCGCAGGCCGCCGCCGGTGAGCGCGCCAGGGAGCACGGGCACCCCGGCGCGCCCGACCCCTTCCCACCGAAGCTCGAGAAGCCGGCCACCCGCGCCGTCTCCGCTCGCAAGCGCGGCCGCGCCGCGGTCGCGCCGCGCATCCGCCGCGCGCGCGACCGCGCCGCGCCCGCCTCCCCCGAGGTGCCTCATCAGCCGCTGCTCGACGTGCTCTTCGAGAGCGAGGGTCGGGCGGTCCTGGAGCGCCTCTTGCGCGAGCACGGGGCACGCCGGCCGCGGCTCACGGCGGCGCTCTCGGCGGGGTGGCGGCGGAGCGACGGCAGCGCGCCCGACGGCGTGGATCTGGAGCGGCTCCTCGACGCGCACGGCATCGCGCACGGGTTCGGGCGCCGCGAGCACGACGAGCTGCTGCACGCGCTGCGGGCTGCAGGCGGCGTGCGCCGCCGGGCCGCGGAGGTGGTCGGCTTCACCCCCGCCGAGCTCGATGCGGCGCTGGACCGGCTCGGGGCACGCGACGAAGCCGAGGCCATCCGGAGCGCGCACCGCAGCGACCTGCGCCGGCGCGCGCTGCTCGCCGACCGCGTGCGCCTGCTGCTCACGGAGGAAGTCAGGCTGGCGGACCTCGGGCTCCTGGAGGAGTTCGAGGCCGACCTGCGCGCTCGCCTGCCGGATCATCTCCGCGCGCTGCGCGCGGGAACCCGAGGCCCGCTCGGCGCCGCACTGGGGGAGAGCCTCGGGCTCGCGCCCGGCCAACCGCAGCTGCTGGCGCGGCGGCTCGGGATGGAGCTCGACGCACCGCCCTCGACCCGGACCCGGAACCCGACCCAGACCCGGAACTCGACCCCGACCTCGACCCCGACCTCGACCCCGACCCCGACCCCGACCCGGACCCCGACCCGGACCCCGACCTCGACCTCGACCTCGACCCGGACCCCGCCCTCCTCCCGGTCGCCGGCCGCACCCCGCGGTCCGGGTGCGCGCGGTCGGCCGCCGCGGCCTTCACCCAGCGGCAAGGCCCCCGGAGGCGCGCGCACGAAACGGCGCGGCGGCGGGCCACGGCGCTGAGTGGCCCTGGCCGGACGGCCGCCGCTCGCCTATGATCGCGCGGTGCCGATCTACGAGTATCTCTGCGAGGGTTGCGGGCGCGTGTTGGAGGTGATCCAGAAGCTCGATGAGCCGCCTCCGCGCACCTGTCCGGACTGCGGCTCCTCACACATCGCGAAGCTGGTCTCGCGGAGCGCGTTCCAGCTCAAGGGCGGCGGCTGGTACGCCGACCTCTACTCCTCGACGAGCAAGGAGCCGAAGAAGCCTGAGAAGCCTGAGGCCAAGGCTACCGGTACGGGCGGCGCGGGCGGCGCCGACAAGTCGGCGCCCGCGGTCGAGAAGCCGGCCGCACCGGCGAAGCCTTCGCCCGAAAAGACTGGGAAGGCCAGCAAGACCGAGAGCTGAGCCCCCTCCACGGGGACTACTTCGCCTTCGGGAGCGGCTTGCCCTTCTCGAAGACGGCGTCGGCGCCGAAGCGCGCCACGATCCTCTTCTTGGTGTCGAGGCCGTTCGTCATCTCGATGACGAACTTCGGCACCCGTCGGGCCCGGCGATCGGCGACCCAGCGCGTGATTTCGGTACGCCGCCGCGACACGCGCGCCGGCCGGCCGACCACGCCGCGCCGGGTGCGGGCCTGGCCGATGCCGCCCTGCAGCTCGATGTCGAGCCGCTCAGCGGCCATGTCGGCGATGGCCTTTGCGATGGACGCCGAGGCGCGCTTCAGGACGGGTTCCATCGCCTGACGCACGATCTCGTCGATGGAGCTGCTCGCGGGTTGACGGGGCATCTGCATCTCCTGAGGGCTGGCGCATTGGCACGGATTGATCCGCACGCGCCGCCGTTTTGGGCTGATTACTATAGAAGCGGCACCATGCACACAATTTATTTTTCTGGTACCGTGCCTCCGGCTGGCCCTCTGGCGAAATGGTAAACGCGCTCGACTCAAAATCGAGTGGGGTAACCCCCCGTCCCGGTTCGAGTCCGGGGAGGGCCACTCCTCCCGCTGCGGCGTCACCCATGGGCGCCTTTTCGCTTGCGACGCCGCTCGGGCGCCGTGTATCTGTCCCCGCCTGACCCCCGGGTGTCCGCCATGTACAATCTCTTCCTCAGCCTCGCCGCCGGAATCGCCGTCGCCTTCGCCATCCGGCTGGGCAGTTTCGGCTGGGTGGCGGTGATCGTCCCCGGCGTGCTGATGGCCGCCATCGCCTACGTGGCGCTCAACCTCCGCGCGCAGAAGCGCCTCTCTGCCATCGTCGACGCCGCCGTCGCCGATGCGCAGGCGCGCCGCTTCGATCGCGCCATCCAGCAGGCCAAGGGCGCCTTCGCGCTCGGGCCGTGGCTGTTCGGCGCCGAGGCCGCCGTGGCGGCGCTCATCGGGCAGTTCCTGTGGTGGAAGGGCGATCAGGAGGCAGCGGTCCCGTACCTCGAGCGCGCCGCTGCCGGGCAGTGGCCGGCGCGGATCATGCTCGCCGTCGCGCGCTGGAAGAAGCGCGATCTGGCCGCCATGCAGAAGGTGTTCGAGGACACGCTCAAGGGGCGCGCCAATCGCAAGCAGGGCCTCGTCTGGTGCGCCTACGCCTGGTTCCTGGACAAGGAGTCTCGCCACGACGAAGCGGTGCGCGTGGCCGCGCGCGCCGTCGAGACCAACCCGACCGACGAGAAGCTGAAGAGCGCCCTGCAGTCGCTGCAGAACGGGAAGAAGCTCAAGATCGGGAAGCTCTACATGGAGTGGTACAACTTCGGGGTGGAGGCGCCCCCGCAGGTGATGCCGCCCGGCTTCCGCCCCGGACGGCGCGCCACCTACCGCTAGCAAGGCAGCGCTCCCTCCTCCCGGCGACCCCTCCTCGCTCGACCGGCCGCCTCGACCGAGGCGGCTAGATGCTTCAGGTGCCGTTGAAGCCGATGTCGACGCGGCCGTCCTCCTCGATGAGCGGGACGCGCCGCTCGCCTCCGGAGAGGCCGACGAAGCGCGCCATCGCCTGGTCGTCCTTCTTCACGTTGAAGTACTGCACCTCGAAACCACGCTTGCCGAACTCCACACGGGCGGCGTTGGTGTACGGTCAAGTATCCTTGCCGTAGATTCGGACCGTCTTGGCGGACATGCTCGCCTCCTTCACTCCCATGATGCCGCGCTCGAGCGCGCCTGGCAGCCCTTTTCGAGTGAACCTGCACGAGCAACGCAGCCCCTGTCCATGTGATGGTCGGGCGACCCCCTCCACAAAGGACGTGCCGTGTAGACCTTGCCGGCTGGCACCATGAATCCGCAGCCTTCCTGGGAGGCGAGCAGGCGAGTCGAGGCGAACTCGGGTCCGCGCCCGCCTCGAGAGAGCCCATGGCGGTAGGCGAGCGTCCAGGCGAGGGGTGGTCGGCGGGGAACGGCACGTCCGTGTCGTCCTCTGGAGGAGCAGCTACGCCCGGCACCGCCGAGCCGGCGCCTCTGCTGGAAGCGAACCGCCGGCTGCGCGAGTCGGCGCAGCGCCAGGACGACCTGCTCGCGCTGGCGGCCGGTGACCTGCGGGGGCCTGCGGCGGCGCTCCTCGTCGGCCTTCGTCGCTTGCGGCGCGCTGCCGGCGGCCCTGGTCGGGATGCCCTGGAGGCGCTCGAGGAAGAGGCACGCCGGGTGGCGCGGGTGGCCGATGCCCTCGGCGCGCTGCGGAGCTTCGAGGGAGGTCAGGTGTCCCTGCGCCGCCGCGCTGCCGAGCTGAACGGGCTCGTAACCCAGGCGGTCGGGGTGCGCCTCGAGCGAGCGCGCGCCCGCGGCGTCGAGCTCACGAGCGAGGTGCCCGAGCAGACCCTCGCTCTCACCGCCGACCCCGAGCGCCTGGAGGAGATGCTGGGCGCGCTGCTCGACGGCGCGCTCGCGCACAGCCGCCCCGGCGAGAAGGTGGCCCTGCGGCTCGAGGCGACGCCGCAGGGCGCCCGCCTGCTCGTCGAGGACCGCCGTCCGGCCGAGCAGCGCCCGGCGCGGATCCGGCCTCGCGCTCCGGCCCGGATGGCGGAGACGGGCCTCGGCCTCGCGCTCTGCCGGAGCCTGGCCGAGCTGCACGGGGGCGCACTCGAGGTGCACGTGCGCCCCGGCCGCCACGTGGTGCAGGTCACCCTGCCGGTGACGGCGCCCGCCGAGGCGCACGAGGTGGCGCGCCTGGCACCACCGACCGAGAAGGCGCAGCTGCTGGTGGCGGACGACGACGAGGATGCCCGCGAGGCGCTCGCCATGATGCTCGCCGACGACTACGACGTCCTGCTCGCGGCGGACGGGCAAGAGGCCCTCGAATCGGCGCATTCGGCGCGCCCGGACCTCGTGCTGATGGACCTCTACATGCCACGCATGGACGGGCTCGCCGCGCTCGCAGCGCTGCGCGGCGACCCATCCACCGAGGACGTGCCGGTCATCCTCATCTCCGCGCGCGGGGACGACCTCACCCGCTCGCGCAGCCTCGATCTCGGCGCGGTCGACTTCCTCCAGAAGCCGTTCTCCGCCCGCGAGCTCAAGGCGCGCATCGAGCGGACGCTGCGGCTCACCCGCCGCGAGACGCAGCTGCAGGCGCTGGCTCGCACCGACCCGCTCACCGGGCTCGCCAACATCCGCGCCTTCCGGGCGCGCCTGGCCGACGAGGTGAAGCGCGCCCGCCGCTACCGCACCTCGCTCGCCTGCGTGATGGTCGACCTGGACAACCTGAAGCCCATCAACGACCAGCTCGGGCACGTGGCCGGCGACGCGGCCATCGAGGCGGTGGCGGAGGTGATCCGCCGCGAGCTGCGCGAGACCGACTTCGCGGCGCGGTATGGCGGCGACGAGTTCGTGATCCTGCTCCCCCACACCAGCGCCGGCGAGGCGAGCGTCCTGGCCGAGCGCATCCAGGTCCGGCTCCGCGACGCCGGACCGGAGGTGGACGGGCGCGCCGTCCCGCTCACCGCCTCCTTCGGCATCGCCGCCCTCGACGAGTCGCCCGACGACGATCCCGCCGGCACGCTGGTGCGCCGCGCCGATGCCGCGCTCTATGCGGCGAAGCGCGCCGGCCGGGCGCGGGTGGTGAGCCACCCGAGCGCGGACGACCAGCCGGCCGCGCCCTGAGCAGCCGGGCCGTGCCCCGGGGTTCAGCTCTTCCCGGCGGCGCTGGCGCGCGGGGGCGCGTCATCCTCGGCGCCGCCCTCGCCGACGCGGTCGCGGGCGATGGCGGCGTAGCGGTTGAGCTTGTTGTAGAGCGTCTTCTCGCTGATGCCGAGGATCTCGGCGGTACGCGCCTTGTTGCCGGTGTTCTTCTGCAGCGAGGCGAGGATGTACTCCTTCTCCACCTCCCGCAGCCGGATGCCGAGCGGCACCCGCAACATGGCCGCCTCGGACCGGGTCGGGCGCATGTCGGGCGGCAGGTGCTCCTCGTCGATGACGTCACCGTCGGTGAGGATCATGGCGCGCTCGACGGTGTTGCGCAGCTCGCGGATGTTGCCCGGCCAGGCGTAGGCCTGCAGCACCGCCAGCGCGCCCGGCGAGACGCCCTGCACGTGCTTCCCGGTCTCGCCGTTGAACTTCTCGATGAAGTGCTGCACGAGCAGCGGAACGTCCTCGCGCCGGTCCTTGAGCGGCGGCAGGTGGACCGTGAAGACGTGCAGGCGGAAGTAGAGATCCTCCCGGAAGCGCCCCTTCTTGATCTCCTCCTTCAGATCGCGGTTCGTGGCGCACAGGACGCGCACGTCCACCTCGACCTCGCTCTTGCCGCCCAGCCGGCGGAACCTGCGCTCCTCGAGGACGCGCAGGAACTTGCCCTGCATCTCGAGCGGCAGCTCGCCGACCTCGTCGAGGAAGAGGGTGCCGCCGTGGGCGAGCTCGAAGTTCCCGAGCCGCCGCTGGTCGGCGCCGGTGAAGGCGCCGCGCTCGTACCCGAACAGCTCGGACTCGATGAGGGTGGGCGGAATGGCGCCGCAGTTGAGCGCCACGAACGGCTTGTCCTTGCGCAGCGACAGGGAGTGGACGGCGCGCGCCACCACCTCCTTGCCGGTGCCGCTCTCGCCGGTGATGACGACGCTCGCGTTGGCGGGCGCGACCTTCTTCACGAGCTCGAAGACGCGCTGCATCCCCGGCCCGGCCCCGATCATGTCGGTGCCAGGCGCCAGGGCTGCCAGGCGCCGGCGGAGCAGCTGCACCTCGCGCATGGTCTCCTTCTTCTCCAGCGCGCGGTCGAGCACGACGCGTAGCCGCGAGATCTCGAGCGGCTTCTCGATGAAGTCGTAGGCGCCCTCCTTGATGGCCTGCACCGCGGTCTGCACGGTGCCGCGCCCGGTGAGCAGCACCACCGGACAGTCGGGCAGCTCGGCACGCAGCGCGCGCAGGAGCCACAGCCCGTCCATGTTGGGCATGACGAGGTCGGTCAGGATGACGTCCGGGTGCCACTCGATGGCGCGCCGCAACGCCTCGGTGCCGTCCGCCGCGGTCTGCACCTCGTAACCCCAGCGATCGGCCAGCTCGGCGAGCGCGTCGCGGCTGTCGCTCTCGTCGTCGACGATGAGAAGTCGGTACTTCACAGCGCGCGCTCCTTGGGCAGCACCAGCGCCACCCGCACGGTGTCCTCGTGGTCCGACTCCTCCAGGCGGCCCGCCATGGCGCTCACGGCGGCGGCCACCACCGGTCCCATCCACGCCAGCGCCGGGTCGGGCTCCCCGCGTCCGTGCTCGATCGAGAGCGTCACCTCGCGATCGACGGTGAACGCCCGCGCGAGGAGCTTCCCCCCCTCGGGAGCGGAGGAGATGGCGCGCCAGAGCAGGCCGAGCAGCAGGCGCGCGGCGCGCCCGGGATCACCGCTCGCGCGGACCGCCCCCGGTGCGGCCTCGCAGGCCATCGCGACGCGCCGACGCCGAGCCTCGTGACCGAACAGGCTCACCGCGTCGAGGAGGAGGCTGCCCGCGTCGAACCCACCCGACGGGGTGGGGTCCGCGACGTCGAGGAAGCGCCGCACCACCTCGTTGACACGCACGATCTGGTTCTTCAGCGAAGCGAGGTTCCCGCCGCACGAGGCGGCGAGCGCTTCGCTGGTCGTCGAGATCTTGTCGGCCAGGAGCGCGAGCTGCAGCGCCATCGCGTTGAGCGGGTTCTTCACGTCGTGCGCCACGCTGCCGGCGAGGCGAGCGAGGGCGACCGCCTGCATGGCATACTCGAGCGGATGAGCGGTCAGCGCAAGATCGGACGGGGTGGCGCGCAACAGGAGTCCCGACTCGCCCGTCGTTCGAGAGAGATCGCAGATGAGGGCTCCATCCGGGGCGGGCAGCCGGGCCGTATCCGGCCCCCTTCCTGCGATGAGCTCGGCGAGCGCGGGCACCTCGGCGGCGCGCTCCCGGAGGGCTACGGTGGTGTCGCCGGCCGGCAGCCGAAGCAAGGCTCGAAAGAACTCGTCCGCCGCGCAGACCTTACCGGCGCCGTCCAGGAAGGCCGTTCCGTCAGAAATCATGGGAGCCATTTTTGGCGTCGCCCCACCTTTTTACCGAAACCGACCGCCGTGAGAATGAGATGGACACTATTTTCTACAAGCCCGAGGACAAAGCGACAGGCTTTCCGGGTATGAGACCGCCGAAGACTGTCAGAGCTGCGGTCGCAGCCATCGCCGCCGCAATGTGGGCGCTCGGCTGCGCGACGGTTTCTCCCACCGCGCCCACCGCCGCTCCCCCGCCCGCCTCACCGCCGGTGGTGCAAGAGGCTGCGAGGCCGCGCCCGCCCCTCCAGCCCATTCCGCCTGCGCCCCCCGGGGTCAAGACCCTCGCTCGCGCTTCCATCGCGGCGGTGGGCGACGTCCTCATGCACGCCGCCGTGAAGGACGCTGCCGCCGACCACCGCGAGCCAGGCAACGACGACGGGTTTGGCTGGCTGTGGTCGCCCGTCGCCGACCTGCTGGCCGGCGCCGACCTCACCTTTGCGAATCTGGAGACGCCGATCGCCCCCCGCGCCGGGCAGGGCTCGAGGAGCTTCGTGTTCAATGCGCCGCCGGCGGCCGTCTCGGCGCTGCAGCGCGCGGGCGTCGACCTGGTGAGCGTCGCCAACAACCACATGTTCGATCAGGGCCGACCAGGCTTCGAGGAGACGTTGCGGGAGCTCGATCGGATGGGGATGCCCTACGTGGGCGGCGGCGAGGCCGGGCACGAGGCAGGCCCGCGCCTCGTCACGCTGAACGGCATCACGGTCGCCTTCCTCGGCTATGCCTACGGCTTCAACCAGCCCGGCAACGACTGCCCGGCGCCGGCGGCGCGCCGGGGCCGCCCCTGCCTCCAGGCGTCGCTCCTCGACGGCGACCGCGCGGTGGCCGACGTGGCGGCGGCGGCTCGGCAGGCGGACGCGGTGGTGGTGTCGGTGCACTGGGGCGTCGAATACGAGCAGCAGCCCCGGGAGGCCGAGGTCGCCCTCGCGCGGCGCCTCGCCGAGGCGGGGGCGCTCGTCGTGCTCGGCCATCACCCGCACGTGCTGCAGCCGGTGGAGCTCTACCCCCGCGCCGACGGCCGCACCGCCCTCATCGCGTACTCGCTCGGGAACTTCGTCTCGAACCAATCGCGCCACTACGTGCACGGCATCACCCCGGAGAAGGTGGGGGCGACCCGCGACGGCATGATCCTGCGCGCCGAGCTCGCGCGGCGCGACTACGGGCGCGGCGTGGTGCGGGTCGAGCTCGCGGGCGCCGACTGGCTGCCGCTCTGGACCGAGAACGACACCGACGACGCCGAGCGCCGGCTGCGGAAGGCGCGACCCGCCATCCAGGTGGTCTCGCTCGATCGGGTCCTCGCCGGCGTGCTGCGCGAGCTCTCCGCGCTCCCGGACCCGTTGCCAGAGGCCGACCAGGCGCGCTACGTGAAGCTGCGCCAGCGCGAGGAGCTCTACCGCGCCCGCCGCACCGCGATCGCCGCGGTCGCGGGCGAAGACCTCGAGGCCGAGGCGCCGGCCGCCGCGGCGGAGGCGCGCGAGGCGAACGTCAGTGCTCCTTCCCGGTGACCACCGCCCGCGCCGGGCCCATGTCGGCCGGCGCGAGGTCGGGGTGCTCGGGCACCTGCAGCTCGACCAGCTCGATCCCGAGCCGCTTCGCGAACTCGAAGATCCGGTCGTCGCGGTAGAACTCGCCGAAGACGATGCGTCGGCAGCCCGAGTTTCCGATGAGCTTGAAGCAAGGCCAGCAGGGCGACGCGGTGGTGTAGATGGTGGCGCCCTCGATGGCGACGCCGTTCTTGGCCGCCTGGATGATGGCGTTGGCCTCGGCGTGGACGGTGGCCACGCAGTGGCCGTCCTCCATCATGTGCCCCACCTCGCTGCAGTGCGGCAGGCCCCGGATGGAGCCGTTGTAGCCGGTGGAGAGGATGGTCTTGTCGCGGACCAGCACCGCGCCGACGTGCTTGCGATCACAGGTGGCGCGGGTCGCCACCACCCGCGCGATGTTCATGAAGTACTCGTCCCAGCTCGCTCGCCGATCCATGGGACGCGCATCCTACCCGAAGCGCCGCTCCCTCTGGGAGCTGGGAAGCGCTAAGAACGTCGGCCGGAGATCCTGCATGCACACCACCCGCTTCGAGACGCTCGCCGCAGTGGCCCTCGCGCTCGCCTTGGCCGGCCGCCCAGCGTCGGCCGAGGCGCCGGATGGTGGGCAGCGCCCGGTGGTGCGCACCGTCGTCGGCACGCTGACGAAGCTCGTCCGGGCCGACGGGAGGCTGACGGTGGAGAGCGGCGACGACGTCGTGACCCTGAGCTTCGACCGCAACACGAGTGTCTTCCTGGAGCACCGGATCGGCTCACTGGGCGACCTCGCGGTGGGCAAGCCCGTCCGGGCCTCGTACGGCGAGGATGCGCGGGCGCACTGGGTGGAGATCCGCTCCTCGGACGTCGTGCTGCCGCCCACCGCGCCGGCAGAACGACCGGGCGCGGGCGGGCCATCGGCGGTGCTGGCTCCTCCGGAGCGAGAGGCGGGCGGGCCGGGCGCCGCCGACGGCGGGCGCTGACCGGCTACATGCGGCAGGTCGCGGGCGCGAGCGCAGCGGCGGGCGCGCGCGCGGCAGTGGCCGCGCTGGCGACGAGCTGGCCGAGGCCGCGCTCGGAGAGGAAGCGCCGGATCTTGGCCGCCGGCGCGACGAAGGTCTCGCCCGGCATCGGAACGTCGAGGGCGTACCCTTCGTCCTTGCCGAACGCGACGCGCGCGGTGCGGTAGCCCTCGACCAGGCCGACCAGCCGGGCCCCGGGGACGTCGAAGACGCCGCCGCCCGAGCTGCCGTAGCCGATGGCTGCGTCGGTCTTGAGCGCCTTCGGGACGCGCGGTGCGGCGGCGTTCTCCGAGAAGTCGTACTCCACCTGCGAGACGATGCCGGCCGCGACGGAGAGGCCCTTCCCGAACGGCGCTCCGATGACGACCAGGTCGTCACCCAGCTCGAGCGCGTCGTCGGCGGCGAGCGGCGTCACCGGGAAGTCCCCGCCGCGCACCTCGATGACCGCCAGGTCGAGGTCGGGGGCCTTGCCGCACGCCACCACCACGCCGGTGCGCGGCTTCGCGCCGGTGGCGAGGACGCGCACCTCGGCCGCGCCCTTCCAGCGCGCGCTCGGCTCCACCACGTGCGCGTTCGTGAGCAGGTAGGTCGAGCCACCCCGTCGCGCGAAGGCGACCGCCGAGGCGCTCCGCACCACCGCGCCTCCGGCCGTGATCTGCAGTCGCAGCGCGCTCGGGAAGACCTTGTGCACCGTCGAGGCTCGCGGGTTCCCGACCTGCGCCACGCCCACCCGCGGCGCGACCGCGAAGAGGACTCCGGCGGCGAGCACGGCACCTACGGCGATGGCGAGGAGTCGGTTCGTGAGCACGCCTCTCCCAACCGGCAGGGGGCGAACCCCTATTCCGGGGTCCACGGGCGCTGGTCGTCCGGCCGTGGCGGCGGGCGCCTGCTAGGCTGTGCCTCATGGCGACCCCCGTCCAGCGCATCTTCGGTGAGGCACAGGCCTCGCTCGTGCGAGCGCGCCGGCCAGGGACCTCCGACCTCCTGCTCCTCGCCGCCGTGCCGGCGGTGGTCTTCGCGGTGGTCCGACAGGCGCAGGCGTGGTCCGGCGCGCTGCGGCCCACGGTCGAGATCGAGCTCTCGCTGCGCGCGCTGCCCGGCTATGCGGCGCTCTCGCTGGGGCGCGGGCTCGCGGCCTACGCGCTCTCGCTCGTCTTCACGCTCGGTTATGGCTACTGGGCTGCCAAGGACCGGGTGGCCGAGCGGGTGCTCATCCCCGCCCTCGACATCCTGCAGAGCATCCCGGTGCTCGGCTTCATGCCCGGCCTGGTGCTCGGCTTGGTGGCGCTCTTCCCGGGGACGAACGTCGGCCTGGAGCTCGCCTCCATCCTGATGATCTTCACCGGGCAGGCCTGGAACATGACGTTCAGCTTCTACTATGCGCTGCGGTCGCTGCCGCCCGACCTGGTCGAGGTGGCGACGCTGAACCGCTTCAGCTGGTGGGAGCGCTTCCGCTGGGTGGAGCTCCCCTTCAGCGCCATCGGGCTCGTCTGGAACAGCATGATGAGCATGGCGGGCGGCTGGTTCTTCCTCATGGTGAGCGAGGCGTTCGTCCTCGGCGCTCAGGACTTCCGGCTGCCGGGCCTCGGCTCGTACATGAGCGTCGCGGTGGCGCGCGGCGATGGGCGGGCCATGGCGGCGGCCGTGCTCGCCATGACCGCCATGATCGTCGCGCTCGACCAGCTCCTGTGGCGCCCGGTGGTGGTCTGGGCACAGAAGTTCCGGCTGGAGGAGAGCGGCCAGGCCGAGGCGATGGAGTCGTGGTTCCTCGATCTGCTGCGCCGCTCGCGCGGGCTGCCGTGGCTCTCCGAGCTCGCAGGCCGCGCCGCCACGGCGGCGGGCGAGCGCTGGCGTCGCCTCGTACCCGCGCGCGCCCCCGGCGCTCCGGGCGGGCGGGCGCGCATGGCCACGCGGCTCTCCTACCTCCTCTTCGCCGTGCTGCTCTCGCTCCTCGCCCTGGGCGCGGCAGGGCTGGTGGGCCTGCTCCGCCCGGTGCCGGCCGCGGCCTGGCTCTCCATCGGCGGCGCGGCCCTCCTCACCCTCGCACGCGTCATGGCTGCGACGGCGCTCGGCACCCTGTGGGCGCTGCCGGCCGGTCTCGCCATCGGGCTCTCGCCGCGCCTCTCGCGCGTGTTGCAACCGGTGGTGCAGGTCGTCGCATCCTTCCCGGCCCCCATGCTCTTCCCGGCGGTGGTGGCGGCGCTGGCGGCGGCCGGCGTGGGGCTCGGCTGGGGCAGCATCGTCCTCATGTTGCTCGGCACCCAGTGGTACGTCCTCTTCAACGTCGTCGCGGGCGCCTCCGCCATCCCGGCCGACCTGCGCGAGGCGGCCCGCCTCTACCGCTTCGGCGCGCTCCAGCGCTTCCGTGTGCTCTACCTTCCGGCCGTCTTCCCGTACCTCGTGACCGGCTGGGTCACCGCCGCGGGCGGCGCCTGGAATGCCAGCATCGTCTCCGAGTACATGAGCCTGCGGGGCGCGGTCCACACCACCGCCGGCCTGGGCGCTCGCATCAGCCTGGCCGCCGCCGCCGGGGACTTTCCCGCCCTCGCCGCCGCGGTGGTGGTGATGGCGCTGGTGGTGGTGCTCTTCAACCGCACCGTCTGGCGCCGCCTGCACCGCCTCGCCGAGGAGCGCTTCTCGCTCGCCCGCTGACCCCTGGAACCCATGGACGCCCCTACCACCGACCTCCTCTGCGAGCTGCGCCACGTCCACCAGGAGTTCCCGCAGGGGAAGGGGCCACCGCTGCAGGTCCTGCAGGACATCTCGCTCGCCATCCGGCCGAGGGAGGTGGTGGCGCTGCTCGGCCCCTCCGGCTGCGGGAAATCGACCATCCTGCGCGTGCTGGCGGGGCTCACCCGCCCGACCCGTGGCGAGGTGCTGTACCACGGCCGGTCGCTCGAGGGCCTCAACCCCGGGGTGGGCTTCGTGTTCCAGAGCTTCGCGCTCTACCCGTGGATGACGGTGGCCCAGAACGTCGAGGCGGTGCTGACCGCCAAGCGCCTCGCCGCGGGGGCCGTCCGCGATCGCGCCGCCCGAGCCATCCGCATGGTGGGATTGGCGGGCTTCGAGGAGGCCTTCCCCCGGGAGCTGTCGGGCGGCATGAAGCAGCGCGTCGGCATGGCGCGGGCGTTCTCGCTCGACCCGGAGCTGCTCTTCATGGACGAGCCCTTCAGCCAGGTCGACGCCCTGACCGCGGAGAGCCTCCGGGCCGAGGTGCTCGACCTGTGGTCGGTGCAGGATACGAACCCCTCCTCGATCGTGATGGTGAGCCACGACATCAAGGAGGTGGTCTACATGGCCGACCGGATCGTGGTGCTCGACGCGAGCCCCGGCCGCGTCCGGACCGTGGTCGAGAACGGGCTGGCCCGCCCGCGCGATTACCGCTCGCCGGGGCTGCTCCAGCTCGTCGATCGGCTGCACGACATCATCACCGGCATGGAGATGCCGGACGTGCCCGTCGCCGCGACGTTCGAGACCATCCCCAGCGCGCGCACGAGCGAGATCGTGGGCCTCGTCGAGTACCTCGACGCCCGCGGTGGACGGGAGGACGTCTTCCGCATCGCCTCCGACACCAACCGCGAGTTCGGCCGGCTCATCACGGTGGTGAACGCGGCCGAGCTCCTCGACCTCGTCGAGACGCCTCGGCGGACCGTCGTCCTCTCGCCCGAAGGGCTGCGCTTCGTGCGAGGAGGCGCGGACGAGCGCAAGGCGCTCTGGCGCGCGAAGCTGCTCGACCTCCAGCTCTTCCGCCAGGTTCGCGAGGCCCTCCAGCAAGAGCCCGACCACCGCCTCCGGAGCGAGTTCGTGCAGGAGCTCATCGCGCTCCACATGCCGAACGAGAACGGCGAGGCCATCTTCGACGTCTTCGTGAGCTGGTCGCGCTTCGGGGAGCTCTTCTCTTATGACGACCAGACGGAGATGCTGGCGCTGCAGGAGTGACACGGGTCACTTACCGAACGCTCGGAAGCCGGGATCTCCGGCGGTCGCCGGCTCCCGGACCGGCCGCCGCCGTAGTACGCTCCGCCCGTGGAGAAACCCTCGCCCGACACCATCGTCGGGATCGACCTAGGCACGACCAACTCCTGCGCGGCCGTGGCCACCGGCGCGGGCCAGGTGAAGCTCATCCCTTACAAGGGGGGCGAGTACACCATCCCCTCGATCTTCGCCATCGACGACAAGGGCCACGAGCTCATCGGGTATGACGCGAAGCGCCAGTGGCAGCTCAATCCGCGCAACACCCTCTACGCCACGAAGCGCCTGATCGGCCGCTCCCCCAAGGACGACATCGTCGACACGGTGCAGCGCTCGGTGCAGTACCGGCTGCACGGCGGCGCTCACAACGACGTCGAGCTCGACTGCCACGGCCGTACGTTTCAGGTGCAGGACGTGGCCGCCAAGCTGCTGGCCAAGATCCGCGACGTCGCCTCGGACCACCTCGGGTTCAAGGTCCGGCGGGCGGTGGTGACGGTCCCGGCCTACTTCACCGACCGGCAGCGGCAAGCGGTGAAGGAGGCGGGGCGGCTCGTCGACCTCGAGGTGGTCCGCATCATCAACGAGCCCACCGCGGCCGCCCTCGCCTATGGGATCGGCAAGAAGCTGCAGGAGCGGGTGCTCGTCTACGACCTGGGCGGTGGGACGTTCGACGTGTCCATCATCGAGATCCGTGACCGGGTCTTCGAGGTGAAGGCGACCGGCGGCGACATCTTCCTCGGCGGCCTCGACTTCGACGACGCCATCATCCGGTACGTGCTGGAGGGGTTCCAGAAGCAGCACGGGCTCGATCTCACCGGCGATCCGGTCGCGATGCAGCGGGTGCGCGACCTCTCCGAGCGGACCAAGATCGACCTCTCCGCTCGCACCGAGGCGCCCTTCTCCATCCCGTTCATCACCATGACGCCGCAGGGGCAGCCGCTGAACATAGAGCAGCGCTTCTCGCGCGAGCTGCTGGAGGAGCTGACGCGCGGTCTCGTCCAGCGCACGCTCGACATCGTCGAGCAGGTGATGGCCGATGCCGAGGTGGAGCCGAAGGACATCGACGAGGTGATGCTGGTGGGCGGCCAGACGCGCATGCCGCTCGTCCAGCAGACGCTCACGCACTACTTCAAGAAGCAGCCGTCCAAGGGCGTCCACCCCGACGAGGCAGTGGCCATCGGCGCCGCGCTCTACGGCTGGTCCCTGCGGGACGGCTCCGATCTCAAGCTGCAGCTCCTCGACGTCATCCCCATGGCCATCGGGCTCGAGGCAGCCGGCGGGGCGATGCACGTGGTGCTGCCTCGCAACGCCGCCATCCCCAACGCGAAGGCGCTCGCCGCCACGAGCTCGATGGACGGTCAGAGCGAGCTCATGCTGCGCATCTTCCAGGGCGACCACCCCGAGGTGGTGAAGAACGAACTCCTCGGGGAGTTCACCTTCGGCGGCGTCCGGCCGGCGCCGGCCGGCACGGTGCGGCTGGAGGTGCTCTTCGAGGTGAACGTCGAAGGCATCCTCACCGTCAGCGCGAGCGACCTCGACACCGGCAAGCAGATGAAGCGCACGCTCCGAGTGGTGCAGCCATAGAGCCGGCGGGGACCCGCCGGCGAACCGCGCCGGTAGGGTCTCCCTCCCCGCCTGAGCTCAGCGCTCCCGCTGCCTCGCGGGCGCGCTGCTGTGCCCACCGCCCTGCGCGCTGCCGTGCCCACCGCCCTGTGCTCCGCCGCCCGGTGCTCCTCCGTGGCCGGCGGCCGGGGCCGGCGATTGGCCCCGATTCACGCCCTGCGGCGCGTACTGCCGTGGCGCGCCCTGGGGCGCGAACTGGCGCGGTGGACCCTGGGGCAGGGGCGCGTACTGCCGCGAACCAGCTTGCGGAGCCGGCGAATACGAGCGGGGCGCCTGCTGGGGATTGCCGCGCCAGCCTCCGTAAGCGCGCGGCGAAGACTGCGCCGCGGTGGCGGGACCGCCGGGGCGAGCCGGCGCGAAGCCCGCCGCGGGCGGGCTGCCCCACGGGCGCGACGGCGCGCCCATGGTCGGGCGGCCGGCGGGGACGTTGCGCATCTCGGGTCGGTAGATCGAAACCACGCCGGCGCGGGCGGGGCCGCCCATCGCGTGGGGCGAGGCGACCGGCTGGATGCGGACAGGCGAGATGGCGTGGCCGACGCGCCCCTCGATGAACGGCCGCGCGGGGCCGCCCCATGCCGGCGCGGTCATGCCATAGACAGCGGCGCGCGGCGGCGCGGGCTGCGTGGCGTGGAAGATGTTCCGCGCGTAACCGCCCGTGTACGCCACCGAGGAGACCGGCACGCCCACGAAGCGGTGGCAGGGCACGAAGTTCCACCACGCGTAGGACGTCGGGTAGCTCGACACGTAGATCGACAGACCGGGCGCGAGCGGGGCCCACCCGATGTACTCGGGGCTGTACCGCCAGCTCACCCAGGCCGGCGCCCACTGGTAGCCCGGCACCCACACCCACCCGAACGCCGGATCGGCCGCCCAGCGTCCGTAGTGGTAGGTGGCCCAGCCCCACGACTCGTCCGACACCCACAGCCAGCCTTCGTCGGTCCACTCCCAGCGGCCGTAGTAGTACGGCCGCCAGCCGGCGGCGACTTGCAGCGGCCGCCAGACACGCCCGTAGCCGCCCACCGTCACCCACTCACCGTAGGGAGCGAGGCCGTCTCGGAAGGTGTCGAAGGAGACCGCTGCGCCGCCGGCGCCCATGTCCACGTTCACGTCGACGCGCGGTCCCTCCTCGGCGGCAGGCTCGCCGCCGTTCTCCTCGGTCCAGCCGGAGCCGTCTTCCGGGTACTCGTAGGCCTGCTCCTGCGCCAGGGCGGGGAGCGCGAGTGCGATTCCGAGAGCGAAGGCGAGCTGGCGAGTCATGGCGCGATTCCTCCGAGGGTCCCGAGCTCCAGACGAGCGGAGGGGCCTCCTGCTTCACACCTGACCATAGCAAGGCGGGTGCCGTGGAGATATCGCCGTCATCACTTGGCTTTTCCGCCGGCCTCGCCGTGCCGACCGGCCACAGTGTGTAGCGTCAAAAGGCGAGGGCCCCCTCCCCTGCACGGGGTGGAGGCCCTGGAGAGAGCGGTCCGCATGGCGCCGGCGGGGGTTCATCCCCGCCGCAGAACCATCGTCACGCGAGCTTCTTCTCCTTTTCGAAGGAGAGGAGCGGCGGCTCCTTGTTCAGGATGACGCCCTCCGTGATCTTGCACTCCTTCACACCCTCTCGGTAGGGGACGTCGTACATGATGTCGAGCATCGCCTGCTCGAGGATGGCGCGCAGGCCGCGGGCGCCCGACTTGCGGCGCACCGCCTCGCGGGCCGTGGCTCGCAGGGCCTCGCGGGTGAAGGAGAGCTTCACCTTCTCCATCTCGAAGAGCTTCACGTACTGCTTCGTGAGCGCGTTCTTCGGCTGGGTGAGGATGGTGACGAGGTCGTCCTCCGAGAGGTCGGAGAGCGTGGCGATGATCGGCACGCGACCGACGAACTCCGGGATCATCCCGAACTTGACGAGATCGGAGGGCTCGATCTTGGCCAGCAGCTCGCCGAGCGACAGCTCCTCCTTGCGCTCGATGCGGGCGCCGAAGCCGAGCCCGCGCACCCCCACCCGCCGCCGGATGGCCTGCTCCACACCGCAGAACGCCCCGCCGACGATGAAGAGGATGTTCGAGGTATCGACCTGGATGTACTCTTGCTGGTTGTACTTCTTGCCACCGCGCGGGGTGACGTTGGCGCGGGTGCCCTCGATGATCTTGAGCAGCGCCTGCTGCACGCCCTCGCCGCCCACGTCACGGGTCGGCGACGGCGTGTCGCCCTTGCGCGCGATCTTGTCGATCTCGTCGACATAGACGATGCCGCGGGCGGCCTTCTCCACGTCGTAGTCGGCGTTGTGGAGCAGGTTCTGGATGATGTTCTCGACGTCCTCACCTACATATCCGGCTTCGGTCAAGCTGGTGGCGTCGGCGATGGTGAAGGGGACGTTGAGGAAGCGCGCCAACGACTGGGCGAGCAAGGTCTTGCCGGAGCCGGTGGGGCCGATGAGCAGGATGTTCGACTTCTGCAGCTCGACGTCCTCGGCGCCTGGCCGGGCCTGTCCGGGCCGGGCCGGGCGGGCCGGCTTCTTCGAGTAGACGCGCTTGTAGTGGTTGTAGACGGCGACCGAGAGGACCTTCTTCGCGCGGTCCTGGCCCACCACGTAATCGTCGAGGAAGTTCTTGATCTCGGCCGGCGTGGGGAGCGAGACGGCGGGGCGGCCCTCGTCGCGCTCCGCCTCCTCCGCGATGATGTCGTTGCAGAGGCGGATGCACTCATCGCAGATGTAGACGGTCGGGCCCGCGATGAGCTTGCGCACCTCTCGCTGACCCTTCCCGCAGAAGGAGCAGCTCAGGTTCCCGTGGTGGTGCTCTTTGCGGCTCACGCGTCCCTCACAGGCTGAGGATGTTACACCAAGAACGGCGCCCGACCCAGGCGACGTCCCCGACGAATATAGCCAGGGTCGCGGAGTGCCGCCTGCCGCAGCGCACGGACCCGCCCCTCATGTCCTACCCGGGGAGGCGACGCTGCACTCTGGCGATGACGAGGTGCGTGACGCGACGCGCGGCTTGCGGCCGTGCGGGGCGGATCTGGCGTCAGCCGTCGGCGAGCTCGTCGAGGTCCTCGGCCAGCGCCCGCGCCCGGTCCGCGACCGCGGAAGGCACGGCGTCGTCGCCACCGCAGGCCGAAGCCAGACGGTGCGCCAGCGCGGCGAGCTTGCGCAGCCTCTCACCCTCGGAGGCGGGCTCCGGCCGGGGAGGAGCTCCGTAGCGCTCGCTCAGCTGCCGGTTCAGGGCCGCCGGCGTCGGCGGGCGCTCGAGGAGATCCTCGCGCAGCTCGCTCCAGCCATCCTCCGGCAGCCGCCCGGCCGCCTCGGCGCGGGAGAGCACCTCGATGACCTCGAACGAGGGAGCCGGTCGCGGCGGCGCCGATTCGCGCACCAGGGCCGGCTCGTGGCGCTCGATGAAGCCGTAGCTCGCGGTGAGCTTCTCGGCGGTCTGCTTTCGGATGAAGAGCTCCTTCGTGCAGTACGCGTCGAAGCTCGCGAATCCCCACCCGCGCCAGAGCTCACCGCGCTTCACCTCGCACAACATCCGGCCCAGCTCCACCCACGACGACTTGAAGCGGCG
>WNGL01005632.1_pt1 | contig 26653 bp, 24 predicted proteins | sample 5400591 | NCBI WGS metagenome assembly WNGL01 (sample SAMN13153377, study PRJNA577476) | soil metagenome | isolation source: 80 cm soil or saprolite under Garry oak tree replicate 1 | place: USA:California | collected 2016-06-15 | reverse complement strand
GCATGGTCGCCAGCCGGCCGGAGGGGCCCGACACGGCCGGGAGCGCCGCGGGCGCCACGCTCCAGCGCGCGAGCCGATCGATGGCGCCGAGACCCTGGCGCGTCCCGCCGACGACCGGGATGCCGTGCTCGCGGAGAAACGCCAGCACGTCGCGCCGGAAGATGCCGGAGCGCGTCGTCATGTAGTAGAACGGCTTCGACGAGCGGGCCGCGCCCTCGACGAGGATGCGGGCGTAGGCGAGCAGGCGCTCGGGGGTGCCGAAAGGCTGGTCGTCGAAGCTGTCGCTACAGAAGGTGATCGCATCATAGCCGGGATCCGCGCCGAGGGCAGCGAGGGCGCGGGGAAAATTCGTGGCGTAGTCGCCGTTGCCCCAGGCATCCAGCGGATTGCCGTCGCCCGAGAGGATACCGACGGCGCCCTGGATCTCGGCGCGCGCGGATGGCGACAGCGGGGGCAGGTCGAGTCCCGCCGCGCTCGCCAGGTCGAGGATCAGCTCGGCCTGGCCGCCCGAGGCGGTCATCACCGCGACCCGCCGCCCCCGTGGCCAGCGCGGCCCCTGGCAGCACGCGAGCACCTCGACCATCTCGTCAATGTCACCTACCTCGATGGCGCGATGGGCGCGCAGAACGGCGGAGAAGACGCGCGCCTCGCCGGCGAGGCCGCCCGTGTGGCTGGTGATGGCGCGGCGCGCGCGCTCCGACCGGCCGACCTTGAGGACGACGACGGGCTTGCCGCGATCCGCCGCGCGGTCGAGGGCCGCCACGAAGCGCTCGGGCTCGCGCACGGTCTCGAGGAAGAGGGCGATGACCCGCGTGGTCGGATCGTCGACGAGGAACTCGAGGTAGTCCGCGGCCGCGAGGACCGCCTCGTTGCCCGACGAGATCACGTGGCTGAATCCGAACCGCCGGCAGTCCGCGAGGAGACCGATGCAGAGGGAGCCGCTCTGCGAGACGAGACCGACGTTGCCGGCGAGGAGGGTGGGATCGGCGAGGGTCTGGATGTAGACGAGGCTCCGCGCGTGCGGGCTGACCACGCCCATGCAGTTGGGCCCGCACAGCGCGATCCCGGCCTCCCGGCAGATCGCCACCAGCTCCTCCTGGCGCCGTCGCCCCTCCTCCCCGCGCTCGGCAAAGCCGCCGTCGAAGATGATGGCGGCGCGCACGCCTCGCTGGGCGGCGAGGCGGATGTGCTCGAGCACCCGCGTGTGGTTCACGCCGACCGCGAGCACGTCCGCCGCCTCCGGCAGGTCGGCCACCGACGGGTAGCAGCGCCGGCCGAAGAGCGTCTCGTACTTGGGATTGACGGGATAGATGGGACCGGCGAAGCCGATACGATCCAGGCTCTCGATGACCATCCGTCCGGGTGACGGGCGATCGGAGGCGCCGAGCACGGCCACCGAGCGGGGATGGAGAAGCGGCTCGAGGTCGATCGGGCGGCGCCCGGGAGAGCGGAGCGGATCAGCGGCCAAGGGTCGTCATCCGCTCACGCCGCGCTCCGGGCTCATTTCACGGAGGCTAGACTGGCGCGCCCCTGCGGTCAAGGCCGGGGGTCCAGCACGTTGATGGGAGCGAGGGCGAGCCCGACCGTGCCGTTCAGCGGGAAGCGATCCCCACACGGATCACTTCGCCGCGGCGGGCGAGGCGCACCAGGGGTAACGTCACCTCGAGGAAAATCTTGAGCAGACCGTAGACGAGGCGCCGCTCGGTGTCGGAGGCGAGTCGAGTCCGGCCGTGATCGCGGAGCCACGCGGCGAGGCTCCAGAGATAGTAGCGGGGCTTGGCGCCGTGCCAGCACCACACCATGCGACCGCCTCCCTGCTCCACGGCGCGCTCCAGACTCTCAGGCGAGAAGTGGGAGAGATGGCGCGGCAGCTCGAGGCCCGACCAGGCTTTCCCGAAGATCGCCGCGCCCAGGCCGCCCGCGTTCGGCACCTCCACGATGAGAAGGCCGCCGGGGGCGAGCCACTCGAGCATGCGGCGAATCATGGCCACGGGATCCGGCACATGCTCGAGGACGTGGAAGGCCGTGACCACGTCGAAGCGCCCGGGAGCGAAGGGCGCCGTCAGGGCATCCCCGACGTGGATCTCGTCGGTGAATCGCTTGGCCTTGGCCGCGGCGGCCTCATCGACCTCGACGCCCGTGACCTGCCACCCGAGCGCCTTGGCGGCGCCCAGCGCGCCGCCGGAGCCGCAGCCCACGTCGAGATAGCGGCCCCCGCCCCGCCAGGGGGGGCAGTCCCAGCTGATCCTCTGCCGGAGCGCCGACGCTCGGAGACGCGTGAGCAGGCCGACGGACGGATCGCGGAAGTGAGAGTAGCCGAGCGCGCTCGCCAGGGCCCAGCGCGCCGCCCTGATCCGACCGGGCGAGCCCTTGAAGGGAATACGCGGTGACGGCTCCTGGTGACGCGGATAGTGGTCGGGATAGCACGCGGCGAGATGCGCGTCGTCCACGCGTGGCTTCTGGTAGAGGAAGCGGCAGCGGCGACAGCGCGCCACCGTATAGAGCCCGGGGACGGCGAACGCGCGATCGGGCGTGGTCCACAGAGGGTCGGCCTCCCGGGAGCCGCAGAGGAAGCACGGGGCGTCGACGGTCGGAAGCCCCACGGGCGCGACTACTTCTTGGAGATCAGCCAATGCCCCACGGCCAGGTGCGGCAGCCCCGAGCGCTCGAAGGTGTCCACGGCATCCCCGGCGCTGCACACCACAGGCTCGCCGTGCAGGTTGAAGGAGGTGTTGAGCACGGCGCCGATCCCCGTGCGCCGCTCGAACTCCGCGATCACCGCGTGGTACTCGGGGTTCCACGTCCGCTCCAGGATCTGCGGCCGGGCGGTGCCGTCCTGGGGATGCACGGCGGCTACCAGGGCCTCGCGCGCCTCCGGTCGTGTCGGCATGGCCAGCATCATGTACGGCGAGGCGAGCCCCTTGGGGTTCACGAGATACTCGGCGGCCCGCTCGGCCAGGATGGTCGGGGCGAAGGGCATCCAGAAGTCGCGATTCTTGATCATCCGGTTGATGAGCGGCACCACCCGGTGGTCCGACGGGTTGGCGAGAATGGATCGGTTGCCCAGCGCGCGCGCTCCGAACTCCATCCGGCCCGCGCAGCGCGCCACCACGCCGTCCGAGACGAGCAGCTCCGCGATCTTCTCCTCGATCCTGTCCTGGAAGGCGATCTTGTAGCGCCCCTCGAGCCCGCGCGCTCGGATCACCGCCTCCGCGTCCTCGTCCGTGACGCGATTGCCGAGATAGGCGGGTCCGAAGGGCTCGACCCGTCCCGTCACCCCTCGCTTCGCGCACTCCTGGAGATAGGCGAGATAGGCCGCGCCCACGGCATTCGACTCGTCGCCACAAGAGGGGAAGGCGAAGAGCTCCTCGACCCACTCCTCCTGGCCGAGGAGCATGTTGGCCTTGACGTTCATGAAGCAGCCGCCGCCGAGGGCCACGCGCCCGCCCCCGTAGCGCTGGTGCATGAGCCGCCCCCAGCGGAGGATGATGTCTTCGAGGAGCCGCTGGGCACCTCCCGCCACCGCGTCGAAGCGCAGGCCCAGCGTCGTCTCGAGGAGGAGCGGGTACCGCTCGCCGGACGCTTGCCAGCGGAAGAGCGCGGGGCGACCGTCTTCCAGATCGAAGACACGGCGAAGCGCCGCCTCCGCGCGCTGGGCGTGCTTCTCGGACGCGTAGGGCGCCATGCCCATGACCTTGTACTCGTGCTCGCCGAACTTCATGCCGAGGCCGAGCGTCACGAACGAATAGAAGGCCCCCAGCGATCCGGGCGCGGACGGGGCCGCCTCGTGCCGCGTCAGCTCGACTCCCCTCCCCGTCGAGGCGGTGGCGCAGAGGCCGTCGCCGGAATTGTCGTTGGTGAGGACCAGCGCGTCCTTGCCCGCGAAGCCCGAGCCGTAGTAGGCCGCGGCCGCGTGGCAGGTGTGGTGATCGAGGCAGACGATCCGGTCCTTCGGGATGCCGAGGTGATCGGTGACGAAGCCGAGCCGCTCGCCCTGGGAAATGCCGAACTTTCCCCGGGAGGGATCCGCGAGGCCAAGCTTCGCGCCCAGCTTGCGCGCGCGCCGGCCCAGCGCTCGCCAGGGCGAGGGCAAGGACACGCCGTAGTACTCCCGCGCGTAGACCTCGTCGTGGAGCACGCGGTTGAGCCACTCGCGCGAGGCCGCGCGGGCGCCCGCGAGGGCCACGACGTCGACGTCCGCGGGCGTGAGGCCGCACTCCTCGAGAAGGGCGTCGATGGCCAGGCGCGGGTAGCCGGCGTCGTTCTTCAGCCGGGTGAAGCGCTCTTCGGAGGCGCAGCCCACGACGCGGCCGTCCCGAAGGACGGCCGCCGTGGCGCAGTGTGTTTCGTTGATGCCGAGGACGATCATGTCCCCGGCATTATAACCTTCCGCTCCTCTTACGCCGTCTTGCTGAGAGACTTGACGATCTCGCGGCAGAAGGCGGGGATGTCGTCGGGCCTGCGCGAGGTGATGAGGTTGCCGTCCACCACCACCTCCTCGTCCACCCACTGGGCGCCCGCATTGACCATGTCGTCCTTGATCGAGAAGAAGGAGGTGGCCTTCTTGCCCTTGACGATGCCCGCGCTGGCGAGCATCCAGCCCGCGTGGCAGATGGCCGCTACCACCTTGCCCTGCTGGGAGGCCTCGCGCACCAGCTTCACCATGCTCTCGTGGCGGCGCATCATGTCGGGCGCATAGCCGCCGGGCACGACCACCGCGTCGAACTCGACGGCGCTGACCTGATCGGCCTGCGCGTCGACGTTGACGGGATAGCCGGTCTTGGAGTGGTAGGACTTGGCGCCGCCCGCCCCCACCACCTTGACCTCCGCTCCCTCTTCCTTCAGCCGGTAGTACGGGACCCAGAGCTCCATCTCCTGGTAGTTGTTCTCGGCGAGAATGGCGACTCGCTTGCCTTTGAGTGACATGGATGCCTCCCTGAGATCGTTGACCTACAGTTTGGGCGTCGCCGTCTTGAGCACGAGCGACAGCCGTTCGGACTCGCGGCGCACGACGAGCGACAGCGGCCGCTCGAGCGACGCCGCGAGCAGGGCCTCGCGGGCGGCCTGGAGCGTCAGGACCGGACGCCCGTTGACCTCCACGAGGGTGTCGCCGACCTGAAGGCCGGCCTTCTCGGCCGGGCTCTTGGCCAGGATGGCGGCCACGGTGGGCGGGCTGGTCAGTCGAGAGGTGCTCTCCTCGACTTGGCCCTCGGGATCTCGCACGAGAAAGCCGAACTCGGCGGCCACGCGGTCCGCCGCGACGGCATCCGGCATGGCCCCGACCCGCACGCTGAGGCGCCGGCGACCTTCCTCGCGACGGAGAATGGTCAGCCCGACCGTGTCGCCCGAGGTGGTGTGGGCGATGAGCCGCTGCAAGGTACGCGTGTCCACCACGGGCCGGTCGCGGAAGCCCACGATCAGGTCTCCCGGCTGGAGCCCGGAGCCCTCGGCCGGCGTTTCCTTCATCACCTCGACGACGTAGACGCCGAAGCCCTCGCGGAGTCCGTACTTCTTGGAGATCTCGTCCATCTCCTGCTCCGACAGGTCCCGGATGCGTATGCCAAGCCAGCCCCAGGGCGAGTCGGCGGCAGCGGCCGGCGCCAGCAGCATTATGAGGAGGAGGAGGGCGGCGAGACGCTTGATCATCGATCACCCGTGAGCTGGGTGTAGAGGTCGTCGAGGGCCGTCGCGAGCATCCCGAGCCGTTGCTCGATGTCGAGCTCCTCGAGCAGCCGCTGGCGCACGGCAGGGTCGGGCACCACCGCGGAGGCGACCTGGTCGCAGAGCATGCCCGCCGCCACGTCTCGGAGCGCCGCCTCCATCTCGGCGGTCGGCCGCTTCACGGCCTTGAGAATGCCCAGGCACCGTCCCGTCACTCGCGCCACCAGCTCCGCCACGGCCGGACTCTCGGCGCCCGTCTCTTCGAGCGGCGTCGCGGCGACCACGCGGTAGAGGGTGTCGGCAGGAATCTCCCTATCGATGCGCACGCGCGCGTCGCCCTTGAGGAGAATGTTGTAGCGGCCGTTGGCCAGCCGATCCCAGCGCAGGATGCGGCCGACCCCGGCGACAGCGTAGACGGGCGGCTTGCCCTCGTAGGAGTCCTCGAAGCCCGGCTTGAGGCCGACCACGGCCATGCGCTTGTCGCGCGCGAGACAGTCCGTGACCATGGCGCGATAGCGCCCCTCGAAGATGTGCAGGGGAAGCATGGTGTGCGGAAAGAACGTCAGATCGGGCAGCGGAAAGATCGGAACGAAGATCTGGCCCACCGGACCCTGCGCCTCACCCGATGGTGGGGAGCTTGAGGGCCGACAGGCTGTCGAGCCGCTCGACCACGCCCTCGGCGAGGCCGCGGAACGCCCTGGCCTGGGCCGAGTCCGGCTGGCCGACCGCGATGGGCACGCCCTCGTCGCCGCCCTTGCGCGTGTCCATCTCGAGGGGGATGCGCGCGAGAAGGGGAACGTCGAACTCTCCCGCGACCTTCTCGCCGCCGCCCTCGCCGAAGATGGCGTACCTCGCGCCCGTGTCGGGGGCCACGAAGTAGCTCATGTTCTCCACGATGCCCAGGATGGGCACGTTGAGCTTCCTGAACATGGCGAGCGCCTTGCGCACGTCGAGCAGGGCCACGTCCTGGGGCGTGGTGACCATGACCACGCCGCCGAGGGGAATGACCTGGGAGAGGGAGAGCTGAGCGTCCCCCGTGCCCGGCGGCATGTCGAAGACGAGATAGTCGAGAGGGCCCCAGAGCACGTCGCGAAGGAATTGCTGCACGGCCGAGTGGATCATCGGGCCGCGCCACACGAGAGCCTCCCGCTCGGCCACGAGGAGGCCGATGGACATGATCTTGATGCCGTGGGCCTCCACGGGAATGATCCGATTCTCGAACATCCCCGGACGCCCTCTTGCCCCCATCATGAGCGGCACGTCCGGGCCGTAGATGTCCACGTCCACGAGGCCGACCTCGTGCCCGCGCTGCTTGAGGGCGAGGGCGAGGTTGACGGCGACCGTCGATTTGCCCACGCCGCCCTTGCCCGATGACACGGCCACCGTGTGCTTGACCTCGGGAATGAATTCTCCTCCCGGGGCTCCGGGCTTGTGCATCTCTGGCATGACGGTGTGGGTCTCCTCTGGGTGGGTCGGCTATTTCTGCCCGCAGTATAGGGTCCGCGACTCGAAGCCGTCAAGGAAGCTCGGCGCTCGAGTGCCGGCCAAAGTGCCGGAGAACTTGAAAAATTTGACCGGAACTGGTACAAAGATCGCGTGATTGGAGCGGATGAGTTCCGGCGTGTCCTCGGTCACTTCTGCTCGGGCGTGACTATCATCACCACGGTGGATGCCGACGGCCGCCCCACCGGTCTCACGGCCAGCGCCTTCACCTCGGTATCCCTCAACCCGCCCTTGATCCTCGTGTGCGTCGCCCATGACGCGCAGAGCTATCGAGCCCTCGCCGACGGCACACGCTTCGCCGTCAACATCCTCGCCCACGACCAGGAATCGATCTCGACCCGCTTCGCGACCAAGCCCGTCGCGCATGCCGCGGAGAAGTTCGAGGGCGTGGGCTATCGCATGGGCTCGCTCGGCGTGCCCGTCCTCAAGGATTCTCTCGCCGAGCTCGAGTGCACGATCGTCCACGCCTATCCCGCCGGAGATCACACGATCTTCGTGGGCCGCGTCGAGGCGGCCGACGCTCGAGGCGATGGCGGCCTCCACCCGCTGCTCTACTATCGCGGCAAGTACCGCCACGTCCACCACTAGGAGGCGTTTTTCATGACCATCCCGCTCTCACGTCCACCCGTCGATGACGAGGTCAAGGCTGCCGTCATCGCCGCTGTCGAGTCCGGCCAGTACATCCTGGGCCCGGAGTGCAAGGCGTTCGAGAGGGAGTTCGCCGCCTACAACGGCGCCAAGCACGCGGTGCTCACCACGAACGCCACTGCCGCGCTGTGGATGGTGATCAAGGCCTTCGGGGCCAAGGCCGGCGACGAGGTCCTCGTGCCCTCGCACACCGCCTTCCCCACCGTCGAGGCCATCTGCTTCGCCGGGGTGACACCGGTCTTCGTGGACATCGACGAGACGTACACGGTGGACGTGAAGGATGCCGCGGCCAAGGTGACGCCGCGCACCGTCGGCTTCATCCCCGTTCACCTCTACGGGCATCCCGCCAATCTCGCCGCCGTCCAGGAGCTGTGCGCCAAGCACAAGCTCTGGCTCCTGGAAGACTGCGCCCAGGCCCATGGCTCCACCTGGCAGGGCAAGAAGGTGGGCAGCTTCGGGCGGGCGGGGGCCTTCTCCTTCTACCCGTCCAAGAACCTGACCGTCATGGGCGACGGCGGTCTCCTCGTGACGGACGACGACGAGGTGGCCGCCCGCTGTCGGCGTCTCCGCGACCACGGCAGGCAGAGCAAGGACATCCACGTCGAGATCGGGTTCAACCTGCGCTTCAACGACATCCAGGCCGCGGTGGGGCGCGTGTTCCTGCGCCGGCTCGACGCCATGAACGACCACCGGCGCAAGCTGGCCGCCCGCTACACGGCGGGGCTCGCCGGTCTGCCCCTGGTCTTGCCCGCCGAGACGCGCGGGGCCCGTCACGTCTACCATCTCTACGTCGTGCGCACCCCGCAGCGCGACCAGCTCGCCGCCTTCCTCAAGGACAAGGGCGTGGCCACGGGCATCCACTACCCGGTGGCCTGTCACCGTCAGCCCGCGGTGGAGCATCTCAAGGCGCCCCCGCTCGAGCACACGGATCGCATCGTCAAGGAGATCCTGACCCTGCCCATCTCGGCCGGCCACACGGAAGCCGAGATCGACGAAGTCGTCGCGGGGGTCAAGGCATTCTTCAGGAAGTGAACGAGTCGCTCCGCATCCTCCAGCTCTATCCGAAGAGCGACTACTTCACGGGAGCGGCCGTGCAGCTCCTCGAGCTGGCCCGCGGGCTGCAGGAGCGCGGGCACCACGTCGTCGTCACCACACGGCCCGGCGAGGGCTGGGTGGAGAAGTGCGCGGAAGCCCGTCTCCCTTACCATTCCCTGCCCATGCGCTCCGAGGTCGACGTCAAGTCCATCCCCGGCCTCGTGCGCATCATTCGCAAGCACCGGATCCAGGTCGTGCACGCGCAGAAGGGCAAGGCGCGCACCCTCGCCCTCATGGCGGGGCTGTTCACGAAGATCCCCGTCCTCATCCTGAACCGCGGCGTCAGCTTCCCTCTCGACCCCTTCAACAGGCTCGGCTACACCACGAGGCGCGTGACGGCGGTGGTGGCGGTGTCGGAGTCGATCAAGCGGGGGCTCGTGGCTCAGGGCGTCCCCGCGGAGAAGATCCACGTCATCTACTCGGGGACGGACATGCGACGCTTTCACCCAGGCGTGGACCGCCTCCGCGTGCGTCGTGAGCTCGCGCTCGGCCCCGAGCACTACCTGATCACGCAGATCGGCATCCGGAGCTGGAAGGGTAATGACGATACCCTCGACGCCATGAAGACGGTGGCGGCGCGGGCGCCGCATGCTCGCCTGCTCTTCGTGGGCGCCAACGAGGCCAAGGCCAGGATCATCATGGAGAAGGCGGCGGCACGGGGGCTCGCCGAGAAGGTGCTCGTGTTCCTCTACCGTGAGGACATTCCCGAGATCCTGGCCGCGAGCGATGTCTGCGTGGACGCCTCCTATGCCGGCCTCGGCATCACGGGCACGCTCCGCGAGGCCCTGGCCGTGGAGACGCCCGTCATCGGAACCGACCTCGAGGGCAATCCCGAGCTCATCACCGACGAGCACACGGGCTACCTCTTTCCCCCGCGCGACATCGCGGCCCTCGCCCGCGTCATCCTCCGCATGATCGAGGACCCCGAGAAGGCCAAGGCCATGGCCCGCATGGGCGCCAAGCGCGTCGAGGCGGAGTTCTCCGTGACGGCCAAGATCGACCGCACCGAGGCGCTCTACCGCCGCTTGCTCGCCGCCAAGCGTCCCCCCACCAAGCGTCCCCATTGATGGCTTCGAAGCCCAGGTATCGCCTGCTCCTGAGGCTCTGGCCATACCTCAGGCCCTACTGGCCGTGGCTGGTCGCGGGCGGCGCCATGGCGCTGGCCGTCTCGTCCGCGGAAGGCTTCATCGCCTGGCTGGTCAAGCCGGCCATGGACGACATCTTCCTCAAGCGCGACCTGTTCATGCTCAAGGTCCTCCCCCTCATCCTCCTCGGCGCCTACCTCGTCAAGGGCTTTGCCCGCTACGGGCAGTCCTACCTCATGGCCGCCGTCGGAGAGCGCGTGATCGCGCGGATCAGGCGAGAGCTCTACAGCCATATCCAGGGCATGTCGCTCTCCTTCTACGCCCAGGTGCACTCTGCCGAGCTGATGACCCGGGTGGTCAACGACGTCAATCGCCTCGCCCGCCTGTCGTCGACCGTTCTCGTCATGGCCGTGCGTCAGATGGGGACCGTCCTCGCCCTCCTCACCGTCATGTTCATGCGGGAGTGGGTGCTCGCCCTCATCGCGGTAACCATCTTTCCCGCGGTGGGCGTGCTGTTCCGCACGCTCGGGCGCAAGCTCTACAAGATCGGCAAGCGCTCGCAGGAGAAGATAAGCGAGCTGAACGTCGTGCTCCAGGAGGCGTTCACGGGGAACAAGATCGTCAAGGCCTTCGGGCGCGAGCGGCTCCAGCAGGAGCGGTTCGACGGGGTCAATGACCGCCTCATGCGGCTCGCCCTCAAGGACCACCGCGTGGACGAGCTGGCCGAGCCCCTCATGGAGATCCTGGGGGCCATCGGCATCATGGGCGCCATCTGGTACGGCGGCTACCGGGTGATCAGCGGGGCGCTTACCCCCGGCGAGTTCTTCTCGTTCACGACCGCGGTCATCCTCCTCTACGGCCCCGTGCGACAGCTCGGGCGCATGATGAACACGATCCAGCAGTCGATCTCGTCCGTGGAGCGCGTCTTCGACATCCTGGATACCCCACCCACCATCAGCGACAAGGCGGGCGCGGTCACCCTCCAGGACTTCCGCGACCGGATCGGCTTCGAAGCCGTGTCCTTCCGGTATCCGGAATCAGAGGACGACGTCCTCCGCGACATCACCCTGACCGTGAGGAAGGGAGAGATGGTCGCCTTCGTCGGCATGTCCGGGGCGGGCAAGACGACCCTCATGGATCTGGTGCCGCGCTTTCACGACGTCAAGTCCGGCCGGATCACGCTGGACGGGCGGGACGTTCGCGACGTCTCCGTCGCCTCCCTGCGCGCCCTCATGGGCATCGTCACCCAGGAGACCTTTCTCTTCGCCGACACCATCGCCTACAACATCGGGTACGGCCGGCCGGGAGCGACCCAGGCGCAGATCGAGCACGCCGCGCGCCTGGCCCAGGCCCACGACTTCATCGCCGCGCTCCCCGAAGGCTACGGGACGCCCGTGGGTGAGCGGGGCGTCAAGCTCTCGGGCGGCCAGCGTCAGCGCATCGCCATCGCGCGGGCCTTCCTCAAGGACCCACCGGTCCTCATCCTGGACGAGGCAACCTCGGACCTGGATGCGGAGAGCGAGTTTCTCGTGCAGCAGGCGCTCGGCGAGCTGATGAAGAACCGCACGGTGCTCGTGATCGCGCACCGTCTGGCCACGGTGAAGCATGCGGACCGCGTGGTCGTCGTCCACGACGGCCGTCTGGCGGAGGTGGGCACCCACGACCAGCTGATGACGCGCGAGGACGGCATCTACCGCCGCCTCGCCCAGCTGCAATCGCTCGACGCACTTTCTACCAACTAGCCTCCCGCTGATACGCGGAGCGGGGCCGGGGGCACTTCCCCCGCGGACCACACTGACTCGCAACCCGCTATGAGCTCCCTTAACGGGCCACGAGACCACGGTTCCTCGCTTCGGCAGTGCGCAGAAGATATGGGTCCACGGGGGAAGTGCCCCCGACCCCACTCGGCTCCCGCCCGCCGAATCGCACGGCAAACCACCTGATCCTTGCAGTGCGGTGGGATTTGACCGTGCGTGAGGGAGGGGCCGGGGGGCACCCTCGCTAGACCCGTATCTTCTGCGCGCTGCCGAAGCGGAAGACCAGAGTCTCGTGGCCCCTTATGAGAGGACGAAGCGGGATGCGGGTCAGCGTGGTCTAGTGAGGGTGCCCCGGCCCCTCCCGCCCAACGACGAGACGAAAGAAGAGCTACTCGCGGAACTTGTTGACGATGGGGAGGCGCCAGTCTTTGCCGAAGGCGCGGGGGGTGATCTTGATGCCGATGGCCCCCTGCCGCCGCTTGTACTCGTTGCGGTCGACCATGGCGATCACGCGCTTGACCGTCTGCGCGTCGAAGCCGCGCGCCACGATGTCGGCCACGCCCTGGTCCCCCTCGACGTAACATTCCAGGATGGCGTCCAGCTCGGCGTATGGCGGCAGGGTGTCCTGGTCCGTCTGGTCCGGGCGCAGCTCGGCCGAGGGCGGCCGCGTGAAGACCGTCTCCGGGATCAGCTCGCGCCGCGCCCGCGCGTTGGCGTGCTCGCTCAGCTTGTAGACGAGCGTCTTCGGGCAGTCCTTGATGACCGCGAAGCCCCCCGCCATGTCGCCGTAGAGCGTGGTGTATCCGACGGCGATCTCGCTCTTGTTGCCGGTATTGAGCACGAGCCAGCCGAACTTGTTCGAGAGCGCCATCAGGTAGTTGCCCCGGATGCGCGCCTGGAGGTTCTCTTCCGTCACGTCTTCCTTGAGTCCCTTGAAGGCCGCGGCCAGGGCGCGCTTGTACGCCTTGAGCACGCCCGTGATGGGCACGCGCAGCATGTCGATTCCGAGGTTCTTGGCCAGCCGGGCGGCGTCCCGCCGCGTCCCCAGCGACGAGAAGGGCGAGGGCATGGTCACGCCCGTGACGTTCGCGGCCCCGAGGGCGTCCACCGCGATGGCCGCCACGAGGGCGGAGTCGATCCCGCCGCTCAGCCCGATGACCACGTGCTTGTAGCCGATCTTGGTGACGTAGTCGCGTGTGCCGAGGACGAGGGCCTGATAGATCTCCTCGACGGGCTCCAGGGCCTGGATCTCGTGGGCGGGCGGCTTGGGCTTCTCGCGGAAGGGCAGCGAGGGCAGGGAAATGCGCGTGGGCCCCGCCGCGCGGAGCTTCTCCTTGCGCCGGCGGGAGTCGTGCAGGCGCGCGCGGAAGATCTCGTCGAGATCGAGGTCGGCCACCACCAGGTCTTCCTCGAAGGCCCGGCCGCGCGCGATCCGCTCGCCCTTCTCGTTGAAGATGAAGGACTGCCCGTCGAAGACGAGCTCGTCCTGGCCGCCCACCGTGTTGACGAAGGCCAGGCAGACGAGATCGTCGGCGGCCCGCGTGGCCAGCATCTTCTCGCGGAACTGGGCCTTGCCCGCGTGGTAGGGCGAGGCGTTGATCGTCACCACGAGCTCGGCCCCCGCCAGGGCCTGCAGGGTGGTGGGCCCCGTGGGATACCAGATGTCCTCGCAGATGTTGGCCGCGAGCACCGTGTCGCCCACGGCGAACACGGGCGCCTCCGTGCCGGACTGGAAGTAGCGGTTCTCGTCGAAGACGCCATAGTTGGGCAGGTACTGCTTGTGGTACGTGCCCACCTGCGCGCCGTCGTGGAGAACGGCCGCGGCATTGAAGATGTCATCACGCTTGTCGACATACCCGACCACCGCCGTGATGCCCCGGCTCTGGCGGGCCACGTCCGCCAGCGCCCTCAGGTTGGCCTCGATGAACGCCGTCTTGAAGAGCAGGTCCTCGGGAGGGTAGCCCGTGAGGGCGAGCTCGGGGAAGGCCACGAGGTCGCAGCCCGCCGCGCGGGCGCGCTCCATCCAGTCCAGGACGAGCCGCGCATTGGCCTCGATGGCGCCGACCGTCGGATTGATCTGCGCCAGCCCCACGCGGATGCGTCTCATAGCGCTTATTCTAGCCTATGGAGCCCCTCTGGGCTCGCTTGGCCAGGAGGGTCGTGTGGACGCCGATCAGGATCAGGACACCGCCCGCGACCGTATAAATGGTGAGCGTCTCCCGGAGCGCCACCACGCCCAGCAGGGCACCGGAGAGGGGCTGGATGTTCACGAAGATGGCGAGGCGCGGGGCTTCCACCCGCTCCAGCCCCCAGTTCCATATCAGGTACCCCAGCGCGGTGATCACGATGCCCAGGTAGAGCGTGCCGATGATGACCGTCTGCGTCCATTCCGGCCGCTCCCCCGCCACCCATTCCGCCACGGTGAAGGGCGCCATGACCACCAGCCCCCACAGGATGGACCAGGCCGTGACCGGCACGGCCCGGTGTCGCGCCAGCACGTCGCGGCCGAAGAGCGAGTAGCCGGCATAAGCGGCTCCCGAGAGGACGAGGAGCAGGTCGCCGCGCCAGTGCGGGGCGATGGCCACGGTCGCCCCCGGGATTCCGTTCAGCACCACCACGGTGGCGCCGACCACGGTGAGGAGGGCGCCCACCCCTTCACGGCGCGTGAGGCGCTCGCCCAGCACCAGGGGCGAGAGCAGGATGAGGGACACAGGTTCCACCGTGATGAGGAGGGCGGCGTTGGTGGCGGTCGACAGGCGGAGGCCCCAGTTGCCGAAGGCGAAGGCCGCCGCGAAGCCGGAGAGCCCCATCCAGAAGATACTCCACCGGTCGCTCCGGGAGAGCGGCCGGTCCTCTCGGCGCTGGGCGAGGGCAAGCGGCACGAGAACGAGGGAGCCGATGGCGAGGCGAGCTCGAGCCGTAGACGACGTTGGCGAGAATGAGGACGACGTACGCCGTCGGCACCGCGACATCTTACGGTAGAATGCCCCCGATGACGCCCAAGATCCCCTGGCTGCCGTCCTCGGTTCAGCCAGGGCAGAAGGTGGAACGCTGCCCACACTGCGGCGCGCGGGCCTTCTTTCCCTGGACCCTCCGGCGGGACCTGAAAACGGTGACCCCCGTGCGGACCTGGGTCTGCGCGGAGTGCCAGCTCACCGAGGAGCGACCCGAAGAGGAATAGCATGAAACAGGCTCGCCCCCTCAAGAGCGGGAGCGTCGCGGCGCGCGGCCCCGCCCGTGACCGCATCCTGGCCCTGATGCTCGAACAGGTGGAGGCGATCCGAGCGCATGAGCGGGGCACGAGAGCAGGGACTGATCCCGAACACCTCCACAAGATGCGCACGGCGGTCCGACGACTGCGAGCGATTCTGGGCGCAGTCCGAGAGATGTTCGATCCCGGGTGGCTGGGCGGGCTCCGGGCCGAGCTCGACTGGCTCGGCACCCTGCTCGGCGATCTACGGGATCTCGATGTCTTCCGGCAACACCTTCGCGCCGAGCTATCTTCGCTGAAGTCAGCCGGACGCGCCGAGGGCCGGGCGCTCCTCGATCGCCTGGACGCTGAGCGGGTCCGTGCGAGAGTCAATCTCCACGCTGCCCTCGACGGGCCGCGCTATCTCAAGCTCCTGGATCGCCTCGACAACGCCGTCGAGTATCCGCGGGTGGTGACGGCAAAGCTCTCCCTGCCCGCCATCGCTGCGGGCCAGTTCAGGAAGCTTCGCAAAGCGGTCAAGGCCCTGCCCGAGGCCCCGAGCAATGATGACCTGCATGCTGTGCGGATCAAGGTCAAGCGGGCTCGCTACGCGGCGGAGCTCGCGCAGACCCTGGTCGGCCGGCCCGCCAAGCAATTCGTGACCCGGGCCAAGAAGGTCCAGGACATCCTGGGAGAGCACCAGGATGCCGCCGTGGCCGAAGGGCGCCTCCGCGCTCTTGTCGGTCGCGACGGCGACCGCCCCGAGCGATTGCTCGCCCGGAAGCTCGTCACCCGGCAGCGGGCCCGTCGTCACGCGGCCCAGACGGACTTCTTCGAGCAGTGGCCGAAGCTCAAGCGCCGCGGAGACAAGGCCTGGACGACGGAATGAGCGTACAAGGGCAGGAGAGCGCTCCGGCTCATACCTGAACGAGGGCCACGTTGTGGGCGGCCAACCATCCCGCGGTTTCCGCCCAGCGATGCGGCTCCTCCTCTCTCCATGCCTGGACGGCCTGGGTGGGGATGACGATGTACGGGAGCCGGTCACGCATTACCGTTTCGATCAGGCCCGCCAAGTCGGCCCGTGAAGTTCGCAGATCGCGCAAGAGCTCGTCGGTGGTCATGGTCCCTCCACGCGCGACAGCCTAACGTGTGGCGGTTACCGTAGCCTTTCGGCTCTGCGAAGAAACGGTGACGTCGCCGGAAGGCTAGGGAGGAGCCTGTCCGGTGTCGCATACTGATGGCATGAGCAGCCGGGGCGTCGTCCACGCGGCGGGTGGAGTCATCTCCCGCCAGAGCAAACGAGGTCACTTCGAGGTGCTCCTCATCCATCGGCCGCGTCGACAGGACTGGACCTTCCCCAAGGGAAAGCTGGAGGCGGGGGAAACGCACGAAGCGTGCGCGCTACGCGAGGTCGAGGAAGAGACGGCGCTGCGCTGCCTGCTGGGCCGAGAGCTCGCCACCACCTCTCACCGGGACGGCAAGGGCCGGCTCAAGATCGTCCGCTACTGGATGATGGCTCCCGGCGAAGGCGTGGCCGAGCCCCGCAACGAGGTGGACGAGGTCCGCTGGCTCTCTCTCGAGGACGCCGCGCAGCTCCTCACCTACCCGCGCGACCGCGAGCTCCTCATCGCGTTCTCCGGTCAGGTGGCTAGCTCGCGTTGACGAAGTCGACGAGCTGACGGAGGCGAGAGAACCCGCTCCGGTTGAAGGGAAGCACGAGGCGCGGGAGGTCGGGAAACTCTCCGCGCTCGCCGGGGAGCGGGCCGGGTACCTGCTCGGCCGGCCCCTTCAAGATGTCGGAGAAGCGGAGCGAGATCTCGGCGACGATCGCGGGGGCGAGAGGTCGACGCAGGCGGATGGCGAAGCTGTCGCCCACGTAGCGGTGCGAGTGAAAGACCCGGTAGAAGCGCTCGATCTCCCCCGCCGCCTCCTCCGCGCTGTCCGTGACGCGGAAGAGCGATAGGTCCTCCCCCGAGACCATCCCCTGGTCGGCCATCTGCTCCTGGACGAACTCCATCCAGCGCCGCCAGAACCGGCCGCCGGGGGCATCGACGAGCACCACGGGCACCAGCTCCGACTTGCCCGTCTGGATGAGGGTCAGCGCCTCGAAGGCCTCGTCGCCCGTGCCGAAGCCTCCGGGAAAGAAGGCCATCGCCCAAGCCTCGCGGACGAGGAAAAGCTTGCGGGTGAAGAAATACTTGAACGATATGAGCTTCGGATCGTCGGCGATCCACGGGTTGGCGTCCTGCTCGAATGGCAGACGGATGTTCATGCCGAACGACCGCTCGCGCCCCGCTCCCTCCTGGGCGGCGCCCATGACCCCACTGCCTGCCCCCGTGATGACCATCCAGCCGTGGTCGGCCATGCGCCGGCCGAAGGAGCGCGCCTGCACGGAGACGGGATGGTCGGCGGGCGTGCGCGCCGAGCCGAAGACCGTCACCTTCGGTGTCTCGCGATAGGGAGCGAAGACCTTGAAGCCGTAGCGGAGCTCTTTCAGCGCGGCGCTGGCGATCTTGAGGTCGGCGACCGGCGCCCTGTCCTCGAAGGTCTTGAGGACGGTGGTCAGCATCTCGTCATGGAAGCGCCGGGTGTCTGCGGGCACCCGGAGGCCCTCGAGAAGGGCGGCTATCTGGCGATTGGCTTGCTCATCCTGGAGCTGGTAGCGCTTCTCTCTGCTCACAGGTCCAGCATACACCTCACGCTCTCAAGCGAGGGTATGCCGCACCATCTTCGCGTCGACGAGGTAAATGACCATTTCCGCGATATTGGTCGCGTGGTCGGCCACGCGCTCCATGAAGCGCGAGATGAGGATGAGCCGGATGGCGCGGGGGATGGTCTTGGGGTCTTCCATCATGAAGGTCAGGAGCTCCCGGAAGAGCTGCTCCTTGAGGGCATCGACATCGGCGTCCTCGGCGCACACCTTGCGGGCGAGCTCGGTGTCCCGCGCCACGAAGGCGTCCAGGCTCTCCTTGACCATGTGCTGGGCCTTCTCGGCCATGCGGGGCAGGTCGATATAGGGCTTGAGCTGGGGCTCCCGGTTCAGCTCGAGCACGCGCTGGGCGATGTTGACGGCCTGGTCGCCGATCCGCTCGAGGTCGGTCACGATCTTCATGGCCGTGGTGATGAAGCGAAGATCTCCCGCCGCGGGCTGATGCAGGGCGAGGAGGCTGACGCAGGTCTCGTCCACCTCGACGTCGTAGGCGTTGACCTGCTGGTCCCGGTCGATCACCTCCTGGGCGAGGACGTCGTCCCGTTCGAGCAAGGCGCGCATCACGCGGCGGATCTGGTCCTCGACCAGCCCACCCATGGCGAGCAGCGTCTGCTTGAGAGCCTCCAGCTCTTCGTGGAAGTGCCTTTGCATGGCGGTCTCCGGGCTCGCGTCTAGCCGAACCGGCCGGTGATGTAGTCTTCCGTCTTCTTGTTCTTGGGGTTGGTGAAGAGCTCGCGGGTTACCCCGAACTCCACCAGCTCGCCCAGCAGCATGAAACCCGTGTAGTCGCTCACCCGCGCCGCCTGCTGCATGTTGTGGGTGACGATCACGATGGTGTAGCTGTTCTTGAGCTCGAGCATCAGCTCCTCGATCTTGGCGGTGGCGATGGGATCGAGGGCCGAGCAGGGCTCGTCCATGAGGAGCACGTCGGGCTCCACGGCGATGGCGCGGGCGATGCAGAGGCGCTGCTGCTGGCCGCCCGACAGCCCGAGGGCGGACTCGTGCAAACGGTCGTGGACCTCGTCCCAGAGGGCGGCGCCCCGCAGGCTCCGCTCCACGAGAGCCTCGAGGTCCGCCCGGTTGTGAACGCCCAGGATGCGCGGACCATAGGCGACGTTCTCGAAGATGGACTTCGGGAAGGGATTCGACTTCTGGAAGACCATGCCCACGCGCTTGCGCAGGTCCGTCACGTCCTGGCTCGCGTCATAGATGTCCGTGCCCCCGATCCGGATGCTCCCGGTGATCTTGACCCCGTCCACCAGATCGTTCATCCGGTTGAGACAGCGGAGCAGCGTGGACTTGCCGCAGCCGGAAGGGCCGATATAGGCCGTGATCCGGTGCTTGGGCATGGACATGGTGACGTTCTTGAGCGCCTGCTTCGGCCCATACCAGAGGTTGACCTGCTCGATCTCCACCATCGCGGTCTCCATCACGGCCCCGTGGGTGCTCGGACCGTGAAGGCTCGCGGTGACGCTGACAGATCCTGGCATGACAGCCTCCTTATCTTCTCATTCTAGACGGCGGACGTCGCGTATTTCCGGCGAAGTCGATTGCGCGTGGCGATGGCGAACAGATTCAAGAACACGACGATGGCCAGGAGCAACAGCGTGGTCGCGAACACCATGGGGCGCGCCGCATCCACGTTCGGTGACTGGAAGCCCGTGTCGTAGATCTGGAAGCCCAGGTGCATGAACTTGCGCTCGAAGTGCAGGAAGGGCCACTGCCCGTCGATGGGCAACGACGGCGCGAGCTTGACCACGCCGGTGATCATGAGGGGCGCCACCTCGCCCGCGGCACGGGCCATGGCCAGGATGAGCCCGGTCAGGATGGAGGGCATCACGGCGGGAAGGACGACCCGGAGGGTGGTTTCGAGCTTGGTCGCGGAGAGCGCCAGCGAGGCTTCACGCATCCCGCCCGGGATCGCCGCGAGCCCTTCCTCCGTGGCCACGATGACCACAGGCACGGTCAGAAGGGCCAGGGTCAGCGAGGCCCAGAGTATCCCGCCCGTGCCGAAGGTCGGCGTGGGTAGCGCCTCGGCGAAGAAGAGGCGATCGATGAAGCCTCCGACGCCGTAGATGAAGAAGCCGAGGCCGAACACGCCGAACACGATGGAGGGCACACCCGCGAGGTTGTTGACGGCGATGCGCACGACGGAGACGAAGGGGCCCTGCCGAGCATACTCGCGCAGGTAGAAGGCCGCGAGCACTCCGAGAGGCGTGACCACGATGCTCATGAGGATGACCATGAGGACGGTGCCGAAGATCGCGGGGAACACGCCGCCTTCGGTGTTGGCCTCCCGGGGCTCGCCGGCGACGAACTCCCAGAGATGGCCGAGGTAGTAGCCCGTCTTGGCAAGGAGCCCCATGGTGTTCGGGAAGCGGACGTCGAGCACCTGGGCCAGCGGCAGCTCCTTGGCCTTGCCTCCATCCGCCGTCACCACCATGGTCTCCGTCTGGCTCTTCCGCAGCGCGGCCAGGCGTGCCGTCTGAGCCTGATACTGCTCCTGGAGCGGCGCGAGCTGCTTCTGCAGCGCCTCGATCGCGGATCCCGACGTGATGCCCTTGAGCTCGAAGCCCTTGAGCTTGAGGCGGATCGCCTCCTGGCGCGCGTTGATCGCGCCGATCTCGCCCTTCTCGATGCGTCGGATCTCTCGGCGCGCGCGGTCACTCTGGCCCAGCCGCTTCTGGACCTCGACCCGGGCGGCCGGGGCGACCGCGACGACTGTGCCTCCGTCCCGCATCTCCTTGATCGTCCCGATGAGGAGGCCCCATTCGGTCCGCTCGACGACGGCCACGTCCGCGGGGTATTCACGCTTGGCGACCTGGGCTTCGTCCACCCACTGGAAATCGGCCCCGTAGAGGTCTCGGTTGGCGACCTTCAGCTTGATGCGGTGCTCGTTTCGCTTGCCCGGCACGGGCTCGCGGTCCACGAGCTGCCCGGTCATCACCGTGCCGTCGGACAGCGTCACGCGGACGACAGCCTTGGGCCAGAAGAAGCCCATGCCGTTGTAGACGATGAGCGAGATGAGACCCACGACCAGCAGGAGGGCAAGCGTGAGCGCCCCGCCCGTCAGCCAGACAAAGGGCTCTCCGCCGCTCCAGAATCCCTTGTGTCGCACGCTCATAGGTAGCGGTACTTCTTTCTGAGCTTGAGCCGGACCATCTCCGCCGCCGTGTTCAGCACGAAGGTCATGCAGAAGAGGAGGAAGGCCGAGAGAAAGAGCACGCGGTAGAGGGTTCCGCCGTCCGGCGCCTCGGGCAGCTCGACGGCGATATTGGCGGACATGGCGCGAAACCCGCTGAACATGTTCCAGTCCATGATCGGCGTGTTGCCGGTCGCCATCAGGACGATCATGGTCTCGCCCACGGCCCGGCCCAGTCCGATCATGATCGCGGAAAAGATGCCGGGGCTGCCGGTGGGGAGCACGATCCTGAGCGCCGTCTGCCAGCGGGTCGCCCCGAGGGCCAGCGATCCCGCCCGGAGGTGGCCGGGCACGTTCGCCAGCGAGTCCTCGGCGATGGTGAAGATGATTGGGATGACCGCGAAGCCCATGGCCACCCCGACGACGAGGGAGTTGCGCTGGTCATAGGTGAGGCCGAGCGCCGAGAGGACCCAGCCGCGGTAGTTGCCCTGCATGAGGACGGTCTCGACGAGACCGCCCGCCGCCAGGGCAAGCCACACGCCGCCGAGGACGACCGGGATCAGGAGAAAGGCCTCTGTTCCTGTCTTGAAGCGGCCGCGGACGCGCAGAGGAACGAGTCGCCACAGGCAATAGGCGGCCAGGATCGCGACCGGCAGCACGAGGGGCATCAGAAAGAGGCCAGGCACGATGGGCTCGAGAACGGGCGCCAGCCAGAGACCGGCCAGGAATCCCAGGACCACGCTCGGGAGGGCGGCCATGATCTCGACAACGGGCTTGACGTAGGCCTTCACCGACGGATGCATGAACTCACTGACATAGAGCGCGGCCAGGAGCGCCATGGGCACCGCGAAGAGAAGCGCGTACAGCGTGCCCTTGAGGGTGCCGAAGATGAGCGGGGTCAAGCTCATCTTGGACTCGAAGTCGTCCGTGCCGCCCGTGGACTGCCACACCCAGGCGGGCTGCGAGTAGCCCTCGTACCAGACCTTGCCGAACAGCGTCTTCAGCGTGATCTCGGGATGTGGGTTGTCCACCGTCCACTGCGCGAGCTTCCCCTTGCCGTCCGCGGCCAGCACCGCATCGTTCTTGGGGGCGAAGGTCAGGGCCGCGAGTCCCGGCGCATCGCTCTTGACGCGCAGGAGGGTCTTCCCGGACGTGCCATACGAGATGTGGACATGACCCGTCCCGTCGGCGGTGGCAAAGCTCTTGTCCCGCTTCGAGGCCGTCATGGCGACCACCGCCCCGGCGTGAGGCGCGAACTCGTAGATCCGCGTGAGCCGCTTCTCGCCGCCGCCGGGCGGCGACACCACCTGCCACGTGGAGACGCCGCCCTGCTCGTCGCCGACCGTCAGCGTCCGGTCTCCCAGGAGGAATCCGAGGGCGGTGACGGACGCGCCCGGCTTGGTGGTGACGGCCGCCGTCTCGATGAGCCTCGGCCCCGCGGCATCCCTCATGTCGTAGCGGAGCACCTTCCCCTGGCTGGTACCGATGAAGAGGTCCTCGCCGCGTCCGTCCAGACGCAGGGCCGTGATCTCCCCCGAGACCTCGGGCGTGAACGCCTGGATCGACTCCTCGCGGCGCATCCCACCGATGAGCGCCTTCTTCTCGATGACGCTCTGGACGATGAGGTCGGCGGGTCCAACCTGGGCGACCGTCAACCCGCCCGCATCCGCGCCCCCCGAGGCAAGCCGGCGCACCGCGCGCTTCTTCTCCGGGTCGAGGACCACGGCCGGTCCGAAGGCGGGAGCTGGAACTACCGCACGCTTGCCATCCTTGAACGTGACATCGAACCTCATGTCGAGGGGTATCGCCCGCCCGTCCGAGGTGCCAACGAGAAGCCGCGTCTTGTCGAGGGTGACCACCGAAGCGACGGTGGCGCCATTCAGGCCCGGCACCACGGCGGGCGGAGGAGTCGCCCCCCCTTTGAGCGAGACGAACTCGAGGCTGCCGGGTCCCGTGATCGTGTAGGCGATCTCCCGGTACTCGTCCACCCCGACGGCGTCTCCGGCGGTCGGACCGGCGCCGGCGGTCGAGGCGGCGTAGCTTCCGGCGAAGGTCGCGGTGGCGGGCTTGAACAGCGGAAAGACTTCGGCGGCGATGACGAAAAGGATGGCGAGGATGCACGCGATGATGACGATGCCGCCCACAACCACGAGCCGCGACGCCCAGCGGTCGGCCAGGATGCGGCGCTCCGTGCGGGCGCGGCTGACCACAAGCGGGCGGGCCGGGGATGCCGGCCCGCCCGCCGTGAAGGTGCCCCTGTTGATGGCCACGTTACTGGATCTTCGCCAGCTCTTCCTTCGCGATCGAGGCGGGGATCGGGAAGTAGCCGTCCTTGATGACGCCCTCCTGCCCCTCCCGGGAGACGATCACCTTGACGAATTCCCGGGTCAGCGGATCGAGCGCCTTACCGGGGGCCTTGTTGATGTAGACGAAGAGGAAACGGGCCATCGGATAGGCCCCGGAGTACGAGTTGTCGGCGGTGGCCTCCACACACTTGCCGCCGTCCTTCTCGCTGAGCGGCACGGCCCGCACCCCGGCGGTGGCATAGCCGATCCCGCTGTATCCGGCGGCGAAGCGGTCAACCGTCACTCCCTGCACCACCGCCGCCGAGCCCGGCTGCTCCTTGACGGTGTCCTTGTAGTCGCCGTTCTTCATCACGTGCTCTTTGAAGAAGCCGTAGGTACCCGAGGCGGAGTTGCGCCCATAGAGGCTGATGGGCTTCTGGGCCCACTCACCTGTGAGGCCGACCTGCCCCCACAAGTTGATGTCCTCCTTGTGGCCCGTGCGGCGGGACTTGGAGAAGATCGCGTCCACCTGGCTCATGCTGAGGCACTTGATGGGGTTGTCCTTGTTGACGAAGACGGCGAGGGCGTCCACGGATGTCCGGATGGCGAGAGGCTTGTAGCCAAACTTCTTCTCGAACTGGTCGATCTCGGTCCCCTTCATCTCGCGTGACATCGGCCCCAGCTGCGCGGTGCCGGCGATGAGGGCGGGCGGGGCCGTCGAGGATCCCTTGCCCTCGATCTGGACCTTGGCATTGGGGTAGAAGCGGCTGAACGTCTCCGCCCAGTGGGTCATGAGGTTGTTGAGCGTGTCCGACCCGACGCTCGAGATGTTGCCGCTGACGCCGCTGACCGACTTGTAGGCCTGCAGTCCCGAATCCAGCTGTACCTGGGCGGCCAGCGCCAGTCCCGCCGTTGCCAGAGCGACCGCCATCGCCACTGCAATTACCGCCCGCTTCCTCATGTCTTCCCCTTTAGGTATGGCCGGATGATCGCGTGGCCATGTTTCAGCGACATAACCGCCGTGTTACGTCCGTGTTAATTCCGGCTTCCGAGCCGCGCCGGGTCCTGCTCCCGGAAGCGATAGCCGACGCCTCGCACCGTCTCTATTCCCGGCACGGGCAGCCGAGCCGCCGTGAACTTTGCCCGAAGCCGGGCCACGTGCACGTCCACGGTGCGCGGCTCCACGAAGCCGTCTTCGCCCCAGACCAGATCCAGCAGCTCCTCGCGCCCGAAGACGCGGCCCGGTGTGCCCACGAGGGCGGCCAGCAGGTCGAACTCCTTGGGCGTGAGATCTACCCGCTGGCCCTTCATGATGACCTCGAAGCGGTGCCGGTCGATCTCGAGGTCACCCGCCTTGAGGTGCTGCTTCCGGTCCGCGACATCGCTCCCCTTGCCTCGCCGGACCACCGCGCGGATCCGCGCGACCAGCTCGCGCGGTGAGAAGGGCTTGGTGACGTAGTCGTCGGCGCCCATCTCGAAGCCGAGGACCTTGTCCCCCTCTTCCACGCGGCCGGTGACCATGATCACGGGAATGCCGCGGGTCTCGGGATCCTGCTTGAGCCGCCGACAGACCTCCCACCCGTTGAGCTGCGGCACCATGATGTCGAGCAGGATGACGTCGGGCTTGTTCTCGCGCGCGCGCTTGAGGGCGTCGGCGCCATTCCCGACCAGGGTCACGTCGTAGCCTTCCTTGGCCAGGTTGTAGCGGATGAGCTCGGCCACGTCCTGCTCGTCCTCGACCACGAGGACGCGGCGGCCCGATTTGGGCGATTCCGGTGGAGCGGTCTCCGAGGTGCGCCGCCGTGTCGCCATCGCCGCGTTGGCCTCCCCCATGGCTCGTGTCGTCATGGCGGAAGTGTCGCCGCGGCAGGTTACAGCCCGATGACGGCCCCGTAAGTGTTGGGTGAAGTGGGCCGCCGACGGCCTCCCGGGCGACCGGGAACCTGGAGCTGCCCTGGCGCCCGGCCACCGCGTGCCCCAGGTGCCGGTAACATCGCCCGGCGCGCCGTCGCCCCTATCGCGTGACCGGCTAGACCATTTCGGAGCGCGGCTCCTGCACCCAAGGAGCCTGCTGTCGTCCCTCGAGCATGCCCCAGTGGTAGGTGACGCACTCGTCGGCCGCGAAGCCGCGGGACAGGAGAAAGCCCCGTCGGCTCGATTCGCGCGTGCGCGCTACCGAGGTCTCAAGCCGCATCCAACCCCGCTCGGTCGCCAGTCCCTTGGCGTGCTGGACCATGCGGTCGCCGATGCCGCGGTCTCGCATGCCGCGCTTGACCACCAGCTCCTCGATTGTCCCGAGCCAACCCTGGAGCCTCAGAACGGGCCGGGATGACAGAGCGATCATGGCGACCACTCCGTCTCCCGGATGCTCGGCCACGAGGACGGCGTAACGCGCATCGCCCAGGAGAGCGTCTAGCACCCGGGTCAGCGGCTCGCGGCGCACGGGGTAGCCGAGCTGCACGAGAAGATCGACCAGGTGGGGGAGATCGCCGGGCGCCGCCGGCCGCACGATCAATGTCGAGACCATGGCGGCACTCTGGGCCGCGCGCGTTTCGTGAGGATGACCCTTGCGTCAAATCTTAGTAACAACGCCCGTGACCGACCGGATCGAAGACGCCGATGCGATGACTCGACTCATATCGGAACTGCCGATTTGACTCTCAGTCCCGGGCCTTTAGCATGTGGGGGCTGGACTTGGAAACTCAGTGTTCGAGAGATCAGAGCCCGACTCAAGGAGAGGATTCATGGACAGACGGACATTTCTCCGGACGGGCGCCGGGGCGTCGGCCGGGATCATGCTGGCCGGCCTCGCTCAGCCGATGCGCTCGATGGCCGCGCCGGCATCTGGCAGTACTGCGTTGCGCACCTTCGAGGTGATCACGCGTCTCGAGATACTCAAGCCCGCGGGCGTGACGCGGGCCTGGGTGCCCATGCCGCTCCTGCCGGACACCGATTACCACAAGAACCTGGACCAGGGCTGGACGGGCAACGCGGCGACCATGCGTGTGTATCGCGACGACAAGTACGGCGCGGGCATCTTCTACGCCGAGTGGCCGGCCACAGAAACGGCGCCCGTGGTCGAGGTGACCACGCGCTTCTCCACCCGCGACCGCGCCGTCGATCTTGCCGCGCCGGGCAATTCCTCCCCCGAGGACAAGGCGGTGCTGAAGAAGTATCTCTCGTCCACGAAGTTCATCGCCACCGACGGCATCGTGCGCAAGACGGCGCGCGAGATCACCAAGAGCGCGAGCACGGACGCGGACAAGGCCAAGGCGCTCTACGAGTGGATCGTGGACAACACCTTCCGTGACCCCAAGACGCGCGGCTGCGGGCTCGGCGACATCAAGGCCATGCTCGAGACGGGAAACCTCGGGGGCAAGTGCGCGGACCTCAATGCCCTCTTCGTGGGGCTGGCGCGCTCCGTGGGTATCCCCGCGCGCGACATCTACGGCGTGCGCGTGGCCGACTCCGCCGAGTACAAGAGCCTCGGGCGGAGCGGCGACATCACCAAGGCGCAGCACTGCCGCGCGGAGTTCTACTCGACGAGCCACGGCTGGGTCCCCGTGGATCCCGCCGA
>WNGL01003158.1_pt1 | contig 26658 bp, 14 predicted proteins | sample 5400591 | NCBI WGS metagenome assembly WNGL01 (sample SAMN13153377, study PRJNA577476) | soil metagenome | isolation source: 80 cm soil or saprolite under Garry oak tree replicate 1 | place: USA:California | collected 2016-06-15 | reverse complement strand
CGCAAACGACGCGGGATTCCCACTTTCCCACAGCTCCGGCGACGGCGATCTCTTGTCACGCTGAGGGAGAAGAAAAACCAAATGCCAGCGGACATCTCACGTGCTCATAAAGGCGGACATCTCGACTTGCTAACAACAGAGCTGATTTGACCCCTAGCCCAAGGTTTTGTGTCAATTGGGGGAGGGGTTTTCTTGAGCGATGGTGTGATTGGTCATCACCGAGTCCATTCAAGCTTAAGAATGGGGTGATCTCCGCGCAGGTCTAAATTGAAATGGAAATCGTCGACGACGTCACCTTCTTTGGCGGCGCGCCCTATTAGTCGAACATTTACATCATAGAGTTCTCGCGCCAGTGATTTCTCCTGACTTCCCTCGTGCTCATAATCAGCCACACCCCTGCGAGTGTTCTCTATTGCGAATGCGGAATGCGCGCCGGGATGGTTCACTGCGATTAACAGTTCCCGCGTATCGCCGACTCCGACGCTAGTGTGACTAAACGGATCGCCCAACCATGTGCCATTGTGGATGCGCAGTACTTCGCCGCCGTTTGACTACAAGAAAGTAATCTGCGCTGTCAGTTCATCGATAGAACGGAGAGACGCACCTTTGATCGGTTCATTCCGAAAAATTGCAACAGCCGCAGGTAAACCGTCCCCTTGTGGCTTGGCTTCTCGCCAAGTATCGCTGTCGTCGCCCAGAACGTACCTCGGCGTGGACAGCGGTTTCAGAGAGACCAGATTGGAGACTTGCTTCGAATCACTTTGCGGCGGCGACGCTCCTGTTTTCTGAATTGGGGGAGTCAAATCACCTGAAGTATGCCAATCTGTTCCCTCCATGTCGACCGAGCATCCCGCCGTCCTAAGCTTGAGAGCGAACTCTTGACGTCTTGGGATCGAATTGTCCATCTTTACGACGTGCCGGCCCGCAACATCGCTAAATTCCCTGACTTGGCCGAACTGCACAAGGACCGTTTGATTTGGATGTGAAGCAAACGCCATCCCCGCTTCGAACAGCACGTTTGGGCGCGGCTGCCCGGAAAACATTCTTTCGCTCGGAGGATCTTCCGGGCGAAGCAAATCCGGACGCAGTCTTGCATCGTCATCGGGCGAGAGCAGCACAACCGCGGCTTGGGCGTGATTGAACGCTGCTTCGAGAATCTCACCGATATATGGGCTCGCCTTTCCGGTGAGCTGTATCGCTTTAGTCCACTCCAATGGCTCCAGACCCAGGGACCGCAGAAAAGTGAAAACTCCACTTCGCAATCTCTCGTCCCTACCGTGGATTACAAACACTTTTCTGGACTTGTCGCCAAAGGACTCCGGTTTGTCTGTGACCTTGCGGTTTTCTGCCCTTTTAGTCGCCGGCACATCAATAGGACTTATTGGGCCTGGATGGCGGCGAGCAAGCTCTTGCTTCCAGGCCTGTTGAAGGTCTTCATAGTCGATGATGTTTTCTGTGGCGATGACTTCGCTTACAGGGATATCGGCGTTGCCGGAATCCTGGGCAGACAAAAAGTATTGGAACTCTTGGAGAAAGATCGTCGCTCTCTGGAGATACACGTCCGCCCTCATAGTCTGAACCAGTTCCGCAGGTCTGCTGCCAGATATCAGGACGTTGAATTGCTCCTCGACCTGCTGAAAAGAGAAGCGTTGTGGACCATTGCTTTCATAGAGGGCTTTAATCGCTTTGAAAATCAAATGAAGGATTCCCGCATAGCTGTCGCGGAGGACAGGGGACAAAAAGTAGAGGGCTGGGAACGTGGGGTAATACCGGTTCCAGTCTCTTCTTATGAGGCCAAGTTGAGCTAACTCGTTCAGCAGCTTTCGGTTTTTTCCTAGCTGGACCCTCTTTTGATGATCTGGGATTCCTGTCCCTGTCGAGAGAAAAGTTTCGCCTATCTCCTGGACGAGCGACGTTTCGGCCTCAGTCAGCCCTTGTTCTGGTTTTAAGAGTTCCCAATCGAATTGCATTTTTTCTATCAAGGTTTGGCTTGAGCGTACGTTATAAGGGGATGATACCACTCTTGTGTTTTCATAGGGCGTATGGCGGAGACGACCGGACTCGAGCACGTCGCACCGCAAAGGCTTCTGGGGCGGAAAGAATGCACTGCGCGAAGGGGTCGGCGGCGCAAACAGCGCGCCACGGATTGGCGGCTTGCGATTTCTTTGCCTAATGGGGAGCGGGGCGTGGATTCTTTCCGACAAGGCCGGAACTCGCAAGAGCGCTCGTCGCCTCGCGCTAGAATGACCACACGGAGACGAGTTCTTTCGTTATGCCGGGCACCTATGGCCCGGAGCCCGCGGCTTCGCTCCTTTCACGGGATATGTTCAGCGTAAACAGGGCAGGCTCCATGACAGCGCAGAGACGGAAAAGCGGCGTCCCGAAGGATTCGGGATGCTGCGCTATCGAGCCGCCGCACTCCAAGGAGGAAACGCGGGGGCGCCGCGGGCGTGACTATTTCAGCGCGTCGGCGCCAGCTTTGGCGCAGATGCCGTCGTGGTCGCTCGAGTCGCCAGAGACGCCGATGGCTCCGACGATCTTGCCGTCCATGACGATGGGGATACCGCCTTCGATCGGGACAGCTCCTTCCAGACCCAGCATGCGAACGCCCGCGCCGCCGCCCGCAACGGCGTCTTGGAACGCCTTGGTGGGACGTTTGAAGCGCACGGCCGAGCGGGCCTTGCCGATGGCCACTTGCGAGCTTCCAAGTTGCGTGTTGTCCATTTTTTCGTAGTACACCAAGTCGCCTGCGGCATCCACGATGGCTACCACCATGGTCCAGTTGTTCTTGCGCGCTTCGGCAAGCGCCGGCGCGGCCGCTTTCTTGGCGTTCTCGAGGCTGATGTTCGGGCCGTAGGGGTTGGTCATCATCTGCGCCCCGGCGCTCACGGCGCACAGAACGAACAGCAGGGAAAAGAGAAATCTTATGGTCAGCGGTGACATCGCGGCTCCTCCTCAGCTTTTCGAGCGTGCGGTGCGGACTGTAAGGCGAGTTACAACTGGATGTCAAGCCCACGTGCAAGGTTCGGACGCGGAGAATCAATCCCGCAACGCCCGGGCGGGATCGGTCCGCGCCGCACGCCACGCAGGCAAAAAACACGCCGCCAAGGAGACAATCGTCATCACCACCAGTGCCGACCCGAAGGCTAGCGGGTCGCGCGGGCTCACCTGGTACAGGAGGTTCCCAAGTAATCGTGTCAATCCGAGTGACACCGCGGCGCCAAGCAGCACACCGCCTGCGGTCAAGACTAAGCCACGTGACATCACCAGCCGCATCAGATTGGACGCGCCCGCACCAAGCGCCATGCGCAGCCCCAGCTCACGGGTGCTCTGCGATACCGCATAGGACATCACGCCATACAGTCCGATGGCAGCGAGCAGCAGCGCCAACCCGCCTAAGACGCCGACCAGTGTTACGGCCACCATTTGCGGCGATGTCGAGCGATCCACCTGCTCCTGCAGCGTGATCACTTCGTAGGGGGCAAGATTCCCGTCCAGCGCGTGCACCTCGCGCGCCAGCTCCGTGGCGATCGTCTCCGGGCTCAGCGGTGTTCGGATATGCAAGCCCGCCCCAATTGAGAAATTCTGGCGCCGAGACACATAGAAAAAGGGTTTCGGTGTCTCCCGAACGCTCTGGTACTTGGAATCTTTTGCCACACCCACCACCTGCATCCATCGTCCTTTAACTTGAACGCGCTCGCCAATGGGGTTCCTGCCGCGCCAGTACTGCGCGGCCATCGTTTCATTCACCACGGCTACCAGAGCAGCTCTTTCGTCGTCCGCGCGGGTGAATGCGCGACCGGCCACCAAGGGGATGCCCATTGTCACGAAATAGTCCGGACCGACTTCGTTGTACTGCACCGTGGGCTGCTCCTCAGGCGGAGGCTGATAGCCATCCACCGCAATCAGCGTCTCAGAATAACTTCCATAGCTCATCGGCGTCATTCGCGCGAACGTCGCCGACTCGACGCCAGGCAGCGCCTTCACGCGATCGATGAGCTCGTCCTGAAGACTCTGGGCGCGCTGCGCAGTATATCCTGCGGATACCAAATCAACAGCCGTGTACAGCACTCCGTGCGTCGAAAACCCCGGGCTGGCCGTCCGGATTCTCTGCAAGCTCTGCAGCAGCAGCCCTGCTCCGACCAGCAAAACGAAACTCAGCGACACTTGAACCAGAACCAGGCCCGAGCGGACCCGGGATTTTCCGCGGCCTCCGACAGCACCTCCCGAGTCGGCTTTCAGAGCGCCGGCAAGATCGATCTTGCCGGCCTGAATCGCGGGGACCAGCCCGACCAGCAACGTCGTGATCAGGCAAACCCCGGCGCTGAGCGCCAGCACGCGCCAATCGATTTCTCCCGGTAGGTGCATGGCAACGCCTGCCCGTGCGGGGAAAAGCAGCACAAGCGCGTGACGGCACCAGTAAGCAACGAAGAGTCCGCCGGCTGCGCCAAGCGCCGAAAGGATCAGGCCTTCCGTGAGAAGTTGCTTCAGCAGCCGGCCCGGGCCTGCGCCGATGGCGAGCCGAACCGTCATTTCATGGCGTCGCGCGAACGACCTGACCAGCAGCAGATTGCCGACGTTGGCGCACGCGATGAGCAGCACAAAAGCGACCACCGCGAGCATGATTTCGAGCGTGGGGAGCAAAGTACCTGCGTTATTGAAGGGCGTTTGCCACAAGGGCCAGAGTTTGATGCCACGGCTTCGGTTCGTATCCGGATAATCGGCTTCCAGTCGTTTCGCTACGCTCGAAATCTCTTGCTGCGCTTGCTCGAGAGACACACCAGGCTTGAGTCGCACGTAGGATTCAATCCAGCGCGCGCCGCGGTCTTCCAGTTTGTATCCGCCGGCTTCAAATGTTTCTTCCATCGACGCCGGGACCCAAAACTGCATGCCCCAGCCCACAAAGGTCCCCAAAAACCCTTCTGGCGCGACGCCAACAATCGTGTGCACCACGCCATTCAGGCGCTGCGTTTTGCCGACGATTTGCGGATCACCCTTGAATCGTCCTTGCCATAGCTGGTAACTGATCACGGTTACCGGATGCGCGTTGCGCCCCACATCCTCTCCGGGCTCGAATCCGCGCCCAAGAATCGGATGCACCCCGATGGCATCAAAATAATTCGCCGATACGATGCTTCCGATGGTGCGCTCAGCGCGATCGCCGAGGCTGAGCGTAGTCCCCATGATTTTGCTGACGAATAGCGTTTCGCAGAGCGTGCAGCTACGTTGCAGATCCAGGAAATCGGGCCAGGAAAGCGGGTTGCCTCGGGCTTCGCCTCGTGCGGTTCCACCTACGGCCACCAGCCGCTCTTGGTGCGTAACCGCCGGATAGGGTCGGAACAGGATGCCCTCAATCCAACTGAACACGGCGGCGTTTGCGCCGATGCCCAGCGTGAGGCACAGAATCGCGAGCAGGGAAAAGCCCGGGCTGCGCCGGAGCATCCGGAAGCCGAAGCGGAGGTCTTGAAGCGTGGTCTCGATCATCGGTAGTCCTTTTTGGTCGCGGTAGCTTTCCTTGGTTTGCTGGACGCCGCCCAGTTTGATGAGCGCGTTGCGGCGCGCTTCTGCAGGAGTCATGCCCGCGCGCAGATTGTCGTCGATGTGTAATTGCAGATGGGTTTCGATTTCGGAGGCGAACTCGCCGTCGCGCCGATCCCTATTGAACAACCCACGCAAGCGGAAAAACCAGGCGCGCAGTCGTCTCATGAGCGCTCCTCGCCAGGTGCAAGGAACCGCGCCAGGATGGCCGTCGCCTGATCCCATTCCCGCGCTTCTTTTTCCAGTTGCCTCCGCCCCGCGCGTGTCAACTTGTAAAACTTGGCCTTGCGATTGTTATCCGAAACGCCCCACTCGGATGCGACGTAGCCTTCCTGCTCCAATTTCAGAAGGGCGGGGTAGAGCGTTCCGTAGTTGACCGACAACAGGTCGCCGCTGGTCTGCTCGATGCGCCGGGCGATGCCGTATCCGTGAAGCGGCCCCATGGTTTCCAGGGTCTTCAGCACCATCACCGCCAGCGTTCCTTGCCATACATCCGTCTTGTCGCTTGTCATTTTTTCCTCGGCCCCTATTGGAATCCCATAAAAGAGTCGCACAGCTCCTATGGGAAAGCAATAGAAAAAGACGGCTGCTGAGAAGTGCTGTATCCAGGTTCAGTTCGGCGGGCCGGCCTCCTCCAAAGTTACTTGCGGGAGGTTGGCGCCGCGCAAGCGCTCGTTAAGCCGGGGGACTTCCTTTTCCTTCACTTCCTTCCATGCGGAGAGGGTTGCGCGAAGGACTGGCTGGATGCGCTCAAATGCGGTGACGGCGTCGGGCGTCGGCGCGGCGTCGGCGCTTTCGACGACGCCCTCCAGCGCTCCCAATTCGCCGATCAGGAAACGCAGGCTCGTCTTATCCGGCACGGGCCGCGGAGCGGGGAAGCTTCCGAAATCCTGGGCTGGGGGCGCACCTGTGCGCGCAACGATTTCAGTTGCAGGCGGAGATGCTCGGCTTCGCGGGAGGCTTTGGCGACATCCGACAGCTCGCCATTCACTTGGGACGCCAGTTCGAACTGCTTCTTCAAATCCTCCGGCGAAGTCTTCACGCGCGGGTCCATTTTGACGATCAGCGGACGGGTGTACGCGTGGGCGCTGACCGTCAGCTTTACCGAATAATTTCCGGGGACGACCCACGGGCCCGCGGCTTCGGAGCGGCGCCGGCGGAGTCCGGGCACTCCTGCGGTGCGCAAATCCCAAACGAAGCGGTGCATCCCCGGCGTGGCCGAAAGCGGCTCCGGAGGGTGAATCCAGTACATGGGAATATCGAGCGATTGGGGGTCAACTCGCGCAGGGGAATCGCTGCTCGAATAACCGCGCAACAGCTTGCCGCTTTCGTCGAAAATATCGAGCGTGACGGGACCGGAAGGCGCGGCCTTCAGAAAGTAGTCCAGGATAGCGCCGTTCGGAGGATTCTCCGCGGTAGGCTCTTCCGGCGGAAGGGGCGTGCCTTCATCCGAGCCGGGGCGGACACGGAAAGCGGGCGCTGGCTCAAAGAGAAAAGCATCCGCCTGCGCGACGGATTCGTTGAGCTGACGCAGCGGCGTTGCGCCGTCGAGAAGCCAGAACGACCGCCCGTGAGTGGCGATAACCAGATCGTCTTCATGTATGACGAGATCGCGAACGGGCACCGCGGGCATATTGAGCTGCAGCGATTGCCACTGGTCGCCGTCGTTGAACGAGACAAACACACCGGTCTCGGTGCAAGCGTACAGCAGCCCGCGTCGCACCGGATCCTCGCGGATGCAGTTGACGTAACTTCCCTCGGGGATCCCGGCGGCAATGCGCTGCCAGGTTTTTCCGGAGTCGCGCGTGCGGTAGAGATGTGCGCGCAGGTCTTCGAGGCGATGGCGATCCACTGCCGCGTACACCGTGGCGGGATCATGCCGCGAGGCTTCCAGATGCGTGACTTTACTCCACGGCGTGAGCTCCGGCGGAGTCACGTTTGTCCAGGTCTTTCCGTCATCGCGGGTAACTTGCATAAGCCCGTCGTCGGTGCCAATCCAGATCTCACCCGCGCGATGCGGCGAAACCGCAATCGTATAAATCACACCGAGGCGCTTTCCGTTTCGTCCGTTGATCGCTGCGGAGTCGTCAAGATTCGGCGGAGCGCCGGGATCCTCGCGCGTCAGGTCCGGACTGACGATTTGCCAGGTTTGGCCGCCGTTCTTGGTGCGGAAGAGGACTTGTGACCCGAAGTAAAGTTCATGTGGGTCACGAGGAGAAAATACAAGCGGCAGAGTCCAGGTGCGGCGGTATTCTCCCGGGTGCGCGAGCGCCGGCTGGACGTTCTGGTTTTCGCCGGTGCTCAAGCGGAATCGAGTGACCGTTCCGCCGTAAACGGCGTCGGGATCGAATGGGTCGGGCTGGATGTAACCGTTTTCGCCGCCCGCCTCGATGGGACGCCAGTCGTGAGAGTTCAACGACGCATACAAACTGCGGCTGGGCGTGGCGGCGGCGCCGCTGTCCTGCTGCGCGCCGTAGACCCAGTAGGGAAAACGGCTGTCGGTGATGACGTGGTAGAACTGGCCGGTGGGCTGGTTGTACCACGAACTCCACGTCTGGCCGCCGTTCACGGTGACGACGGCACCCTGATCGCTGCCGAGAATCATGCGCTGCGGTTCATCGGGATCAATCCACAAGAGATGATAATCGTCGCCGCCGGGCGCGCCTTTGATGGCCGTGAAGCTCTGCCCGCCATCGCGCGAACGATAGAGAGAAGTGTTGGACACATAAACCGTGTCGGGATCTTTCGAGTCCACGGCGACGTTGGAAAAATACCAGCCGCGCCCCCAGATCCGCGCTTCGCTGTCGGTCCGGCGCCAGTTCGCTCCGGCGTCGTCGGAGCGGTAGAGCCCGCCTTCCCTGGCGTCCACGATCAAATAAATCCGCTGCGGGTTTGACGGCGCGAAGGCGATGCCGATGCGGCCGAGTCCTTCCGAGGGCAGGCCGTGGCCGGTCACGTGCTCCCAGTGGTCGCCGCCGTCAGACGAGCGGTAAAGGCTGCTGCCGGGGCCGTTCGAGGGCGGGTAGACGTTCCACGGGGGGCGCCGCGTTTGCCAGAGCGCGGCGTAAATCGTCCGCGGATTCCGCGGGTCGAACGCCAGATCAATTGCGCCGGTGCTTTCATCGCGAAAGAGCACGCGCTGCCAGGTCTTTCCGCCGTCGGCTGAGCGAAACACTCCCCGCTCGCGATTGGGCCCATAGGCGTGACCCAGCTCGGCGACGAAAACCAGATCGGGATTGTGCGGGTCAACAATAATTCTCCCAATCTGGCGCGAATCGCTCAGGCCGATCCGAGTCCATGTCTTGCCCGCATCACCGGACTTGTACATTCCATTGCCGTAGGTAATGTCAGAACGCATGTCGGCTTCTCCCGAGCCGACGTAAATGATGCCGGGATCGGACGGCGCCACGGCAATCGCACCGATCGAGGCGATGGGCTGGCTGTCGAAGATGGGCGCCCAGCTTCGACCGGCGTCATTGCTTTTCCAAACACCGCCGCCGACCCCGCCAAAATAGAAGACGTTTGGCTGGCCGGGTACCCCGGTGACTGCCAGGACGCGCCCACCTCGAAACGGGCCAATCATCCGCCAGCGCAACTCATTGAAAAGAGAGGGGTCGAATTGCTGCGCGCCCAAGGATGGCGCGAATGCGGAGGCGCAGATAAATGCAATGGTCAGGTAAGTCGTTGATTGTAAAGGCCAATTCTGAAAATGTTTCACGTGAAACATCTCCTCGGAGGTTTCGCCTTCGAACAGAAGGGCGGAGTATATACCAACCTCGGAATGCCGTGAGAAATGGGAGGCAGCCTTCTTCAGTCGGCGGGCGCCTTGTTCTTTCCGTCCGGATCTATCATCAGGGTCGGCAGGTACGCGAGGAAGCCTGCGGCGATCAGAATCGCGCCGAAGAGAAGGCCGTTCATACCGAGAATGGTTTCCTGTTCGCCGCGAACGACGGACAAGATCAGCAAAAGCGACGGGCAAACTCCGAGCAGAACTGCGCCGAGAATTCCTCCGCGGACCTGGAACGGCCGCGCCAGTTCCGGTTCACGGATGCGCAGGAAAACCAGAGCCAGAAATTCGAGGATCAGGCTGAGGCCGGAAATGAGCACGTCCAGGGTCACCAACCGTTCGAATCCGATGCCTAGGCATAGCGCCCAACCCGCTGCCAGAAAGAGAATCGCCACCCAGGGCGCGCCGGTCTTCGGATGCACCCTTCCGAAAACCTTCGGCAACATGCCGTCCTGCGACATGGCCAGAGGAAGCCGCGAGTAGCTCATCACCAGCGCGTTTAACATTCCGAACCCGCTCATCATCCCGCCGAGAACGAGGGCGGCGCGAAGCCAGCGTCCGCCGAGCAAACCCGCGAAGTCGGCCCATGACCCCGTCTCGAACGACGATGCGGGAATTCCCGTGACCCACATCGCCGCCACGGGGAGGATGTAGGACACCGATACAATGGCCACGGCTAGAAACATGGCGCGCGGATAGGTCCGCTGCGGACGGTCCACTTCTCCGGCGACCGTGGAGGCATTGTCCCAGCCCATATAGTTCCACATGCAGATGAGTATTCCCCCCAGCAGGCCCACGGTGGAGGTGACCGGCGCAGTGGCCGCACCGGCCAGCGCACCCGCCTTGAACGGCGCGAGCAAAACAATCAGGGCAAATGGCGCAGAGAGCAGTAAGAAAAGTCCCAACGAAGTGGTTCCGACCACGCGTATGCCACCGATGTTCAACAGCGCGCATACCGCCACCACGGCCAAGCCCACCATCATCCGGCGGAGGTTCGTGTCGAAAGAAGGGAGCAAGCGCGTGAGATAGGCAATGAAGAGCGCCGGATAAATGGCCATGTCGAAGATGCTGGCCACCAACGACAGCCAGGCCTCCTGAAAACCCCAGAACTTCCCCATCGCGCGGCGCACCCAGACGTAGTAGCCGCCCTCTGCCGGCAGGGCGCCGGAAAGCTCGCCAATCATGAACGCGGTCGGAAGGCTCCAGAATAGCGGGGTAAGCAAGAGGATCAGGATGCCGCGGCCGTAGCCCGCGCCATGAATGATGTCTTCGGTGCCATAGGTTCCGCCGGAGACCATGAAAAATGTGGCGGCGACCAACGGCCAGAGAGTCAGCTTGGCAAGTTTTTTCTTGGAAGAGAAGGCTTGTGCGGGGAACCTTGTCGTGACCGGGACACTGCTCAATTTCTGTGGTGTCCTCCTGGGGCGACCGCCGCTCTTGCGAACGATTCCGGAGCAAGCTCGCAACCGCAGAATACAGAGTTCATCGCGCAGTGCAAGAAAAATCTGAGCGCGCGCTGCAGAAAAGTTTTTCACAATCCTGCGGGCCGGACGCCGCCGGGAGAGGCGTATACTGCGGCGCGAACCAGAACACGCGGAGGAGGAAAAGAAATGCTCCGATTTATTCTGCAGAAAGCGACCGTTCTTGTCGCTGTATTGTGCATGGGGGCCGGCGCGCAGGCGCAGCGAGGAAGCTTTGCAGTCGGCACGGCGACGGCTGCGCCCGGGCAGAAGGCCACGGGTTTCATCGAAGTCCCCGCGGGAGTGGACGCGGCGACAAGCATTCCCGTCGCCGTGATTCAGGGCGCGAAGCCGGGGCCGGTGCTGGCGCTGGTTTCCGGCTCACACGGGACGGAATATGCCTCGATCATCGCGGTGGAGAAACTGATTCAATCACTCGACCCGGCGAAGGTTGCCGGCACGATCGTCATCCTCCCCCTGGTCAATATTCCATCTTTTTTGCAGAAGGTCCCGCACGTGAACCCGGTGGACGGCAAGAGCATGAACCGGTTTTATCCCGGCAAACAAGACGGCACACAGACCGAGCGCGCATCGTGGTTGATTACGAAGCAGGTTGTGGAGCGCTGCGACTACTTGATTGATTACCACGGCGGAGACCTGGACGAGAACCTGCGGCCCTACAGCTACTGGTCCAAAACCGGCAATCAGAAACAAGACACCATGACTCATGACATGGTGCTGGCCTTTGGGCTGGACCACATTATTATTGTGGCCGACCGTCCGGCGGATCCCAACGCCTCTCGTTATCTAGACAGTACCGCGAGCACGCGCGGCAAACCGGCGATTGCCGTCGAAGCCGGCCACGCCGGCACCGTGGAAACAGACGACGTTGAGGCGCTGACCAATGGAACGCTCAACGTAATGCGCTACCTCAAAATGTTGCCCGGCGAGGCGTCCGCCATTGAGCACCCCGTATGGATCGCCAAAATCAACCCGATGGTCAGCGATCGGGACGGGATTTTTTATCCCGCGGTCCAGCGCGGCACGTATGTAGAGCAGGGCATGAAAGTCGGGTACGTGACAGACTACTTCGGAAACACCGTCTCTGAGGCTCGGGCGCCCTCCGCAGGCGTGGTGCTCTATATTTGTTCGGTCCCGTCCATGAAGAAGGGGGATACCGTAGCGTACGTCGGCGAGATTGCAGCGAATGCGCCTTGAGACGGACGCGAGATAAGATGGAATTGCTCGCGATGTGTTGACAGATGTATGCTCGCGCGCTCCGGGGAGGGAAGGACGATGAGATTTCGACGGTTGGGAATCCGGCTGAAAATCGGGATGGGTCTGGCGTTTGCCCTGCTCACGGCAGCAGCGGCCTTTGCGCAGGAGTACGACCAGAAATTCTTCTCTGAGATGCATTGGCGCGGCATTGGACCGTTTCGCGGCGGGCGGACCAAGGCGGCTGCAGGTGCTCCCAGCCAGCCGAACGTGTTTTACATCGGCGTTTGCAACGGAGGCGTGTGGAAGTCGGACGACTACGGCCGCACATGGGCGCCCATCTTCGATCAGCAGCCCACAGGCTCGATCGGGGCGGTGGCTGTGGCGCCTTCCAATGGAAATATTGTTTATGTGGGGAGCGGGGAAGGGCTGCACCGGCCGGATCTGTCCGTCGGAGACGGGATTTACAAATCCACGGACGCCGGAAAGACCTGGACGCATCTCGGTCTGCGCGATGGGCAGCAGATCCCGCAGATTGCCATTGACCCGCGCGATGCCAACCGGTTGTTCGTTGCCGTGGCCGGGCATCCCTATGGGCCGAACGAAGAGCGCGGAATCTTTCGCTCCAGCGATGGCGGGCAAACCTTCCAGAAGGTCCTCTACAAAGACGAGAACACCGGCGGCGCGGACGTTCAGCTCGATCCCGCGAACCCTGACATCGTGTACGCAACGTTGTGGGAGGCGCGCGAAGGCCCGTGGGAAAACGGCGCTTGGAATGGCACAGGCGGCGGAATTTTCAAATCCACGGACGGAGGCCAGACGTGGCAGCCTCTGACCAAAGGGCTGCCGGAGGGAATCGTGCAAGCCAACATCGCTATCGCGCGGAGCAACCCCAACCGGATTTTTTCGGCCGTGGCCTCCAAGACGGCAGTCGCCATTTATCGCTCGGACGACGGAGGGCAGAGCTGGTCTTCCATCACTACCGACCCGCGCCCCGCTGGACGCATTGGCGGCGGCGACCTTCCTGTCCCCAGGGTTGATCCGAAAAATCCGGACGTTGTGTATATCACCAGTACGGTCACGTACAAATCCGACGACGGCGGGAAGACCTGGACAGGCTTTCGCGGCGCTCCCGGCGGCGACGACTACCAGAACATGTGGATCAACCCCGACAATGCGGACATCATTTTGCTGGCCAGCGATCAGGGCGCGATTGTGACCGTGAATGGCGGCGCGTCGTGGAGCTCGTGGTACAACCAGCCGACGGCCCAGCTTTACCACGTCGGCGCAGACAACGCGTTTCCCTACCGTCTGTGCAGCGGGCAGCAGGAGAGCGGCTCGGTGTGCATCTCGAGCCGCGGGAACGACGGCGAGGTTACCATTCGCGAGTGGCATCCGGTAGCCGCCGAAGAGTATGGCTACGTCACGCCCGATCCGCTCGACCCCGACATCGTCTATGGCGGCAAGCTGACGCGCTACGACCGCCGCACGGGGCAAGGGCAGCACATCATGCCCAAGCCGTTTCGCTCGCAGGACTTCCGCGTATTGCGCACGGAGCCGGTGGTTTTCTCCGTAATCGATCCGCACATTCTTTACTTCGCGTCGAATACTTTGTGGAAGACCAGGGACGGCGGGCAAAACTGGCAACAGATCAGCCCGGACCTTACGCGCAAGACGTTTGAAGTGCCGGCAAGCGTCGGCAAATACCGATCCGAGCCGACCGCGCAGGCGACGCAGCGCGGCGTGATTTACGCGGTGGCGCCCTCTCCGCTGGAAATCAACCGCATCTGGGCGGGAACCGACGACGGCCTGATCCACCTGACAACCGACGGCGGGAAGAATTGGGTGAACGTTACGCCGCCGCAAATGAGCGCCTTCGAAAAGGTCTCCGTCATCGAGGCCAGCCACTTCGACGCGCCAACCGCCTACGTGGCCATCAATACATTGCGGCTGGATGACTTGCGGCCGCACATCTTCGGCACTCACGATTCGGGCAAGACCTGGACGGAGATTGCCAACGGAATTCCGAATGGCGAAACGGTGAACGCGGTGCGCGAGGACCCCGTGCGCAAAGGGCTGCTGTTTGCCGGGACCGAGCGCGCTGTGTATGTTTCGTTCGACGATGGCGGCCACTGGCAATCGTTGCGGTTGAACATGCCGGCCACTTCGGTCCGCGACATCATTATCAAGAACGACGATTTGGTTGCCGCGACGCACGGACGCGGGTTTTGGATTCTGGACGACATCACGCCGCTGCGGCAACTCGACTCGAAGGCCACAACTGCTGAAGCTATTTTATTTCAGCCGCAAGCTGCCATCCGCGTTCGCTGGGACATGAATACGGACACTCCGCTGCCGCCCGATTTTCCCGCCGGCGAGAACCCGCCGGATGGCGCGGTGCTGGATTACTATTTGCAGTCGGCGGCTTCCGGGCCGGTTACTCTGGAGATTCAGGACGGCGAGGGCAAAATCGTGCGGCGCTTTTCCAGCGCGGATCCGGTCGAGCCGGTCGACCCCAAGCCCAATATTCCTGGCTATTGGATCCGCCCGCCGAGAAGGCTTTCGAGCGCCGCCGGCATGCACCGTTTTCTTTGGGACCTGCACTATCCTCCGGTACCCGGGATCAAACCCGAGTATCCGATCGCGGCCGTGCCTCACGACACAGCGCCGCAGGCCACCTCTCCGTGGGCGCTGCCGGGGAAGTACACGGTTGTGCTGAGCGTGAACGGCAAGGTCTATTCCCAGCCGCTGACTGAGCAGATGGATCCACGCGTCAAGACAACTGCGGCAGGGCTGGCGCAGCAGTTTAAGCTGTCGAAACAAGTGTACGAGAATGTTTTGACCGTCGCTCCCGCCGTGGACCAGATCGAGTCGCTGCGGAAGCAGCTCTCGGACATTCGTCAGCGTGCCAGCCAGGCCGATTTGAAAGCAGCCCTAGAAGCCTTCGACAAGAAACTCCAGGCGCTCGAAGGCGTGGCGGCACGCCGGCCGGGACCTGCCAACGAAGCCCCGTCGCTGGGCGGAATGCGCGCGCGCTTGCTCATGTTATTGGGAATCCTGCAAGAGGCGGATGTCGCGCCGACCACGCAAGCGGCCAGTGCCGTCAACGAACTCGAACAGGCAGTGCGCCCGCTGATGCAGCAGTGGGAGGCAGTCAAGTCGCAGGATCTCGCGGCGTTGAACGCGCAGCTTCGAGGCGTCAATCTGCCGGAATTGAAGCTGGACTAGAGACTGTCGCGTATAATAGTTTCAAATGCGTTGCTTTCTCTCGTCCATTGCCGCAGCCACAGCTCTGGCGGCCACCTTGCTCGCGTCAGCACAAACCAGCGAGCCACCCAGGGAAAAAAACTGGCAGCGGATCTGCGCGCACGTTACAGCGCAGCCACTAGCAGCGCCGTCGTTCGCACACGTCGAGTCTGAAAGCTGGCTCTCGCATTGCAATGCCGAGGAGCTCTATTACGGCTTTGACCGTCCGGCTGACCTGGTTGCTGCGCTGCAGTGCGCCTACTATGAACGAGCTCATCCTCAGCCCGCTCGCGGCGATCCCTTTTACGGCACAGGGGTGCTTACGATGCTCTACGCCAACGGCAAGGGTGTCCCGCGAGACTACGACCTCGCCATCCGCTTCGCCTGCGAGAACTCCTGGGCAGCGGAAGCCGAGATGGAGTTACGTGTCGGCCATCTCGAATTTCTGCGCGACACCCACGCCACCACCTCTGATTTCGACCTTTGTGACGACGGAACAAGCGGCCTCACCGAAGGCGCCTGCGAATCTGTTGTGCAGGGATTTGCTGATGCCAAGCGCCGAAAGGAACTCGACACCATTGGCGCCTCCTGGCCGTCTCAGGTGAAACAAGCTTTCAAAGCGCTGCAGGAAGCTGAGAATGCTTTTGAAGACGCACGTACGGGAAACGAAGTTGACCTTTCCGGCACCGGCCGCGCAGCCTTCGAGCTTGAAGAACGAGGGCGTCTGCGCGACCAGTTCCTTATCAACTTGCGCCGCTTCGCTAAGGGCGATCTACCGGCAGCTTCATCCGTCGCTGGAAAGGCTGTCGATGGCAAACTGAATGACGTCTACCAGCAAATCCAACAGTCACCAGCGAGCGATTGGCAATGGGGCACGATCAAACCTTCTGGCATCCGCGAGACCGAACGCGCTTGGCTCAAGCTGTCCGCTGCCTGGGTTGAGTTCGGCCGCCTCGCTTACCCCAGCCTTAGCGCGGATCGCATTCGCACTCAGCTTACCCGCCTGCGCGTCCATCAGCTCCAGTCGCTCATTCCAAAGCACTAATTCCCCGACCAGGTCGTGGGCGACGGCATATCGCATTGTTGACACCTTGCGCAAACCCGCTTGTGACGATGCTTCCGGCGCTCGCCCCTATTTGATAGATTCAATATAGTTAGACCGGAATCGCGATCCGTTCCTAACCAGGTGACACGTGCCCGAACCAAGGGCGCGAGATTCTGTAAGTGCATCGCCGGAGAGGGCGATGGAGGAGTTAAACGTGAAAAAGGCACGGATTGTTTTTTCGATTCTCGGAGCATTCGGCATTTGCGGCGCGCCGGCGCTGAGCCAGGCGCAGAGTTCCTCGAGCAATGTTTCCCGCGCGACGAAAGCGGTGAATTACCGCCGCGCCGGCTCCTCCACCAACATCAGTTTTCAGGGCACCGAATTGATGTCCGGGGCCACCGGCGAAGCCAGAGTGCAAAGCAAGAGCAACCGCATTGAAATCGAAGCCAAATTCGTAGGCCTCGATGAAGCCACCAAGTTTGGTCTCGAGTATCTGACCTATATTCTCTGGGCTGTCTCGCCAGGGGGCCGCGCCGTCAACCTCGGCGAAGTGGTTCTTAAAGCCGGCAGCGGTCAAGTCAAGGCCATCATCACCGACATGCAGACCTTCGGCATGATCGTCACCGCCGAACCTTATTTCGCGGTCACACAGCCAGGCAACACCGTGGTCCTCGAAAACGTCTTCGGCCCCACCACGCTCGGCAAAGTGGAAAACATCGACGCGAAATTCGAGTTGATCGCGCGCGGGGCGTATTCCTCTTCGAACACCAGGATTGAAAACGCGATCTTTGGAATCGACCGCAAGACGCCGCTCGAAGTTTTTGAAGCGCGTAACGCCGTGCGCATCGCCCACATCGCTCTTGCCGACAAGTATGCCCCTTCCATGGTCGCCAAGGCCGAACAGCAACTCCGAGGCATGGAAGAAGCCTACGCCCAACACCGCGACAGAAAGTCCGTGGAAGCTGCCGCTCGCGAAGTTGTGGGAAGCGCCGAAGAAGCGCGCTTCATGGCGGTAAAGCAGAAGGCCGAAGAAGACGCGAACGCCAAGGTGGCGGCGGAAAAGAGGGCCGCGGAAGAGCAGGCTGCGGCGGAGGCCAAACGGCGTCAAGCAGCCGAGCAGGCACGGATCCAGGCAGAAAAGGCCACCGCCGAGGCACAGCGGATGAAGCAGGAAGCCGAGCAGGCTGCCCAGGAGTCTGCGCGACAGAAACAAGAAGCCGAGCAGGCTGCCCAGGAGTCTGCGCGGCAGAAGCAAGAAGCCGAGCAGGCCAGAGCTGCGGCGCTGGCCCAGCAGCAGGCTGCGCAGGCCGAGGCCGAGAAATCACGACAGGCCGCTGAAGAAGCATCCCGAGAAAAGGCCGCGGCTCTTGCCCAGGAGCGAGCGGCAGAGGCCGAAACGGAAAAGGCGCGCCAGGCAACAGCGCGGGCCGAGGCGGAAAAGGGGGAGCTTCGCGCGCAACTGCTGAACCAATTGAACTCGATCTTGCAAACGCGCGATTCGGCGCGCGGGCTCATCGTGAACATGTCGGACGTGCTGTTTGACACTGGCAGCTACACTCTCCGGGCCGGCGCGCGGGAAAAGCTGGCGAAAATCTCCGGCATCGTGCTCGCGCATCCCGGACTGAACCTGCAAGTCGAAGGTCACACCGACAGTGTCGGCAGCGATGAATTCAACCAGCAACTCTCGGAACGCCGCGCCGGATCGGTCCGTGATTTCCTGGTTCAGCAAGGCGTTACGGGAGCCGCGGTTAGCTCGCGCGGGTTCGGCAAGACGCAGCCAGTGGCCACCAACGACACGCCCGAAGGAAGGCAGAGAAACCGGCGCGTCGAGCTGGTGGTCAACGGCGAGGCTATCGGCTCGTCGGCCGCCAACACGCAGTCAGCTCCGCAGTAAGACTGATCCGGCCCCACATCCGCCAGCGCATTATCGGCAGCGCGGCTCGGCACATCTGAGTCGCGTCCCTGTTTGCACATTCCATCCATCGAGAGGTATGCTTTCGCGCTTCCGTGGGGAGGCCACCGAATGCAAAATCGCCGCCGTCGAATGTGCAATGCCCTGATTGGATTGCTTGCCGTGCTGGGATTTTTTGCAGCGAACTCCGCCCGCGCCCAGCAGGTTCCAGCCAATCTGTATTCCGGAATGAAATGGCGGATGATCGGACCCTTCCGCGCCGGGAAGGTGAACGCCGTTGCGGGCGTACCGGGGAATTCGCCGGTCTATTATTTCGGCTCGAACGGCGGAGGCGTCTGGAAGACCACCGATGGGGGCGTGACCTGGAGGCCCATTTTCGATGACCAGCCCGTTGCTCCGATCGGCGCGCTGACGCTCGCGCCGTCGAACTCGAACATCATTTACGTCGGATCCGGCGTGAATTCCGTTTACTCAGACCTTGCCCACGGAAATGGCGTGTACAAGTCCACCGACGCAGGGAATACCTGGCAGCACCTGGGCCTCGACGACACGCGGCACATCGGACGCATCCTGGTGGACCCGCGCAATGCCGACATCGTACTTGTCGCCGCGATGGGTCATAGTGCCGGTCCCAACGAAGAGCGCGGCGTTTTTCGCTCGGCCGACGGCGGACGCACCTGGAAGAAAGTCCTCTACCACGACGACGTCACCGGCGCGATTGACCTGTGCTTCGATCCCGGCAATCCCCGCGTCGCGTACGCGGCGCTGTGGCACGGCATTCGCAAACCCGGCCAGAGCGGAACATCGTTTGGCCCGGGCAGCGGCCTCTACAAGTCCACCGACGAAGGGATAACGTGGACTCAACTCACCGGGCACGGGCTTCCCGGCGGCGATTGGGGGCGGACGGGAATTGCTGTGGCGCCGGGAAACAGAGGGCGCCGCGTCTACGCCATCATCGAAGCAAAAGAGAAGCAGGGCGGGCTATACCGCTCCGACGATGCCGGCGCGAGTTGGCAGCGGGCCACAAACGACCCGCGCATCAATGGTTACTGGTACATGAGCGAGATATTCGTGGACCCGGGTAATGCCGATGTTGTCTATGTCCCCATCCAGGAGCTTTATCGCTCGACGGATGGCGGGCGGACCTTTACCACACTCAAGGGCGCGCCCGGCGGCGACGACTACCACACGGTATGGATCGATCCTACGAATTCACAGCGCATCATGCTGGGTGTGGACCAGGGCGCAACCATCAGCGTGAATGGCGGGCAGACGTGGAGCACGTGGTACAACCAGCCGACCGGCGAATTCTATCGCGTCGCCACGGACCATCGCTTTCCCTATTGGGTCTATGGCCCGCAGCAGGACAGCGGCACTGCCGGAATCGCCAGCCGCGGCGATTATGGCCAGATCACCGAGCGCGATTGGTATCCGGTGGGTCCGGGCGAGAGCGGCTATACCATCCCGGACCCCGTGGATCCCGATATCATTTACAACGCCGGGCCGGGCGGCAGCGTGGTGCGATTTTTCCGGAGCACCGGACAGGTACAGGACGTTTCTCCCGCGCCGGTCCTTTTTGGAAGCAAGCTGCGATTCAATTGGACCATCCCGATGGTCTTCGCTCCGCAGAACCCGCATGTGCTCTACCTGGGCACGCAGTTCCTGATGAAGACGACAGACGCCGGATCGAGTTGGCAGACGATCAGCCCGGACTTGGCGCGCATTCCCGCCGACGAGAAAGATCCGAAGAAGCGTCGCGGCACAATCCTTACCATCGCGCCGTCGCCGGTGAAGGAGGGCGTCATCTGGATTGGGAGCAGCGACGGCAATATGCAGTTGACTCGCGACGGCGGAGCCACTTGGAAAAATGTCACGCCGCAAGCCGTTTCCGAGTGGAGCACGGTCAGCATCATCGAGGCGTCGCACTTCGATGCGGGTACTGCCTATGTGGCGGTGAACCGCAATCCTCTCGATGACCTCACGCCGCACATTTTTCGCACGCGCGACTACGGGCAAACCTGGCAGGAAACCGTGAAAGGGATTCGGAACGTTGATTTCGCACGCACCGTCCGCGAAGACCCGGTGCGCAAAGGCTTGCTCTTCGCCGGCACGGAAACCGCCGTGTACGTTTCGTTCGACGACGGCGAGCATTGGCAATCGCTGCGCCTCAGTATGCCGGTGGTGGCGATCCACGACCTCGCGATCGAGCAGGACGACCTGGTCGCGGCCAGCTACGGCCGGTCGTTCTGGATCCTCGATGACATCTCGCCGCTCCGCGAACTCCGTTCGGGCGTGTCCGTTGCGGAACCCCGGCTGTTTTCTCCACGGACTGCGATCCGCATCCGGCGGGATGAAAATCAGGACACACCACTGCCGCCGGAAATCCCCGCGGGGAAGAATCCTCCGGACGGCGCGATTCTGCATTACTTTCTGCCTTCTGCGCCGTTGGATGACATTCGGCTTGAGATTTATGACCAGGAGGGCAAGCTGGTGCGCGGCTACTCCAGCGCGCCATTGCCAAGAACAGATGAAGAAACGCCGTATGTCGCGGAGTATTGGATCGCTCATCCCGAGCGGCTCTCGAAAGAGCCAGGGATGCACCGCTTTGTTTGGGATTTGCGCTACCCGGATCCGCCGGCGGTCCAGACGCAATCTCCGTACAATTACCCGATCGCGGCAATCGTTGGCGCGACGCCGCTGCCTCCGCAGGGGCCACTGGTGATGCCGGGGAAGTACGAAGTGAGGTTGAGCGTTTCCGGGCAGGCTTACCGCAAGACCTTCGAAGTGAAAATGGATCCGCGCGTGAGCTTCACAAGGAACGCGCTGCAAAGCGCACTGCAATTGCAATTAAAAATCTCCGATGCGCTCGGGCAGAATTTCGCCGCGTACCGGCAGGTGAAGGAGCTTCGCACGCGCCTTGCCGAACTGACGAAACGGCCGTCCGGAGATGCGGTGGCAGCGGCGGCCTCGGCTCTGGATAAGAAAGCAGCGGATCTTGCGGGAGAGTCCGTGGCTATCCTGGAGACTCCCACGACCGGCAGCTTTTTGACTGTCAATGACAGCTTGACGGCCCTGATTGCTTTGGTGGATGGCGCGGATATCGGTCCTTCGGAGGCGGAGGCTGCGGCCTATCAGAATCTTTGCGAGACTCTGAATAAAGCGTTAGACGAATGGAATTCACTGAAGAGCAAGGACGTTGCGGCACTAAACGTTCTCTTGACAGACAAGAAGCTCACCAAATTGCCAGACTTTCCGAATATCGCAGGCGGGATGAGTTGCGCGAAGTAGAGCACACGGCAAGATTTTGAATGAATCATGGTGGAGGCGGGGGGAGTCGAACCCCCGTCCGAAAAGCGCTACGGCCCGAAGCCTACATGCTTAGCTCAATTCCGTTTGGTTCGCCCACCACGCTCAGAATGAGCAAGAAACGCGGCCGGCTAGTCCGATGGTTCTCGCCAGCGCATCACGGACCGAGACGCGCCGGCCAGCCTACTGTGTGACGCCTCTTGCCGGGCCCGCAGGCAAAGCCCGGGGAGACGTGGCACCTAAGTTAAGTTAGGCAGCCAAAGCCAATTGAGAATTGGCAGTTCTAGTTTCCACCCGATTGCGGGCAGGTGGGGCCCGGCATGCCTTCGGGTCGCGACAGCTTCCGTCGAAACCGTGTCGCCCCCTGAGCAACTCCTATTCTAACACGGCCACCTTCGCGGGGCTTGCTGTGCTCATCCAGCGATGCATAAAGTCAGCACACGCCCGGCTTTGGGAGTTGACACCGTCTGTCCCGCTCCCAATAATCACTGTTGGGGAGTTTGCGGGTATGAGCTGGAGCAGTAAGAAAGCAAGTTCCGACGCGACACCGGTGGAGCAGGCAGTGGCGCGCGCGGTGCACGACAACCTGGATAAACTTCAGCGGACATCCAACGAGTTGCACGAGGCGGTCGCCGACATGGCTGCAGCATGCGCGAGTTCCAAGCCGATAAACGCGCTCCCGCCGATGCTGCGTGCGCAGACCGCCGCCGCCTCGCTGGCGGCGTCGCTGGAGGTGCTGACACGATTCATTTCCACCGCGCTGCAATCGGCGCAGCGCACCGGGATCGAAGAAGAGGTGCTGCGAGCAGTGGGCTTGCCACAACCGGAGGCCGCTCCTGCGCCGCAGCGACCCGCGCCTTCGGTTCCGGTCCCCATGGCCGGAGCTCCGCGTGGGGCGCCCTCAAGGGCCGCGGGACCCGACGGCGAAACCTCTTTTTTTGCCGCGGACGCGGCCGCAGAAGAGACCACCGAGTCTCTCATCTATCCCGAGCCGGCCGTCGAGTTTGACCCGGCGCAACTCCCGCGCGAGCAGCAGGAATTGCACCGCCGCGCCAACCGTGTTGCCAAAGTCTCCATGCAAGACATCAAGATGCTGAGGCCCGAGGCAGTTCGCCAGGGCCGCGAGCACAGGGACATCTGTGCGCGATTACGGGAAGACATTGAGAAGGCTCACAAGGAGTACAATCGCCGCTTCCGGCCGATCCTCGATCATCCGGTGGATTACTTCCATCACTGGATGGTGGAAATCCTGGCCGACGGGGACCCCCAGGCGCTCGGCGACTATCCCTATCCTTCACCAGTCCGAAATCGCTAAGCGAATCTCTCCGCCTGCGCGCAACTTGCGCGGGGATGCGTCTCTGCGCTCGTCGGCCTCGCTGCGTTTCGGGGCCAGTCTGCTGTCTTTGTTCCTGATCGCCGGCTTTACCGCGTCGCTTGGATCGGAAGCAACTCAACGGAGCCAGTCGCGCGGAAAGCCGCGCAAGAAAGACCAAGCAACTGTCCGGTCCGAGTCGGCAACCCCGCAGGAAGTCCTGACCCCAGAAGACGAGGCTTCTCAAAAAGAATTGGCGCAATTGGCCCGCGCCCTTCCTTCAGGAGCAAACGGCGCGTACGAAAACCTGAAGGCGTATGCGGAGAAGCACGCGGACGACAACTGGGGCGCCCGCGCCGCTCTGGCGGCCGGTTATTTTGATTACACGAAAAACCGCAGCGCGCAAGCGGCGGCATGGTTTGAGAAAGCCATGAAGGACGAGCCGCTGAGGGAATACACACTGTACTGGCGCGCGCAAGTGGAGCGCGTCCAGGGTAAAGAAGCGGCCGCGCTCACGGACCTCGAAACGATTCGCCGCGATTATCCCGATTCCGCCATCACCGAGCAGGTTGTGGAAGCGCTAGCGGCCACTGCATTGAGTCTCCGGAAGCCGCAGGAAGCAGTGGCGGCGCTCGACGCCTATCCCAATACTGCGTCGAAGCCCGGCCTGCTGTTTCAACGAGCGCACGCCTGCCAGGAAATGGGCGCGCTGGCGCGTGCCGCGAAGGACTATCAGGCCGTGTACTACCGCTTTGCCTTGAGCGACGAGGCCCGCTCCACAGGTTCGATTCTTGCGCAACTGGCCAAGCGCATGCGCGGAGGATACCCCCGCCCGGCTGCCGAACGGCAGGAAACGCGCGCGCAGGCGTTTTTTGACGCGCACAAGTGGAGGGAAGCGCGCCCCGAGTTTGAGAAGCTGCTGACTATGGTTGACAAGAAGGCTCCGGGCGTCACGCGCCAGCGCGCGCTTTTGCGTATCGCCGAGGCCCGTGTGCAACTCAATGGCCCGCCGGTACTGCTATCTTCCCTAGCGCTCGGCGATCCCGAACTCGACGCCGAGCGCCTTTACGCTCTTTCGCAGGCGTGGCGCACAGAGAAGCGCGAAAAGGAAATGCTCGCCGCCCTCGGCCGACTTGAGTCCCAGTATCCGCAGAGCCGGTGGAATGAAGACGGTATTTTTTCGGGAGGCAATTATTATTGGGTGGATCTCGATCGCGACAGGGCAGCCGCGTACTATGAGCGCTCGCTCGAAGCTTTCCCCGGGGGAAAGAACGCCGCGGCTGCCGAGTGGCGCATCACCTGGGTTGCCTATATCGAGCGGAAGCCGGAGGCCGCAGGACTCCTCGAAGCATTCCTCTCCAAGTACCCAGGCTCTCCGTACGCGGTCAATGCGCTTTATTGGCTGGGACGCGCCGCGGAGCGCGCGGGAAACCCGGAACATGCAAGGAGTTTTTTCTTGAAGGCGGAGGAGCGTTTCCCGGAGACGTATTTCGGCCACGCCGCTTCGGCGCGGCTCGCGGCCATCGGCCGCGAGCCAGTGAACCCCTCCAGTGTGGTAGAGAAAATTCCGCCCGCTCCCGCGAATCGCAGCATTAGCGAGCCTATTCCCCCTGCAGCGGCGGCGAGGTGGGCCCGTGCGGAAGCCCTCCGTACCATCGCCTTCGATGCTTTCGCGGAACTCGAGTTGCGGGCCGCGTACTTTGGCACCGCCTCGCCGCGATTAATTTTTGAGGCGTCGCAGACCGCGCTCGACCAGGGGCATTATTCCGTGGCAATGTCGCTCGGACGGCTGGCTTTCCCGAATCTCGAAGCACACAAGATTGACGAAGTCCCGGCCGCGGTATGGCACACCGTATTTCCGCTGCCGTATGAATCCTATGTGCGCCGGTATGCAGAGCAAAATGGCGTCGATCCCATGCTGGTTGCGGGCCTCATCAAGCAGGAGTCCATCTTTCAAAATGACGCCATATCGCGCGCGGGCGCAATCGGCTTGATGCAGGTCCTGCCGAAGACGGGGCGCAAAATGGCGAGGCGGCTGAAGCTGCGCTACTCGCGCGAAAAACTATTTGATCCAGAGTACAATATTCAGGTCGGAACGCTCTACCTCTCGGATTTGTTGAAGCAGTTTGGCAGCCAGGAAGCTGCGCTCGCCGCGTTCAATGCCGGGGAAGACCGTATCGGAGCCTGGCAGGCGGAGCGCGCGTACGAGGAAGTCGCGGAACTCGTGGAGTCCGTGCCGTTCACGGAAACCCGCGAATACATCCAGATCGTTCGCCGCAATGAAGAGGTGTACCGGATGCTTTACGGCGAAGCAAAGAAGGCGGAAGCAGAGAAGCAGCAGCCGTGACGCCGCAAACAAATTTCTCCGCTGGCACTCGCACCGGTTCCGCCGGAAGTGCCCCGGTCACGCAAGCCGGCCGCCGTTTGCTCTCCGCCAAGGCAGAACGCTTTACCGAATCCGTCATCCGCGAGATGACGCGCTTGGCCATGCGCCACGGCGCCGTAAATCTCGCGCAGGGCTTCCCCGACTTCCCGGCTCCCCCGGAAATCAAAGAGGCGGCTCGCCAGGCGATTACCGACGACATCAACCAGTACGCTATCACGTGGGGGGCGAAAGCCCTGCGGGACGCCGTTGCGGAGAAATTTGCCCGCACGCAGGGCGTTTCGGTTGATCCCGAGCGTGAAATCACCGTGTGCTGCGGTTCGACCGAGGCCATGATGGCGGCGATGATGGCGGTCATCAACCCCGGAGACGAAATCGTGGTCCTCGAACCTTTCTATGAGAATTATGGCCCCGATGCGATTCTTTCCGGGGCCGCGCCGCGGTTTGTGAAACTCCGCCCGCCGGATTGGACCTTCGATGAGAAGGAGATCACCGCCGCGTTTGGCCCGCGCACCAAGGCAATCATCCTGAATACGCCGAACAATCCCACCGGAAAAGTATTCAGCAAGGCCGAACTCGAATTCATCCGCGACTTGTGCATTCGCTGGAATGCCTTCTGCATTACCGACGAAATCTACGAGCACATTATCTATGACGGGGCCGAGCACATCTCCATGGCGCGCGTGGAGGGCATGCGCGATCACACGATTACGGTCAACGGCATGTCGAAAACGTATGCCGTCACCGGGTGGCGCGTGGGATGGGCCATCGCTTCGCCGGAAACAACGGCGGCAATCCGCAAGGTCCACGACTTCCTGACCGTGGGCGCCGCCGCTCCGCTGCAGCAGGCCGGGGCCATGGCGCTGCGTTTGCCGCAGAGCTATTACGATAAACTCGCGAACGATTATCTTAACCGCATGCTCGAGATTCTGGAACAAGCCGGCTTCCGATGCTTCAAACCGCGCGGCGCCTACTACATCATGACCGACATTTCGGGCTTCGGTTATCCCGATGACGTTTCGTTCGCCAAATACCTCGTCGAAAAAATAGGGGTCGCCGTTGTTCCAGGATCGAGCTTTTATAACGAGCCCGGAGACGGGGCCAAGCAAGTACGCTTCACCTTCTGCAAAACAGAAAAGACCCTTTCCGCCGCCGCCGAACGGCTGTCGAAACTTCGCCGGGGATAGCCATTCGCCCCGCAAGCCGCCAACCGCCGCCCCGATTCTGTCAGGTGGCACGAAACAAACCGATTTTCTGGCGGTTTGCTCAATAGAACGGCTATGCTAGAATCCGCCCCGTGAACGAGGGGTGAGCCCAGTGGAGCTGGAGCTAATTCGAGCGGGGACCCGCGCTGAAAGCAACGGCGACGGCGAAAAGTTGGACGTATCGGCCAGCCGCACGCGGACGTTCCTTTGCACGCTTACGATTACGGATCAACTGGAGCAGGAATCCCT
>WNGL01003576.1_pt1 | contig 26677 bp, 26 predicted proteins | sample 5400591 | NCBI WGS metagenome assembly WNGL01 (sample SAMN13153377, study PRJNA577476) | soil metagenome | isolation source: 80 cm soil or saprolite under Garry oak tree replicate 1 | place: USA:California | collected 2016-06-15 | reverse complement strand
ATCGACGAGGACCTACCCGTCGTCGCGATCGCGCTCAAGGACTCGGTCTACAAGAAGATCCGGTCAAATATGGAGGAAGTCCGAGCGCGGGCGGGTGTAGTCATAGCAATAGCGACGGACGGAGATGACGAGATCACCGGGAAAGCAGACGAGATCATCCGCATCCCAGCTGTCGAAGAGCTGCTCTCGCCGGTGCTCGCCGTTGTGCCGCTGCAGCTGCTCGCTTATCACATCGCCGATCGCCGTGGGAACGATGTCGATCAACCGCGAAACCTCGCAAAAGCCGTGACGGTCGAGTGAGCGAGAGCGAGACCGGTTGGTGCGGCGGGTGGCACCGGTGAGCGGGGTGTGCGCGAGCCGCGGGTGCCCCGGGGACCCGCCGCGCGGCATGAGCGAAGCGAATGCCGTGCAAGGTGGGGAGGGTGCGGCGAGCGCGCGCCCCCGAACCGGGGACAGGACCCGCCGCACTCTGCCGGAGCGAGCGTGAGCTCCGAAGTCGGGATCGACATCATCGAGACCGCGCGGATCCGCAACGTTCTGGAGAAGCACCCTCGCCGATTCTTGGATCGCGTGTATACGGAGTGGGAGCAGATGTACTGCCGCACGAACATCCTGCATCTCTCCGGGCGATGGGCTGCGAAGGAAGCCGTGTCGAAGGTCCTCGGTCTCGGCGTTCGCGGCGTCGGATGGCGAGAGATCGAAATCCGCCGCACGCGCGCCGGTCAGCCGACCGTCACTCTCCACGGCCGAGCAGAGCTGCGACGAGAAGCGATCGGTCTAAAGAGCCCTCTGTCCGTCTCTATTTCGCATATCCGCGATCTCGCGGTCGCGGTGGCCGTAGGACTGCGCTGACCGAGCGCTCGGCGTCGAAAGCGCTCGACGCTCGCGTCGTGCGCGCCGCGCTCAAACCACTGCCCAAGGACGCCGGCAAAGAGGCGCGGGGCCGTGTGCTCATCGTCGGCGGCTCTCTGCGCTACCCCGGCGCCATTCTTCTCGCGGCTCGCGCGGCGCTGCGCTGCGGCGCGGGCGTCGTGACCATCGCCGCGGCGCGCTCGGTGGTCGAGGCAATCGCCGGTGAGGATCCGAACGTGACGTTGTTTCCACTCGCCGAAGCGCAGGCCGGCGTTGTCTCAGCGGCCGCGGCGGCTCAGGTCTCGACGGTCACGAGTGAGCGCACGCGCGTCCTTCTCATCGGACCGGGCCTCGCCCACGCCCCCGGAACCGACGACTTCGTGATCGCGACGCTCCGAAACGCGCGCTCGGTCGCGACGGTGATCGACGCGGACGGTCTGAATGCGCTTGCTCGCACCGAGGCGTGGCGCGAGGCGCTTCCCGCGAAGACGATCCTCACGCCGCACGACGGCGAGGCCGCCCGCCTCGCCGGCGGGGTCGTGCCGTCCGGAGCCGCCCGGGTGGCCTTCGCGGAGCGGCACGCACGCGAGTGGGGAACGGTCGTCGTGCTCAAGGGGCCGGTCACGGTCGTGACTGACGGGAAGAAGACCTACGTGCACGACCAGCCGAACCCCACGCTCGGCGTCGGCGGCTCGGGCGACGTGCTGGGCGGCGCGATCGCCGCGCTGCTCGCCCGCGGACTCGCGCCACTCGCCGCCGCGGCGTCGGGCGTATGGGCGCACGGCCGCGTGGGCGCCCTCCTCGCAAGCGAGACCGGCGAGTCCGGGGCGCTCGCGACCGAGATCGCCGACGCGCTTCCGCGGGCACTCCGTGAAATAGTCGAGGGACGATGACCACCTCCGAGGCCATCCGCTCGACCGTGGCCGACATCGACCTGGACGCGATCGCCTCGAACGTGGAGGCGATCCGCGCGCGGGCGAAGGCCGACGTCATCGCCGTGGTGAAGGCCGACGCCTACGGCCACGGCGCCGAGGCGGTCACCGAGACCTGCTTCGAAGCCGGCGCGGTGATGGTGGCCGTCGCGGCGGTCGAGGAGGGGCTCGCCCTTCGCGAGGGCGGCGTCAACGGGCCGATCCTCGTCCTCCTCGGACCGACCGACTCCTCCGAGGTCGCCCACGCCGTCGCTCAGGACCTCTTCCTCGTCGTCTGGGACGTCGAGCGGGCGCGCGCCATCAGCGAGGCGGCGACCGTGCTTCGCCGGACCGTCCGCGTGCATTTCAAGGTGGACACCGGCCTCACGCGGCTCGGTGCTCCGGTGAAGGAGGCTGCGGCGCGATATCGCGCGATCGCGTCGCTGCCCCACATCGAGATCGACGGGATCTTCACGCATTTCGCGACCGCGGATGAGCCCGACACGTCGAACGACCGTGCGCAATTCGAGAAATTTCGAGGGGTCCTGAGCAGCCTCCCCGACCGTCCACGCTTGGTGCACGCCGCCGCGAGCGCCGGTGTCGCGGCGTTCGGACCGCTCGAGGGCATGAACGCGGTGCGCACCGGCCTTGCGGTCTACGGCCTGCACGCCGCGCCGCACCTCGCGAGCGCGCTCGCGCTTCGCCCGGCACTCACGTGGCGGTCGCGCGTGCACCGCATCGCGAGCGTTCCCGCGGGCACTGGGGTGTCCTACGGCCACGGGTACCGGCTTCCGCGCGACGGCACGATCGCCACCGTGCCGGTCGGGTACGGCGACGGGCTCCCGCGCATCGCCGGGAAACGCGGCGCCGTTCTCGTGCGCGGCCGGCGCGTCGGGTTCGCGGGCCGGATCTGCATGGACCTGGTCATGCTCGACGTGACCGAAATCCCCGACGCGCGCGAGGGCGACGAAGTCGTCCTCATCGGTGCGCAGGCTGGCGCGAAGCAGACGGCCGAGGATCTCGCCGAGGCGTGCGGCACGATCAGCTATGAGATCATCACCGGCATCCGTCGACGCGTTCCCCGTCGATATTTCCGCGGCGGCAAGATCGTCGCGACGCGAACGCTCGCTGAGGGGTATCACGGCCGGTGATGCGTCGTCGGTCGGTCGCGCTTCTCGCGCTGGTGGTCCTCCTCGCTGGTTGCATCCCGCCAGAGGCCGCCCCAAGCGCTTCGCCCACGAGCTCGTTCACGACCCCGGTCCCGAGCACTCCGACGCCTCTCGCGTCGTCAACGCTGAGCACGTTGGACATGTCCGCGGCGCTGCTCGCGAAAACGTTGCCGTACGCGAACGGGTTCGAACTGACGCGAACGGTGCGGGGACGGTCAGGCCTGCCGGCGAACGGCTTCGAGCCCGTTCGCACGACGCCGCCGGCCGAGGACATCGGCAGCATTCAGGATTTCTGGACGTACAACTTCGCCGCGAAGAAGAACGTCAAGACGACCGCGACGCTTCGTCTCATCACCGATCACGTCAAGTGGTGGACCGCCAACGACGCGAACGTCGACATCAACGGCCTGCGCGCGACCGCGACCACATTTGAGGGCAAGACCTACCCGACCGATCGGCGCCTTTACGGCGAAGAGTGGTCCCCTGGGATCGACGCCGATCCTCGCATCAACCTCGTGTTCGCGCGATTGCCCGGGTCGGCGGCCGGCTACTTCAGCGGCTCGGACGAGGAGCCGGTCTGGGTGAACGAGTTCTCGGCCGAGCGCGAGCTGATCTATCTCAACACGCTCGCGTACCGTCTGGGGTCGTCGGACATGGAAAGCACCATTGCCCACGAGTTCTGCCACATGATCCAGTTCAACACGCGACGACGTTCTGCGGTGTGGTTCAACGAAGGTCACGCCGTCCTTTGCCAACGGGCCAACGGGTTCTTCCCTACGGACGGTGAGGCCTACCTGCGCGTCCCGGACACTCAGCTGAACGACTGGGCCGACCTCGATACGGCACGACCTCACTACGGGCTCGCGTACATGTTTCTCGATTACCTCCGCCAGAATGCCGGTGGCGACGACCTCATACGCGCGTTCATGCAGAAGGGCATCGACACACCCGCCGATTTCGACGCGGTACTCAAGCAACGCGGACAGCTCGGCGTCGAGGAGCAGTGGCTGAACTTCGTGACCGCAAATGAGTTCATCGGGGTCAACGCCGATGCGCCGTACACCTATCCGCAGGGCGCCCCCGCGCGTCAGCCGGCGGCCGTCGTCGTCGGCGACAAGGTCGATGCCGGCGGGACGTTCCAGTCGACGGTGCACGAGTACTCGGTGAAATACGTCGAGCTTCCGCGCGCGAAGCTCACCCTCAAGTTCGGTGGACCCACGAGCAACCGGCTCATCCCGACCGACCCGCATTCCGGCCGCACCTTTTGGTGGTCGGACCGCGGCGATGGCATGGACGCCACGCTGACGAAGGCGATCGACCTCCGCTCGGTCACCGATCCCAAGCTCGCGTTCTGGACGTGGTACGGGATCGAGGTCGATTACGACTACGCCTATGTGACGGTCTCGACCGACGGCGGCGCGCACTGGACGCCGCTCAAGACCGAGGCCTCGAGCGCGACCGACCCGAACGGACAGAATCTCGGGAACGGGATCAGCGGGTCGTCGAGCGGCGAGAGCGCGACCGGGTGGAAGCACCTTACGGCGGATCTTTCCCCGTACGCCGGCAAGCAGGTCCAGCTCCGGTTCGAATACGTGACCGACGGCAACCTGAACTTCGGCGGCTTCGCCGTCGACGACATCGAAATACCCGGTCTTCCCCTCGACGAGGCCGAGGCCGACAACGGCTGGGTCACGTCGGGCTTCATCCGCTCGACGAACCTCGTCTCGCAGCGCTTTGCCGTTCAGGTGCTCCACTTTGCCGGTGACCGCGCCACGGTGGAGCGGCGGATCGTCGACAACGGCGAAGGCAGCTTCGATGTCGACACGTCGGCGGATCGCCGGGCCCTGCTCGCCGTGACCGGATTCGCGGTCCGCACGACCGAGCCGGTCGCATTCAGCGTCAGCGCCGAGAACCGCCCGTGACCGACGGCGCGCCGCGCCTGAAGCCGGTGCGATATGGCGTGATCCCGGCCGGCGGCCTCGGCACGCGCTTCCTTCCGATCAGCCGCATCGAGCTTGTCGTCGCCGAGATGGCCGCAGCCGGAATATCCCGCGTCGTCATCGTGAACGCGCCCGGGAAGGAGTCGCTCGACGCGTACTTCCGACCCAACGAGCGGCTCGAACGCCGCCTCGCCGTCGAGTTCCGGAAGGAGGACATCGACCTCCTCAAGCGGCCCGAGCGCCTCGCGACGGTGCGAGTGGTGGTGCAGCAGGAAGCCAAGGGAAACGGGCACGCCGTGCTCCAGGCGCGCCCGCTCGTCGGCGCGGAGCCCTTCGCCATGCTCTGGGGCGACGACATCGTCGTCGGCGACACGCCGGCTATCGGCCAGCTCATGGAGGCGCGACAGCGCCTCGGCGGCGGGAGCGTCGTCGGGACGATCCGCGTGAGCAAAGAGAAAGCGGCGTCGTACGGCGTGGTCGCCGGGACGCCGGTGGACGAGCGGACCCAGCGCGTGCTCGCGATCGTGGAAAAGCCAAAACCCGACGAGGCCCCGAGCGAGTTCGCCGCCGTGCACGGCTACGTCCTCGAGCCCGAGGTCTTCGACGTGCTCGAACGCACCAAACCGGGCCGGAACGGCGAGATCTGGCTGACCGACGCGGTGAGCGAGCTCGCGCGCCAGGGAGCGCCCGTGTGGGCGGTCGAGCTTCAGGGCACCCGCTATGACACCGGGGACAAGCTCGGCTACGTCAAAGCCTTCATCGACGCGGCTCTCCGCCGCGAGGATCTCGCCCCTCTGCTTCGGGCGCACCTCAAAGAGAGCGGCTGGCGGGCCCCCGGAGAGCGCTAGGACAGTCGCCGCCCCTGCCCGCTAGACTCTGCCGGTCCCCCTCGGTCTCTGTCCATGGCATCGCCATGTCCGGAACCCTGGTGGATTTGGGGAGGCGTACTTGGTGGGGCGACGGCACGTGCTTTCTGTTTTGCTGCGGCTTGGGCGGCTGGCCCTCGTGACGTACATCGTCGGCATGGGGACGTGGACGCTTCTCGGGCCAAATCCGATCGCGCGGTCGACGGCGGTCGTCGCCAGTCGTGCCGCGTCGGCGCCGCGCGCCGCCGTCCTCGGCGTGGAGGCTGCACCTCTGACGGTCTCGGTCGACGGCCTCGGGGCGAACATCCGCACGTCATCTGAGACGGTGGCCGATGCGCTCCGCGGGCTTGGGCTCTCGACCGGAGCGGGGGATCGGCTCTCCGCGCCAATCGAGGCGCCGCTCGTCCCGGGCCAGCGCCTGGCGCTCGATCGCGGGCTACCGGTGACCCTGATTGACGGCGGTCGGGAGGTGGCGGCCCGCTCGGTGCGCGGCACCGTCGCCGATCTCCTCGCCGCCGCCGACATCGCCCTCGGTCCCCTTGACCAGGTCGACCGGCCGCTCGCGGCCAGCCTGTACCCGGGCGACGTCGTCCGGATCACCCGGATCGCCGACCAGCAGATGACCGTCCAGGAGGACGTCCCGTTCGCGGTCAGCCTCCGGTCGGACCCGAACCTCGACCGGCTGCACCAGGTCGTCGTCACCCCGGGCGTGCTCGGCCGGGTCGAGAACGCCTACCTCGTCCACGTCGTCGACGGCCGCGAGACTGCTCGCGCGCTCCTTTCGTCTCTGGAGCTCACCGCGCCGGTGACCGAGGTGCGCCGCGTCGGCACTCGCATCCCGCCCGGGAGCTCGGAGATCGAGGCGATCATCCGCGACGCCGCCGCGGCGCAGGGCGCGGACGCCGAACAGCTCCTGCGTGTCGCCTACTGCGAGAGCCGGTACAACCCCGGCGCATACAACGCGTCGGGGGCGTCGGGTCTCTTCCAGTTCCTCCCGAGCACCTGGGCGGTCAACAGCGTCCGCGCAGGCTTTGGCGGTGCGAGTGTTTGGGATCCGGTCGCGTCCGCAAACGTCGCCGCCTACATGTTTCGGTCGGGCCAGGCGGGGCAGTGGGTATGTAAGTAGCCCCCAACGCTTCAGGGGTTGATGGACTCTCGACGGTAGGCGAAAATAGCACATCAGTTCGAAACGGGTTGGCCCCTGTAAATGCGCGAGCTGCACCGCTCTTGCGCCTCTGTGCTGCAGCGAATGCGGGCTCATGACGCTGGTGCCTTTGAAAAAGATCCAAGGTCGCGGGCAGCGCTTCTGTTCACGCATCTGCGCGAACCGCGCAAGCGGACGCCGAAAGAAACTCGAACACGAGCAACGACGACCGTTATGCGAATGCGGTTGCGGGCTCCATATCGGAAAGCAGGCGAAGCTGTACCGGAGCGGGCACAACCCTTCAGTGCCACCACCGCCCCGCCGGGGTCCGGCGAACCATCGTTGGAGCGGCGGGCCGAAACGACCACATCTTTCCGAGCAACACCGGAAGTGGCGTCAAAGAATCTTCGAACGCGATAACTGGACCTGCGTCATGTGCGGTCGCGCGAGGCGCGCCGGCGATCGCGTCGAATTGCAAGCCCATCACGTCGTGCCCGTTTCGTCAGACCCTTCGCTGGCGCTTGATTTGGCCAACGGTAGGACACTCTGCGTCGAGTGCCACCGAGATCATCATTGGGGAGTGAACCGCAGGAAGGTGGGATAGACCTCTCCAGCGGGCGCGCGCTCGATCAGCTACTGCGCCGGCACGGCGTGCGCGCCGCGACCTCGCTGGGGCAGCGCTTTCTCGTCGACCGCGGTGTCCTCGCCGCGATCGTCGACGCCGCCGAGCTCTCGGCCGACGACGACGTGCTCGAGATCGGTCCGGGCCCGGGAGTCCTGACCGCCGCGCTTGCCTCGCGGGTGCGGTCGGTCACGGCGGTCGAGGTCGACCCGCGCATGGTCGCGCTCCTTAGGGAGACGCTGGCGGCGCACGAGAACGTGCGCGTCGTCCAGGCGGATGCGCTCAAGGTCGATCTCCTCGGGATCGCGCCGCGCCGGCCCACCCGCATCGTCGCGAACCTTCCATATCAGATCACCACGCCGCTCCTCGAGCGGTTCCTTGCCGACGACCGGCGCCCCGCGCTCGTCGTCGTCCTCGTCCAGCAGGAGGTCGCGCGGCGCATGGCGGCGACGCCCCGCGATGCGCGCGAGCGCGGCTATCTCTCGGTCTTCACACAGTCGTTCGCCGAACCGCGGATCTCGCGCAGGAGCCGTTCCTGCGGCTCGTGTCCGACGCGTTCCGGCACCGTCGCAAGCAGCTCCGTTCCGCGCTCGGTCACGAAGCCGGACTCGATCGTCCGCGCGCGACCGCGGTCCTCGCGGCGGCAGGGATCGCACCAGAGCGCCGACCCGAGACGCTGTCGCTCGACGAGTGGGTCGCGCTCGCGCACGCGGTCGGCCTCCCCGAGCAGTGAGCCGAGCCGTCGTCCTGATGGCACCCGCCAAAGTGAACCTCACGCTCGAGGTGCTCGGACCGCGCGCCGATGGCTATCACGAGCTCGCTTCCGTGTTCGCGACGGTCGACCTTCGCGATCGCGTGCGGGTGGCTCCGTGGCGCGCGCTCGACGTGCGCATCGCGCCCGCGGTCGGCGCGGTCGCCGGTGACGACCTCGCGTCGCGTGCCGTGCGCGCGCTCGCCGAAGCGTCGGCGCGGCCCGCGCTCGCGCACGTTCGCGTTCGCAAACGGATTCCGGTCGCGTCGGGGCTCGGTGGCGGATCCAGCGACGCGGGCGCGGTGCTGCGCGGTCTGGCCCGTGCGTGGCGGCTCGACGGCGTCGACCTCGCGCCCGTCGCGGCGCGCGTCGGCTCCGATGTCCCGTTCTTCGTGAGCGGCGCAGCGTATGCGCTCGTCGGAGGTCGCGGCGAATTGGTCGAGATGCTGCCGGCGCCGGACCCGATCTGGATCGCGCTGGTGCAGCTCGGTGAACGTGTGTCGACAGCCGAAGTGTTCGGCGCGCACCGCGCGAAGGCGTCGAGCGGCGGGCGTACCGCGAAGCTCGCGAAAGCGTTACGCGATCGCAAGGTGACGGTCGCGGTCATTCGCGAGCACCTGCACAACGACCTGCTCGAAGCGGCCGAGCGCGTCGCTCCGGCCATCGCCGACGTGCGAAAGACCGCGTCTGCTATGGGGATCGATCTCGCCATGTCGGGCAGCGGTCCCTCGCTCTTCGCCCTAGGAGATGACCGGGCACATGCGATCAGAATCGCGCGTCGGCTGCGTCGCACCGGACTTGGAGTGCGCGTCTTGCGCCTCGGTGTCACTCCGTGAGCGACAAGCGAGCGAGGGCTGTCCCCCTACGTTTGACGCATGGATCCACGAGGGGAGCTCACCGTCCGGCAGGCCGGCCAGCGCGGCGGGACATCGACCGCGGGGAAGCACGGCTCGTCCTTCTATCGCGAGATCGGCCGGCGCGGCGGGCAGGCCCGTAAGGGACAGCTCGGTCCGGAGGGATACGCGAAGCTCGGACGGAAGGGCGGCGAGGCGCGCAAGACGCAGCTTGGATCGCGCGGATACGCGGAGCTCGGCCGCAAGGGCGGCGAAGCCCGCAAGACGCAGCTGGGGAGCGAGGGATACGCGCAGCTCGGCCGCAAAGGCGGACGCCGTGTGGCCGAATTGATCAAGCGGGGCAAGGGGAGTCCGAGGGGGGCATAGCCCGCATCGCCGGCCCCTATCCTTTTGGTCGTGTCCTGTGGGGCGTGGCCAAGCGGTAAGGCGGCGGACTTTGGATCCGCTATCCCAGGTTCGAATCCTGGCGCCCCAGCCTGAAGCAACACCCTATGGGCGACGCGCCGCTGGCGATCGTGCTTGCGGCGGGCCTCTCGACGCGGATGAAGTCCAAGACCCCGAAGGTCCTCCATCCGGTCGCCGGGCGGCCGCTGCTCGGGCATATTTTGAAAACCGTTCGCGCGGTCGGCGCGCGCCCGTTGGTCGTTCTCTCACCGGAGACCGAGCCCGCGCGCGAGCTCCTCGATGAGGGCACAGAAGTCGCGATGCAGGACGTCCCGCGTGGCACCGGCGACGCGGTCCGCGTCGCGCTCGCCGCTGCGAACGGCGACCGGGGCGTCGCGTACATCGTGTACGGCGACACGCCGCTTCTGCGCCCGGAAACGCTCACCCGCATGCGCGCTCTCCTCGCCGAGCGTGACGCGCCGCTCGCGATCCTCGCCGGCAAGGTCGGGACCGACAACGCCTACGGGCGCGTCGTGCGGGATGGACGCGGCGACGTCGCGCGCATCGTCGAAACGCGTCTCGCGACGAGGGAGGAGAAGCAGCTCCCCGAGTCCAATCTCGGCGCGTACGCGGCGGATCTCGAGTGGCTCCGCGCCGCGGTCAGTCGCTTGCGCCCGAACGAGACCGGGGAGATCTTCCTCACGGATCTCGTGGCGGATGCGCGGCGTGATGGAAAGCGCGTCGCGGTGCATCTCACGAACGATCCCGACGAGGGCATCGGCGTGAACACCCGTGCCGAGCTCGCCGCGGCCGAGGCCGCGATGCGGAAGCGGATCCGCGATCAGCACATGGCTGCCGGCGTCACGTTCCGCGATCCCGATTCATGCCAGGTCGACAGCGAGGTCCGCATCGCCGCGGACGTCGTTATCGAGCGGGGGACCATCCTCGAGGGCAAGACTTCGATCGGCTCGGGGTCGCGCGTCGGTCCGTACGCGGTGCTGCGCGACACCACGGTGGGTGAGCACTGCACGGTCGAGAACTCGACGCTCGAAGGCGCGACGCTCGAAGACGACGTGGAGATCGGCCCGTACTCGCACCTTCGACCGGGTGCGTATCTCGAGCGCGGCGTGGAGATGGGCAACTTCGGCGAGGTGAAAAACGCTCGCCTCAAGGCCGGAACGAAGATGCACCACTTCAGCTACATCGGCGATGCGGAGGTCGGCCAGCGCGTGAACATCGGCGCGGGGACGATCACGCTGAACTACGACGGAGTGAAGAAGAGCCGCACGGTGATCGGTGACGACGCCTTCATCGGTTCGGACACGTTGCTCCGTGCTCCGGTCACGGTGGGCGCGGGCGCGACGACCGGGGCCGGCGCGGTCGTGACAAAGGACGTGCCCGAGGGCATGGTCGCTGTGGGCATGCCGGCGCGGTCGATCAAGAAAGCCGACCGCCGCCAGAAGAAGACGACCTAGTGGACTCGACGATTGTCGAGCTGCTCCTGTTGGAGCTCCTCCTCGTCGCCGTCCTCGCGGTGCTGTCCGCGAGCGAGGCCGCGCTCCACACGATCCGGCGGCCACAGCTCATCGAGGAGCTCGCCGCGCGCGGCCGCCGCGGTCGCCGCGCCGGGACGATGGGCCGAAAGGCGGTCGAGTACCTCGCTTCCATCCAGATCGCTGAGTTCCTTATCGTCTTCGCGTTCTCGGGAATCTCCGCGGCATACATCGCGCCGCGCCTGTCGGACCTCCTTCGATTCATCTTCGGCCCCGGCGCGCCGGTCGTGCGCGATGTCGCCGCCGTAGCCGTGACGGTCGCGGCGCTGTGCCTCGTCGCGGTGCTCTTCGGCATCTTCGTCCCGCGCACGATCGGAGCAAGGCACGCGCAGACGGTCCTGCTCATCCTGGTGTGGCCGCTCGAGCTATTCAGCTGGCTGCTCCGACCGCTCGTCGCGGTGCTCTTCACGCTCACGCGCCTGTTGACCAGACCGTTCGGCGGCAATCCGCAGTCGAGCGCGCTCGTGACCGAAGACGAGATCAAGTCGCTCGTCGAGGCGGGACAGGCGCAGGGTGTCGTGCAGGAGCGCGAGCAGCGGATGATCGCCTCGATCTTCGCGATAGCCGAGAAGCCGGTGCACGAGGTCATGGTCCCGCGCACCGACATCATCGCCATCGACGTGGAGACGCCGGCCGAGGAGATCCTGAAGATCATCACGACCATCGGACATTCGCGCATCCCGGTCTACGAAGGCTCGCCGGACAACATCATCGGGATCCTCTACGTGAAGGACCTCTTCCGGCGCCTCGCTCGAGGGGAGAAGGATGTGCACATCCGCCCGTACCTGCGGCCCGCCCAGTTCGTGCCCGAGTCGAAGACCATCGACCAGCTGCTTCGCGACATGCAAAAGGACAAGGTCCACATCGCGATCGTCGTCGACGAGTACGGCGGCACGAGCGGGCTCGTGACCATCGAGGATCTCGTCGAGGAGATCGTCGGCGAGATCCGCGACGAGTACGACGTCGAGCAGGAGATGGTCATCCCAGTGTCGGAGAGCGAGGCGCTGATGGACGCGCGCGTTCCGTTCGAGGACGTGCGCGAGACGTTCGACCTCGACCTGCCGCCCGCCGAAGCCGCTCCCAATTACGACACGCTCGGCGGATTCGTCGTCGCCCAGCTCGGCCGGTTCCCGAAGTCGGGCGAGGCGGTCGAGGCGGGCGGCGCCAAGTTCGTGGTCGAGAGCGTCGAGGGACGGCGCATCCGCCGGGTCCGCGTCATCAAGAAGATGCCCGCGGCCGAGCGGGTCTAGTGGAGAAACTCGGGCCGGGCGACGAGGACCTCATCCGCGTCGCGTCGCTCGCTCGCCAGCGCGCGTACGCGCTCTACTCCAAGTACAAGGTCGGCGCGGCCGTGCGCACCAAGCGCAACAAGATCTACTCCGGCGCGAACGTGGAGAACGCCTCGTACGGCCTGACCGTATGCGCGGAGCGCTGCGCGGTCTTCGCCGCGGTCGCGGCGGGCGAAACGAAGGACTACGACGCGATCGCGATCGTCATCGACGACGACAAGCTCCCGACGCCCTGCGGCGCGTGCCGTCAGGTGATCGCGGAGTTCGCGCCGGACCTGCGCATCGTCCTCGCGACCGTCGGCGGACTGCGAAAGACGACGACGCTCACGGCGCTTCTGCCGGAGCCATTCCTACCGGGGAACCTCGCCTAGACGGCGTCCAGCCCGAATCGCGGTCGCGCGGCTTCTCGCCAGCCCCCGCCAATTTCCTCGTAGACGACTAGCTCGGTCACAACGAAATCGGCATCGAGTCTCTCGCCGCGCAGCGCCGCCCACGCCTCGTCGGCCTGCCGCGGGCTCGTCACGCTGTCGCGGTGGAGCACCGTGATGTGCGGCCGGTACGCGGGATCGTCGGTCCCGACCGCGGAAATGCGGAAGCGCCGTAGATCGTCATGCGGATCCAGGACCGCGACGAAGATGCCGGGCTCGGACGTCCACCGTTCGACCTGGCGGGCGCGCAGCCGAAGCGGCGGTGTCGCGCGGACGAGCCGGTCGAGCTCCAGTGGAGCGGGCGTCTCGTAGAGAACCGTGACGTGCGACTCGATGCGCTCTGCCATGCGCGGATCCCAACGCCGGCGAAGCTCGTCGATTCGGACGCCGAGCGGTCCAACCAGGGGAGCGATCGCGATGCGGCGCGTCGCCTCCGACGTCAGCTCCGTGTCCGCGCGGCCGTCAGCGATCACCTCGATGGGTCGTTGCTGGTGATCGATCGTGAGCCGGAGCGACGCCAGCGAGTCGATCACGGTGTCCGCCTCGGCGAGCTCGTTCGCCGGGTGCGTGTTCGTCACCGCGATGACGGCCATACCCGCGGCGCGGGCGGCGCGCACACCCGCGGGACTGTCCTCGATCGCGAGGCACTCCGTTGGCGGTATCCGCAGACGCTCGGCCGCGAGCAGGTAGCCGGCCGGATCGGGCTTGCCGCGCGGCGTGTCCTCGGCAGTGATGAGGACGCTCGGGACCGACAGGTACCCGAGCGCGAGGTGCTGGAGCGCGAGCACCCTGCGTCCGGAAGTCACCACCGCCCAGCGGTTCGGTGGGAGTCGGTCGATAAGCGCGCGCCCACCGTCAAGCGCTCTGATGCCGGTCTCCATCTTCGCCTGGCCCTCGGCGGTTACGCGCGCTTCCTCGGATGCATCGAGGCTCGGTGCAAACTTGCGGACGAGCTCTTCGGCGGTCAGGTGCAGCGACGCCAGGACCATCTCCGGGCCGACCCCGCGCCGGTTCGCCCAATCAGTCCAGTACGCGCGGATCGCGGGCATGGAATCGACGAGGACTCCGTCGAGGTCGAACACGATCGCCTTGACCAGGAAGCGGTCGGCCAAGTTCAGCGGCCCGATCGTTTCGTCGGATCGATCGTCCGCCGCAGCTCTGCAAAGCGCTCTTTGAGGTCCCATCTGCCGAGGCGCTCGAGGGTTCCTAGGAGCTGATCGGCGAGCTCAAGATCGCCGACCTCGATCGCCGCCTGTACAAGATTCACACCGATCGCCGGGTGATGTCGGCTCGGGTCGTAGTGGGGAACGACGAGCCGGAGCGCTTCGCGGAACTGACCCGCGATCGCAAGATCTCCCGAGACGGTTAAGAGAAGATCGTCCGAATCGGGACTTCGTCGAATTGCTTCCTCGAAATTAGCGATGGCCCCGGCGGTCTGCTTCACGTCCAGATCCAACCGCGCGAGACCAACGAGCGCGCGCCAGGAGCCTGGCAGTTCGGCCAGACGCTTCAAGGCAGCGGCGTGAACATCTCGGCCGCCTCCAGCCCGATCACGCTCCAGCAACGGCCACCAGTTGGCGGCTTTGTCGTTATTTGGATCGATGCGAAGAGCATCCCAGAGAAGAGCCGCAGCGCGATCCTGCTCCCCACGCTCCGCCGCAAGCGTGGCTAGGTGCGTAAGGCTCGTACCCGTCGGTGCATTTCGAGCGTGAAATCGCTCGACCGCCTTTAGCGACTCGTCTGGCTGACCTAATTTCCAGTAGGTATTCGCGAGGATGAGGGCCGCCCGCTCGGACGCAGGTTCGAGCTCGACGAGCTTCTTCGCACCGGGCAGCGCCTGCTTGAAGAACCCGTCCGTCAGCGCGAGGTGCAACGTGCCGTGGAGAGCATCCGGGTCATTCCAGCTCTTCTTGATCAGGGAGGGCAGCACTTTGTCCCGCCAGACCTGCTCGGTGACCTCGTATCGACGGCCCGAGGCGTCGAAAGCCTGGAACTTCCGCTTGCCAGGCATGCGATCCGTCAGTTCGGGGTCTGCGCGTCCGTCAGGGCCTGGTAGAACCTCGTCGATCCGGTCATCGCTAGCTCGTGCGTCCCGCCTTCAAGCCGCTCCTGCGCGTGCTCGCCGGCTGACTCGAGGTGCAGCACGCCGTAGTCGCGGATCATCGAGAGCGGAAACGGATGCGAGATGCTCGCGTCCTGCACACGGTCGAGGAGCAGCGCGGCCTGCGTGCGGTTGAGGACGCCGCGCTTGGTGATGATTCGCCGGTCCGTGAGCACGAACCACTTCGCGCTCCACGGGATCCACTGCACGATGAGCCAGATGGTCAGGAGGCCGAACGCCGCACCGGAAGCCACTGCGAGCGGTGGCGCGATCGGGGTGAAGAAGAGAGAGAGCACGACGAGCGCGATATCGATGAGAACGAGCGGCTCCCAGAGGAATAGCGGCCGCGTCGCCATGATCACTTTTTCGTTCGGCTCGAGGATGATGTCGCGGGGTGCCATCGCGCGCGGATTCTAGGCGTCCGTGCGTGCGGCCTGCCGAGCGCTTGCAGTTGCGATGCGCCCGTTGTCCTCTCACCATCGCCGCATCCCGGCGCTGGAGGGTCGTCATGCGGCGTGCGTTCGCGCTCGTTGTTGTCCTCGCGATCGTTCTTACCATCGGCTTCGCGCCACAGGCGCGCGCATCGACAAGCGAGTTCCGCGCGTTCTGGGTGGACGCGTTCGGCGAGGGGATCTTCAACGACGCGGAGGGGACGAAGCTGGTCAACGCGGCGAAAGCCGCGAACGTAAACGCCTTGGTCGTTCAGATCGGGCGGCGCGGTGACTGCTTCTGCAACCGCGCCAGCATGCCCCGCACGCAGGCCGGGATCGCACCGCGCCCGTACGACCCTCTCGACGCGATCATCGCCAAGGCTCACGCGGCCGGCATTCAGGTCCATGCGTGGATCATCACGACCGCCCTTTGGAACAGCTCGGTCGCGCCGCTCGATCCGAGCCATGCGTTCAACCAGCACGGGCCGTCGAAAACCGGGTACGACAAGTGGCTCGGGGTCCGCTACGACGGTGCTCTCCGCGAGAGCCCGAGCTCGGCGGCGAATTGGTTCTTCGATCCAGGCCACCCCGACGCCGCCAACTACATCGCGGAGATGTACCTCTCGGTCGCGCGGAACTACGCGATCGATGGCCTCAACTTCGACCGCGTGCGGTACCCCGACCTGCCGCTCGCCGCGTGGCCGGCGGATAACGCATGGGGCTACAACCCCGTCGCGCTCGATCGCTTCCAGGCCGCGACCGGTCGTGTCGATCGGCCGCTGCCCAACGATCCGCAGTGGTCGCAGTGGCGGCGTGATCAGGTCACCAACATCGTCCGCAAGGTCTACGTCGAGGCGCACGCGATCAAGCCGTACCTTCGCATCAGCGCCGACACCATCACATACGGAGACGGCCCTCAGAGCTACGGCGGCGACTGGGCCCACACGCGGCCCTACCGCGAAACGCTCCAGGACTGGCGAGGCTGGATGGAGGAGGGGATCCTCGACACGAACATCCCCATGAACTACAAGCGGGAGCACTGCACCGCCACAGGGCCGGGCTGCTTCGGAGACCAGCGAGCGTGGTACACGAACTGGAACGAATTCGCGAAGGACAATCAGTACGCGCGCTCCACAACGATCGGCGCGGCCATCTATCTCAACACGGTCGACGGCTCCGTGACCCAGGTGCGCAAAGCGCTAGCGCCGAGCGGCGCGGGGAACAGTGGGATCGGCTGGGTCGGCTATTCGTACCGGACGCCGGACTGCCGCACCAATTCCTCGTGCAATCCGCCACTGCCTTATGGCTTCCGCCCGGGTGACGCGAGCCGCGCGGAGCTCACTCGCGCGCTCACGCAACCGTCCGAATACGACAGCGTGCTTCCGCCGGTGTTCGCGACCCCCGCCACCGTGCCGGACATGCCGTGGAAGAGCGCACCGACGCGCGGCCACCTGGCCGGTGCTGTGACGACGAACACCGGCATTTCGCTCGACCAGATCCTCGTCCAGGTGCGCGACCCGGAGACGGACGCCGTCATCGCATGGCGATTCACGGATGGAAGCGGCTACTTTGCGTTCGTCGACCTGGTGCCGGGCAAGTACAAGGTGTTCGTTCCCGACGATGCTCGTGTCACCGGTAAGCGGGTCGCGCTCACCACGGTCGTCGCGGGAAAGGTCGCTCGCGTGAGCATCACGCCGTTCGCCAAGGGTGCCGAGGGAAAGCGTCCGCCGAAGGACAGCACGCCGACCTTCGTCCCGGCCGAGGATCCGAACGCGGTGGAGGACCTGCCGAACGGTGAGCGCTGAGCGAGGCTAAGCGCTCGCTCCCGCGGGCTCGGTCGCGGCGCCGGTCGCAGACGCGACAAGTCGCTCGAGAAGATCGAGCGGCTCGCGTGCGGCGGCGATCGGCGCGATGCCCCGAAGCGCGTGCAGTGCGCGACCGCGTTGCGCGGCGATCTCCGCGTCGATGAGCGCGCGGACTCCTAGCTCGTTGAGAATTTCGCGGATCTGCTCGACGCTCTCGCTCGAGAGCGGCGCCGCGGGCGCGAACAGCGCGGCCAGGCGCTCGCGCGTCTTCCCCTGGGCGCGCTCGAACCCAATCACGACCGGAAGCGTCTTCTTGCGCTTGGTGAGGTCGTTCATCTCGACCTTCCCGGTCCGCTCCGTCGAGGCCCAGATCCCGAGCACGTCGTCGTGGGCCTGGAAGGCCTGCCCGAACGCGTCGCCGAAACGCGCGAGCGTCTCGCGAACCGCGACATCGTCGGTCGCGAGCAGCGCGGCGCCTTGCGCCGCGGCGGCGAAGAGCGCGCCCGTCTTCTTCGCGGCCATCGCCCGGTAGCGCTCGGTGGTCACGTCGGTCCGGGTCTCGAACGCGATGTCGAGGAATTGGCCCTCGCAGACGCGAACGCACGCTTCGTCGACGAGCTTGGCGAATTCGAGCACCCGCTCGGCGGGAAAGCCGTGGAGCCGCTGCACGGCCAGGCGGGAGACCGCGAACATCCCGTCTCCCGCGTTGATCGCCTGCGGCACACCCCACACGTTCCACACGGTCGGCCGGTGGTGGCGCGCGGGATCCTGGTCCTCGATGTCGTCGTGGATGAGGGTGAAGTTGTGGAGGAGCTCGATCGCGGCGGCCGCGGGAAGCGCACCACGGGCGTCGCCGGTCAGGGCTTCGTAGACGAGCGTGCAGAGCACCGGCCGGAGCCGTTTTCCTGAGGGGCCTCGCTCCTCATCCAGCCCGAGGTGGTACAGCATCATCCCGTAGAAGGGCTGAAGTGAGGGGTCCGCGCCGGTCAGAAGCGCGCGGATCTCCTCATCGACGGCGGCGATGTGTGCCTCGAGACTGCGACCCACCGAGGATCGATCATATGCGCCCTCTGACTCGATGGGAGCGCCGTTTCGTACCATTGACGCGACGTGGCATCTCGCACGTACCGTGCGGAGGCGATCGTCCTCAAGACGAACGACTTCGCCGAGGCAGATCGGATTCTCGTCCTCTTCACGCGCCATTTCGGCAAAGTGCGTGTCGTCGCAAAAGGCATACGGAGAGCGACGAGCCGCATGGCCGGGCACGCGGAGCCGCTGACGCACGCCACCTACCAGCTCGCGCGCGGGCGTGAGCTCGACGTCCTGACCGGCGCCGAAGCTCGCGCGATCTACCCCGACATGCGCGACGACCTCGCGCTCATCGCGGCCGGCTGGTACGTCGCCGAGCTCGTCGATCGCTTCACGGCCGATCGCGTCCCGTCCGCGCCGCTCTTCGACCTGCTCGAGACCTCCCTGCGCGCGCTCGACGCGGGCGTCAACGCGCCGACGGTCTGCCGCTGGTTCGACCTGCATCTCCTCGATCGATCGGGCTTCCGGCCCGAGCTCGGCGAGTGCGCGCAGTGCCGCACCGCGCTGGCCGAGGTGACGAACGCATGGGAGCCCGCGGCCGGTGGCGCGATCTGCGCCGGCTGCGCCGCGCGCCTGCCGTACGTGGCGTCCCTCACGGTCCGCGCGCTCAAGTCGCTTCGGTACCTTCTGGTGAGCGACCTTGCCTCGGCTTCGCGCCTGCGGCTCGATGCGCCGCTCACGGGTGAGCTCGATCGGCACCTGCGCGGGTTCCTTCGCTATGTCCTCGACCGCGATATCTCGACCACGCACCTCATCGACGAGCTACGCACGCTCCCACACCCCGCGCCCGTTTCGTGAAACCGGAGGACGTTTCCGAGAAGATCACATCGCTCGCGAAGCGGCGCGGCTTCGTGTTCCCGTCGAGCGAGATCTACGGCGGAGCGGGCGCGACATGGGATTTCGGTCCACTCGGTGTGGAGCTAAAGAACAATGTGAAGCGGTCGTGGTGGCGCGCGATGGTCCAGCTGCGCGAGGACATCGTCGGCCTGGACGGCGCGATCCTCATGCACCCGCGTGTCTGGGAAGCCTCGGGCCACGTCGAGAACTTCACGGACCCGCTCGTCGAGTGCCGGAACTGCCGGAAGCGCTTCCGCCTGGACGACCTGCCAAAGGGCGATGAGCTCGCGACCGCCTGGCGCGCAAAGAAGCTCGATCTCTCGGGGGTGTCTTGCCCGAACTGCGGCGAGAAAAAGCTCGCGGACCCGCGGCAGTTCAACCTCATGTTCAAGACCTTCGTCGGTCCCGTCGAGGACACCGCCTCGATCGCGTGGCTCCGGCCCGAGACGGCGCAATCCATCTTCGTCGACTTCGAAAATGTCCAGCAGACCTCCCGGAAAAAGCTGCCGTTCGGGATTGCCCAGATCGGCAAGGCATTCCGCAACGAGATCACGCCGGGCAACTTCATCTTCCGCTCGCGCGAGTTCGAGCAAATGGAGATGCAGTACTTCACGCGCCCGTCCGAAGCGCCGCGGTTCTACGAAGAGTGGAAGGAAACGCGTCTTTCGTGGCACGTCGAGCAGGGCATCCCAAAAGACAAGCTGCGCTTTCGTGACCACGCCGCCGACGAGCGCGCGCACTACGCCGCGGCGGCGACGGACATCCAGTTCGCGTTCCCCTTCGGGTGGAACGAGTTCGAGGGCATCCATTACCGGACCGACTACGACCTCCGCCGCCACTCCGAGTTCTCCGGAAAGAAGCTCGAGTACTTCGACGACGTCGCCAACGAGCGTTTCATCCCGCATGTCGTCGAGACGTCCGTCGGCGCCGACCGCGCGACCTACGCGATCCTGTGCGCCGTCTACGACGAGGAGCCTGACAAAGAAGGCACCCGCGTCGTGCTGCGCTTCCGCCCGCATCTCGCGCCGTACAAGGTCGCGGTCCTGCCTCTCTCGAAGAACGAACGCCTCACACCCCTCGCACGCGACGTCTGGTCGAAGATCCGGCCGCACTTCATGTCGACTTACGACGAGACGCAGGCCATCGGCCGGCGGTACCGCCGTCAGGACGAGATCGGAACGCCGCTCTGCGTGACGGTCGACTTCGAGTCGCTCGACGACAAGCAGGTCACGATCCGCGAGCGCGACTCGATGGGCCAGATCCGCGTGGCGATCGACGAGCTCGTCCCAGCGCTCCGCGAGAAGCTCGGCGCCTGACTTTCAGAGCGCCGTCCAGTCGGCGCTCACGCTCTATTTCTTCACAACCGGAACGCGGACGCCGCTCCTCGCGCTCCTTGCCCTACGCCGGCCGCGCAACCTCGCCGCCATCGCGCTGCCGTATGCGGGGCTCGCCCTGGTCGCGGTGATCGTGGGCGATCCGGTGGTCGCGATCCTCGCGCTCTCGCCTTCGCCGCTCATCGGGTCGGCGCTCGCGCGCATCGTCGGCGCGCGCGAGGAGACGGTCGGTGCGCTCCTCACCGGAACGATTGTGCTGTCGTTCCCGCTGCTCCTCGCGGCGATCCCCGGTCTAGCACCGAACGTCGACATCGGGCTCTTCGCGTTCGTCATCGGGGCCGCACTCGCGAGCGCGGTGCCCCTTTTCCGTGATCTCGTCCTGCCCATCGTCGATGGCGCGCGTTACGTCGCGCTCGCGATCATCCTCGGCGCGGCCGGCCTCGCGGCTCTCTCGTTCGTCGACCCGCGAGCGGTCGGGGTCGCGGCCTTGGTGCTCCTTGTAGGCACGCTCTCGGCGGCGATCGGCGCGCTCCTGTTCAGGGGCGACGGCATCGCCGCGGCGATCGGCGCCGGTATGCGCGACCCTGCCGTTGCGGCCGGGCTCGCGATCGTGTCGGGACTCGCCGGCGCCGCGGCTGTACCGCTCGCCTACGCCGCGCTGGTCGCGCTAAGCCTAGGAGTCGGGAAGCTCGTCGTCGCCCGTCAGGCGTGAGACGAAGCGTCGCGCGAAGAGGGTCGCCGCGGCGGTGAGCGCGGCGGCGGCCGACTCCCAGACCATCTGCTTCGCGCGCGGGCCGGTCTCGACCTCCGCGATCTCGTTCTTGAGCGTCTCGCGGAATCGCTTACGGACGCGGCCCTTGAGCCGGTCGAGGCGACCGCCGAGTCGCGCGACGATCTGGTCGAGCTCCTTTTCGGTGCGCGATCGGCGGAAGCTCTTGACTCGCGAGGCGAACGCAATCCCGACGATCGCGGCGAGTGACCCGAGCGTTCCGAAGACAGCCAGCGGCTGACGGCGCGCGAGGTTCCGCGGATCGACATCATCGCGGACGCGGGCGAGCAGATAGTCGAGATCCTTATTGATCTCGGCCCGAAGCGCGGCTAGCTCGCGCTCCGTCCGAGCAGACGCTGTTTCGCCCACTGCACCGTCTCCTTCATTGACTTGATCGTCCGAGTCGGTCCATGGAGTTCGAGGCGGCTGTACCCGCCGAAGCCCGTCGCGCCTGCGCCAACCGCGAGCGCGATCGTGAGCAGAAGGGCCGCGAGCACGAGCTGCGGGAGCCAGAGGAACGCTGCGACGCCGATCGCGATGAGGACGATGCCTCCGACGAACGCGGGAATGATGGCCTTCGCGCGCACGCCCAGGACGAAGAGCGCGAACGCCGTGCCGATCGAGAGCGCGAGCACCAGAACGCCGAGCCAGTCACGGGGGATGAGTGCGACGAGAGCGACGATGAGGAAAACGAGGGTGATGAGCGTCATGAAGGCCAGCCCGGCCGCAATGCCGAGCCACATCGCGGCGCGCTTGTTCGCCGCGAGGATCTCGGCGATCTCCTGGCGCGGCAGCTCGAGCTGCTTGCGGATGTAGGTGCGCACGTTCTCGCGGATTCGACCGAGGAGCGTTCGGTAACCGGGTCGTTCGTACACGGGCCGCGACTGTACCGCAGAGCTACGCACTCGTGTTCGGCGGAGCAGGTTTTCTGCCAGAACTCGCGAGCGTGAGCCGCGCGTCGGTCGGGTAGAGTTCGGAAGCGGCGACGACGGAGCGGGGGAGCGGCCCTGGATATCAGCGGAGTTCTCGCAGCGCATGCGCATCACCAGCCCGATCGCCTCGCGGTCGTCTTCGGGCAGCACCGCATCGGCTATCGGGACTTCGATCGCCGGACGAACCGGGTCGCGAACGCGTTCCGCGCCCTTGGCATCTCCAAGGGCGACAAGGTCGCGACATTCTTGTCGAACTCGCTGGAACTGCTCGAGGTGTACTGGGCGTCCGCGAAGATCGGCGTGGTCGTGGTACCGCTCTCCCCGCTGCTGCGGGGCAAGGGCCTCGCGACCCTCCTTAAGGACGCGGACGTCGTCCTTGTCGTAACCGAGCAAGGGGCGGCGCCGTTTCTCGACGAGGTGCGGCCAGAGCTCCGCGCGATCAGAGCGGATCGCTGGCTGCTGATCGATGCCGCCGCTCGCCCGGGTTATCGCTCGTATCACGCCGTCGTCGACGAGGCCGACGACGCGGCGCCGTCCGCCGGCGTGTGCGGCGACGATCCGTACAACATCATCTACAGCAGCGGCACGACCGGACTGCCCAAGGGGATCGTCCTCTCCCAGCGCGTGCGCGCGCTCTACGGAACGCTCTTCGGCCTGGCGTGGCGGATGGGCCCGGAGAGCGTCGTCCTTCACTCCGGTTCGCTCTGTTTCAACGGCGCGTTCCTCACGCTCATGCCCGCCTTTGTCCTCGGATCGACATTCGTCCTGCACCATCACTTCGATCCCGACGCGGTTATCGACACGATCGCGCGGGAACGCGTGACCCACATGTTCATGGTGCCGTCGCAGATCGTCGCGCTCCTCGGGTCTCCGCGCTTTATCGCCGAGAACGTGCCGTCGCTACGGATGCTCGGTGCGGTAGGCGCCCCGTTTCACACCGAGCACCGCCAAGAGCTGGCCCGGCGAGTACCCGGCGTGTTCCACGAGCTCTACGGGCTGACCGAGGGGTTCATGACGATACTCGACAAGGATCAGTACGCCGCAAAGCCGACTTCGGTGGGCGTACCCCCGCCGTTCTTCGACATGCGGATCGTCGACGAGGACGGGAAGGACGTCGCCGTGGGCGAGGTGGGCGAGATCATCGGCCGCTCGCCGCTCCTGATGTCGGGGTACTACAAGCGCTCCGACCTGACGCGCGAGGTCATCGTCGACGGCTGGCTGCATTCGGGCGACATGGGGTACGTGGACGAAGACGGCTTCCTCTATCTGGTCGACCGGGCGAAGGACATGCTCATCTCGGGCGGCGTGAACGTGTATCCGCGCGACATCGAGGAGGTCGTCGTGCGACATCCGGCGGTGCGAGAGGCCGCCGTGTTCGGTGTGCCCAGCGAGCGGTGGGGCGAGTCGCCCGTCGCCGCGGTCATCCTGCGCGAGCCGGGCGCCGTCTCCCCCGATGAGCTGCGCGAATGGGTCAACGCACGTGTCGAGGCGCGCTACCAGCAGGTGCAGGAAGTCGTGGTCGTCGACGACTTCCCGCGCAGCGCCGCGGGGAAGACTCTGAAGCGCGTCATGCGCGAACCGTACTGGGCCGGGCGCAAGACGCGGATATGACCGTCGCTCCGACGACCTACGCGGTCGAGACCCACGGGCTCGTCAAGGAGTTCGCCGGATTCCGCGCTGTCAACGGTGTTGATCTACGTCTCGAGATCGGTAAGGTGCATGCGCTCGTCGGTCCCAATGGCGCGGGGAAGACAAGCCTCTTCAATCTCCTGACCGGCTTCCTGCGGCCGACCGCGGGTCGCGTGATCATCCTCGGCGACGACACGACGGGGTTGCCGCCCGAAAGCATCGCGCGGCGCGGGGTCGCACGCTCCTTCCAGATCACGAGCCTCTTCGACCAGCTAACCGCTGTCGAGCACGTCGAGCTCGCCCTTCAGGCGGCGTCGACCGTCGGGTACCGGTTCTGGGCCTCCGAGGCCGCGCTCGCGCGCTATCGCACCAGATCGCGCGACCTCCTCGCGGAGGTCGGTCTCGCGGACCTCGCGAACCGGCCCGCGGGGAAGCTGCCGTACGGGCAGAAGCGCGCGCTCGAACTCGCCCTCGCGATCGCGCTCGACCCGCGTTTGCTCCTGCTGGACGAGCCGACGGCGGGCATGGGTATCGAGGACATCCGGCGCACGATCGACCTGATTCGCAAGGCGCACTCGGGTCGCACGGTCGTGCTCGTCGAGCACAACATGGGCGTCGTCGCCGAACTCGCCGACCAGGTGATCGTGCTGCAGCAAGGCCGCGTGATCGCGCAGGGCAGTTACGCGGTCGTTCGCGAGGACCCCTCGGTCGTTGCCGCGTACCTGGGGCAAGCGCATGCCTAGCCCGGTCCTGGAGGTCGAAGGTCTTTCGGCGCGGTACGGCGAGGCCCAGGCGCTGCGCGACGTGTCGCTGCACGTCCGCGAAGGCGAGCTCGTCACGCTCGTCGGTCGGAACGGCGCCGGCAAGACCACGCTCCTGCGATGCGTGATGGGTCTCCACCGGCAGAGCGCCGGGTCGATTCGTCTGAACGGGCGCGACATTTCCGACCTTCCGCCGCACACGCGTGCCCGAGCGGGGCTCGCCTACGTCCCGGACGACCGCGGGATCTACGCGACGCTCGCGGTCGAGGAGAACCTGACGCTTCCGCCGGTCGGCGCGAACACGCGATGGCCGCTGAAGCGCATCTACGAGACATTTCCAGTGTTGCGCGAGCGGCGCGCCCATGCCGGCACGAAGCTCTCCGGCGGCGAGCAGCAGATGCTCGCGATCGCCCGCGCGCTCCGGACCGGCGCGAGCGTGCTCCTTCTGGACGAACCGACGGAAGGGCTGGCTCCCGTACTGGTGCAGCGTGTCGCCGCGATGCTCCAGGAAGCCAAGCGCGAGGGAGCGACGGTGCTCCTTGTGGAGCAGAATCTGCGCTTCGCCACGACCGTCGCCGATCGCCACTACCTGCTCGCGCAGGGCGAGATCGTCGAGGCTCTCGCCAACCAGGAGGTGATCGCCCGCGAGTCGGAGCTCTTACATCATCTCGGGGTCTAGCGCAGAACAAGAAGCAGGGGGAATCGAATGAAGCGAACCATCGCGGGTTCATTGGTCGCGCTGCTCCTCGCGGCGGCGTGCGGCGGCGGCCTGGGCGGTGGGCCGCCCGCCAAGCTGACCGACGGAAAGCTCGTGATTGCGGTGATCAACGATCAGTCGGGCGTCTACGCGGATCTTTCAGGCAAGAACGCCGTCGAGGCGGTGAATATGGCGGTCGAGGACTTCAAGGCGAAATACGGGGAGAACGCGCTCGGCGGCAAGGTGGAAGTCCTCACCGCGGACCACCAAAACAAGGCCGACGTCGCGCAGCAGAAGGCGCAGGAGTTCTACGAGCGCAGCAACGCCGACCTCATCCTCGATGTGCCGACGTCGTCCGCCGCGCTCGCGATCGCCGACGTCGCGAAGGCTCAGCAGAAGCTCTACATCAACGTCACGGCAGCGACGACGGTCCTCACCGGCAAGAGCTGCAACAAGTACACGTTCCACTACGCGTACGACACCTACATGCTCGCCCAGGGGACCGGCGTCACGGTGACGCAACAGGGCGGAAAAAGCTGGTACATCATCTATCCGAACTACGCGTTCGGTCAGGACATGGAGAGCTCCTTCCGGCAGGCCGTCACAGCTGCCGGTGGGACCGTGATCCAGTCCGACGGGTCGCCCTTCCCGAACACGACGGGCGACTTCTCATCGCTGCTCCTCAAGGCCGGCTCGCTCAAGCCGCAGGTGCTCGGGGCGATGCAGGCCGGCGGCGATCTCGTCAACGTTGTGAAGCAGTACAACGAGTTCAAGCTCAAGGACCAGAACATCAAGCTCGCGGTCGGCCTGCTGTTCGACACCGACATCACCGCGCTCGGTCAGGACGCGCTCGCCGGCACGGTCTACACGACACCCTGGCTCTGGAACATGGACGATCAATCGAAGACGTTCGCGGACAAGTTCCTGAAGCGCACGGGGATCCGTCCCACCTTTGCCCACGCCGGCAACTACTCGGCCGCGTGGCAATACATGGACGCTGTCAGACGTGCCGGGTCGGATGACGCGGACGCCGTGGTGAAGCAGCTCGAGGGCTACAAGTTCAGCGACTTCTTCATCCGAAACGGCTTCGTGCGCCCGGAAGATCACTGGGTCCAGCACGACGCGCTCATCGCGCAGGTCAAACCGAAGTCGGAGGCCAAGGAGACCTTCGACTACTCCAAGGTGGTCAGCACGATCGCCGCCGAGAAGGCCTCGCGGCCGCTCTCGGAGGCGGGCTGCAGCATGCCCAAGTAATGCGGAGCTGAACGGAGGGCGGGACGACGTCCCGCCCTTCCTCATCACATGGAATACATCGCGCTGCAGCTCTTCAACGGCCTGGTGAACGGAAGCTTCTACGCGCTGCTCTCGCTCGGTCTCGCCGTGATCTTCGGCGTCCTGCGTGTCGTGAACTTCGCGCACGGAGCGCTCTACATGCTCGGCGCGTTCGCCGCTTATCTGCTCCTGCAGGACTTCGGCGTCGGCTTCTGGATCGCGCTCATCCTCGCACCGATCGGGATCGGGATCGCCGG
>WNGL01001739.1_pt1 | contig 26686 bp, 32 predicted proteins | sample 5400591 | NCBI WGS metagenome assembly WNGL01 (sample SAMN13153377, study PRJNA577476) | soil metagenome | isolation source: 80 cm soil or saprolite under Garry oak tree replicate 1 | place: USA:California | collected 2016-06-15 | reverse complement strand
CTCCCGCGCTCTTGATTCTATGGGCGCCGGGCGGATTTCGGCTCACCTGTTATTACTACCGCGGCGCTTACTACAAAGCGTTTTGGGCAGACCCGCCGGCGTGCACAGTGGGCGAACCACGGAAAACTTATCTCGGCGAACGTTCGTTCCCACTCATCATGCAAAACGTGCATCGCTATTTTCTTTATCTCGCGCTCATCTTCATTTTGATCCTGACCTATGATGTTTGGAAAGGGCTCTGGTTTGTCGATGTAACGAGCGGCAGGAGTTCGTTCGGTCTTGGCGTTGGCACGATTGTGCTCGTGATCAACGTCATCTTGCTCAGTGGTTACACATTTGGTTGTCACTCGTTGCGACATTTGGTCGGCGGATTTCTCGATCAACTTTCCAAGTCACCGACTTGTTCTCGTGCTTACGCCTGTGTGAACTGCTTTAATCGCCGCCACATGATGTGGGCGTGGTTGAGTTTGTTTTGGGTCGGCTTTACCGATCTGTACGTGCGACTTTGCTCGATGGGCGTCTGGACGGATTGGAAAATCCTATAAAAAAGCGCGCGCCTCATTCCGAGACGCGCGCTCGATACACCGTCGCAGTTTTACTTAGGCGACGTTGACTTCGATTTGTTTGGGTTTGGCGTGCTCGCTCTTGGGCAGATGCACCGTGAGCAAGCCGTTCTTGAATTCAGCCTTTACCCTGGTGGCGTCGGCATCATCGGGCAGTGTGAAGCTGCGCACGAAGGTACCGTAACCGCGTTCGACGCGGTGGAACTTCCTTTTCTTCTCTTCTTTTTCAAACTTGCGTTCGCCGGAGATAGTCAGCACGCCATTTTCAATGGTGACTTTTACGTCTTCCCTTTTCAACTCGGGCAACTCGGCCTTGATGAGGTATTCCCTCTCATCCTCCGTGATGTCCGCCAGCGGCATCCAATCGGCCAGAGTGATGTCTTCCCGCCCATGTCCGTTGGTGCGGCGAACAGGCATACGGCCAAAGAGGGTGGAGAGACGATTTTGGAAGTCTTCCATTTCTCTGAGTGGTTCCCAGCGAGTGAGTGTTTGCATATGTGAGTGATTCCTTTCAGTTGCAGACGTTGATTGTTTTCGTGGTTTAGTCGCAGCGTCAGCGTTTACGACACCTCAATATCGACCAACCCGGGGGACGCGCCCGGTAACTTAAGTTGTATTTTGTGCCCGTTGTTTTTTGCGGTTGAAGAATGCGGTGCAATCAAAACAGCCTAGATTGGGATACTTAACTACTGCTTCGGGGTGCAAAGCGGCGAAATGAAGCCACGATCCAAAGCTTCCGTGAAACGGCGGTCGATTGTCGATCCAACCCTGGAAAAGCCGTTATTGCGTCTGCACGCCGCGATGGACATCGATTCACTTTGGAAAGCTATCCAACAAACGATCGAGGCAGCGCTGCCGAGTTGTTTCATCGGCCTCACGCTTCAGCATACTCCGATTCTGCCGAGGGTGATGAGATCAACCCAAAAGATACCTGCTGGCTTCTCCGCGATCGCGCGAATCGAGGCTTATTTCGTCGCGCATCCGCGGAGCAAGCTTGTGCTGGCCAGCGATGTTTTTCCTGACGAGCGCCGCTTAAAGAAGTCGCTCTTTTACCGGAACTACATGGCGCCGTTGAATGGTCGATATGCGATCGGATTATTTTTTTGGAACGCCGGTCGTCTCCTTGGCGTGATCGTCATCATGCGAAGCAGAAAGCAGGGCCCTCTTTCCCGATCGGAAGTGAAACGGGTGCGGCAACTTTACACGCAATTTCAAACGGCGCTCACCCGCCTACGGTCGTTGGAGCGTGAGCACACAGTGCGGGTCGCACTTGAACAGTTCATGCGTCGAGTCCCGCTGCCGACCATTTTGTTGCGTTGGAATCTTAGATTGGTCTATCGGAACCAAGCCGCATCTGAATTCTGTTCGGTTTGGCAACGAGGGGCGGAGCGGGCCCGGCTAATCAAAACCAAAGCAGCGCTTCCCCGTGAAATCCTCGATCGATGCCGAACGCTGAAAAGGCAATGGGAACAGCTAAGCCCTTTGAACACTTCGTACTCCGGTTTCAAAGACGAGCTAGTTCATCATCCTACGCGGCGCCATCTCCGCGCGACCATTAGTTTGAAACAGATCAGCTCGGCTGGCTTAGCACGGCCTCATTTTCTCATCGAGTTCGAGAACTTGCGGCGTAGTGCCGCGCCGAAGGGTGAGATAGCCGGCACTCGGTTGCCGCATCTCGTCCGCTTAACAAGACGGGAACAGGAACTGGCGTGGCTGGTCTGTGATGGGCGCAGTAATCAAGAAATTGCTGACGAAAGCAGCCTGAGCCTGGAAACCGTGAAAAAACATCTGCACAGCGTGTTCCGTAAACTCGAGGTCAGCAGCCGCAGCCGGCTCATGGCGCTGATGCGCTGAGGCGGTTGAGCAGATTAAAGTTCGCATTTAGAAGTTGGATGCTTTAACGCTGCAACGATTCAACCGCGCCATGGCCGATTATGAAACTGTTCAGCACGATGTCTTGGTGATCGGCGCCGGCGGCGCCGGATTGCGCGCCGCGATCGAAGCATCGGCTGCGGGCGTTTCGGTCGGACTGGTTTGTAAATCGCTTTTAGGAAAAGCCCATACCGTGATGGCTGAGGGCGGGATTGCCGCGGCGCTGGCGAATGTCGATGAACGCGACAATTGGAAGGTTCACTTCGCCGATACAATGCGCGGCGGACAATATGTAAACCAGTGGCGGATGGCGGAGCTGCACGCGAAGGAAGCGCCTGATCGGGTGCGGGAGCTTGAAGCCTGGGGCGCAGTTTTCGACCGGACACAGGACGGGCGGATTCTGCAAAGAAATTTTGGCGGCCACAAATATCCGCGCCTCGCACACGTCGGCGACCGAACCGGATTGGAAATGATTCGCACGTTGCAAGATCACGGTGTGCATCAGGGAATCGAAGTGCATATGGAGCACACGATATTGTCGATCTTAAAAGCCGGCGATCGCGCTGTCGGTGCGTTTGGTTACGAGCGCGAGCGCGGTCGTTTCAAGATTTTTCGAGCGAAAGCAATCGTGCTCGCGACTGGTGGTATCGGGCGCGCCTACAAAATCACGAGCAACAGTTGGGAATATACCGGCGATGGCCACTCACTTGCGTACGAAGCTGGCGCGGAATTAATCGACATGGAGTTTGTGCAATTTCATCCGACCGGAATGGTTTGGCCGCCGAGCGTGTGCGGGATTCTTGTTACCGAAGGCGTGCGTGGCGAAGGTGGAATCCTCACGAACAAAGAGGGCCGCCGTTTCATGTTCGACCAGATTCCGGAAAACTACCGCGCCCAAACCGCCGACAATGAAGAGGAAGGCTGGCGTTATTGTCAGGGCGACAAAAACGCGCGGCGCCCGCCTGAATTACTGACCCGCGATCACATTGCGCGTTGCATCGTACGCGAAATCAAAGAGGGCAGGGGAAGTCCGCACGGCGGCGTTTATCTCGACATTGCGTGGATCAAACAAAAACTTCCAAAGGCCGCCGATTACATCAAGCGCAAGTTGCCGAGCATGTATCACCAGTTCAAGCAACTGGCAGATATCGATATCACGGAGCAGCCGATGGAAGTGGGACCGACAACGCATTACATCATGGGCGGCATTCATGTCGATCCGGACACGCAAATGTCGCGCGTGCCAGGATTGTTCGCCGCGGGCGAATGCGCGGCCGGGATCAATGGCGCCAACCGCCTGGGCGGCAATTCCCTTTCCGATCTGCTCGTATTCGGAAAACGCGCTGGAGAATTCGCCGCGAAGTTCGCAAAAGACAACTCGTTGGGCAAGATCGATCCGCATCAGGCGGACAAGATCGACATGGCGGCCCGCGAGGCGCTGCAGCCATTCGAGCGAGGCGCCGCGGAAAACCCATACCTGGTGCAGCGCGATCTGCAGGAGATTATGCAGGACAAAGTCGGCATCGTTCGCAATGAAACGGAAATGAAATCCGCGCTCGAACACTTAAGAACGTTTTGGGAGCGAGCGAATCGAGCCGGCGTGACCGGCCATCGCGAATTCAATCCGGGCTGGCACACCGCGCTCGATCTGAAGAATCTGCTGACGGTCTCGGAAGCGATTACGCGCGCCGCGCTCGAACGAAAAGAAAGTCGCGGCGCACAGTTCCGCGAAGAACATCCGAACAAGGATGAACGTTTTGCAAACGTGAATACGATGATTTCAAAAGCTGACGACGGTTCCATGAAAGTTCGATTGGAGCCGTTGCCAGAAATGCCCGATTATTTGAAGCGGGTAATTGAGGAGAATCGGTGAGCACTGCGACCTTCAAAATCTGGCGCGGCGATGCGAACGGCGGCGCGTTCCGTGATTACACGACGGAAATTTCCGAAGGCATGGTCGTACTCGATGCCGTCCATGACATCCAGCGCACGCAGGCCGGCGATCTTGCCTGTCGGTGGAACTGCAAGGCGGGGAAATGCGGTTCGTGTTCGGCGGAAGTGAATGGGATGCCGAAGCTGATGTGCATGGCGCGCATGAGCGATTTGCCAGTCGACAAGTCGATCACGATTGAGCCGATCAAGGCGTTTCCAATCATCAAAGATTTGATTACGGATGTGTCGTGGAATTTTGAAGTGAAGAAAAAGATCAAGAAGTTCAAGCCACGGCCGCCAGATGCACGGGACGGCACGTGGCGGATGGCCCAGGAAGACATCGATCGTGTTCAGGAATTCCGGAAATGCATCGAATGTTTTCTTTGTCAGGATGTTTGTCACGTTCTGCGCGATCACCAAATGCATGACAAATTTATCGGGCCGCGCTTTCTCATTCACGTGGCCGCGCTCGAGATGCACCCGCTCGACACGGAGGATCGCATCGAGGAACTGCGCAACGCGCAGGGGATTGGTTATTGCAACATCACGAAGTGCTGCACGAAAGTTTGCCCGGAAAGCATTGAGATCACCGACAACGGGATCATTCCGCTCAAGGAGCGCGTGGTGGATGACTTTTATGATCCGCTCGGCTGGTTGTGGCAGGCACTGAAGAATCTATTAAATCGTTAAAAGGTTACAAAGTTACAAAGTGAAGATGGTTACTCTCCGTTTTAACGATCTAATTCTTTTAACCTTTTTAACTCTGCGAAGCCCATGTCCGAACTAAAGTCACTTTCCAAGGAGGCGATTCCGGCCGCCCTGGAAAAAGCGATGCGCTATCGTTTGTTGAACGAACCGGCCGAGGCTGAGAGCATTTGTTTAGATGTTCTCAAGACTGATCCGGAAAATCAGGAGGCAATCGTGACGCTTCTGCTTGCGCTGACCGATCGGTTCGAAAAAGGCTACGGCGTAAGTGACACACAGGCGAAGGAATTATTATCTCGCATCACGAGCGAGTACGAACGGGCTTATTACGCAGGGATTTTCAACGAGCGCCGCGCCAAAGCCAAGTTGAGACAAGGCATACCGGATTGCCGGTTTCAAGCTTACGATCTTTTTCGCGAGGCGATGATCTGGTTCGAAAAGGCGGAAGTAATCCGTCCGCCTGGCAATGACGATGCGTTGCTGCGCTGGAATACGTGTGCGCGAATCGTCGAGCGGAACAAACTCGTTCCGCGCGAGGAAGAAGAGCGAACCGAATTTCCTTTGGAGTGATCAGGCGATGCCGTCGCGAGCATGACCAGAATTGAGGACGAGTTTGCCCGATTCGAACACGAAGGTTGGCAGCGGGTGGCGGACAAATATGACTCGGTGTGGTCGTCACTCACGCGACAGTTCATTTCGTATTTGATCGACGCTGTGCAGATCGCGCCAGCCATGTCGGTGCTGGACGTGGCGTGTGGGCCTGGCTACGTCTCCGCTGCAGCCAGGCAGCTCGGAGCGATCCCGACCGGTGTGGATTTCTCGAGCGAGATGGTCGCAATCGCGAACCGGATCTTGCCGGAAATTGATTTCATCGAAGGCGATGCGCAAAAGTTGCCGTTCGCGGGCGCGAGCTTCGACCGTGTTCTGATGAACTTCGGGTTGCTCCATCTTTCTCGACCTGAGAAAGCGTGCTCGGAAGCATTTCGCGTCTTGCGAGCTGGCGGGAAATTTGGCTTCACCATCTGGGCGGAGCCGCACGAAAACCCCGGCGGCAAAATTGTGAACGACGCCATCGAAGCTCATGCCGATCTAAATGTCGATGTGCCGCAGGGCCCTTCGAGGTTTGTGTATGCTGAAAAAGAAGAATGCCGAAAAGCTTTGCAGCGAAACGGATTCGATGGCGGGTCGATGATTTTTCAGACGCGTTGTGTGGAATGGAATGTTCCAACGCCCCGGTCTCTCTTCGAAGCCGAGCGCGACGCCGGAGTTCGCACGGCCGGGTTGCTGGCGCGTCAAACATCGGACCGACTCGATGCGATCATGCGAGCAATTGAAGATGGCGTGAGACACTACGCAAAAGGCGACCGCTTTGTCATCCCGATGGCTGCGCACGTCATCGTGATCTCGAAATAACCTCGTCGTGGGATGTAGCCGCCCCGCTCTGTCGAGGCGTTTTTGTGCGCGGGATCACGGCGACAGAGCGCCGTGGCTAGAGCAGCGCGCCACCGCAGCTTGAGCCGGCGCCAGCCGTGCAGCCAAAGCAGTGTTCACCGGTCATGATCTCGCGATTGTCAATCTCGTCCGGATCGACATCCCACAAGAAAAGCCCCGACTCTTCGGAATTCTGCCATTGCATCTCAAGTTGCTGATTAAAATCGCAATCATAAACCTCTCCGCGCCATCCCACGCTGATCGTGTTGCGGCACATGAGGCCGTCGATGGTTGCTGGATTGAACGCGGTGATGAGCAGCTCCATGTATTCCTCGAGATTGTTGTTGTGTCGCAGATAAGCGGCAAAGCGCCCGATCGGAAGATTCGTGATCGTGTAGAGATTGTTGAACACGATGCCGAAATTTGCCGCGAGCTCGCGCTTGAAATCCGCCTCCAGGTCGGCTTGCGGACCCGGTAGAAAAGCACCGACCGGATTGTAAACGAGATGCAGAGGCAGATCGACATCAACTCCGTAGCCTAACGAGTTGAGTAATTGCAATGCAGCGATACTGCCGTCGAACACGCCTTCGCCGCGCTGCGCGTCCACGTTTGCCGCCGAGTAGCACGGCATCGAGGCGATAATCTCCACTTGGTGTGCAGCGAGAAAATCCGGCAGATCTTCGTAATCGGGCTCGACCAAGATCGTGAGATTACAGCGATCGATCACGTGCCGCGGCGGATCGAGCGCTTTGGTGCGTTGGACGAAATACCGAAAATCCGGAATCATCTCTGGCGCGCCGCCGGTAAGATCGACAGCGGGGATATCAGTCTTAGCCAGCCAATCGATGATCCGATCGATCGTTTCGCGAGTCATGATCTCCTTGCGCTTCGGCCCGGCGTTCACGTGACAATGCACGCAAGTGAGATTGCAAAGCTTGCCCACATTGACTTGAAGAATTTCCGGACGCGCGCGACGCAACTCCCGGCCTTCAGCAGTCAGTCGATCGGAAAAACGGTTCATGAGTTCACGTGAGTTGCAGTCCAATAAACGGCGCCCGCGGCAAATGCGGCGCAGGGTAGCGTGACGATCCACGAGAGAACAATCGCGTTCACCGTCCGGATGTTTGCTTTTCCGGTCATCACGCCAATTCCGAAAAGGGAGCCGACCGAAACGTGCGTGGTGGAAACGGGCAGGCCGAACAAACTTGCCAGCACGACGAGAATCGCGGTCGTTAAATTCGCGGTGAAACCCTGGCCATGATTCATCACGGTGATTTTTTTGCTCATCGTCTCGGCGACTTTTCTTGCGTTGAGCAATCCGCCGATGGCCATCGTCATCGCAACCGCGGCCAGCCCGCAGCGAATATCGAACGCTTTCCACAAGAGCAGCAGCGCCACAATTTTCGGCGTGTCGTTCAAGCCACGTGCAAAACTCACCGTCCCGCCGCTCAGAAAATGAGCAGCATCGACAACTTGCTGCGAAGTGAGGCCGAGGAAATTACCGCCGTAGCGTTCGCGGCAGTTCTCCACCTCGTCGACCGTCAAGTGTGACGGAAAAGAAACGGCGCGGAGCGCGAGCGACGAGTTCGGTTGTGGGATGGCGATGACGCGTTCGCCTTCAGCGATGCAGATGCACCACTCCTTCTTCAAACCAAGCGCGATGCGCGCGCCGTGAAAAATCAGATACAGCAAGCCTGCGATCGCCATGGCGAGAACGGGACTAAGCAGCAGCGGAAGAACAAAACCTTTACTAAGTGACGAAAAGTTTATCGCCGGTCCGACGGCGACGGAACTGCAGCCGATGATTGCGCCGGTTAACGCATGCGTCGTTGAAATTGGAAAGCCGGTGAGCGTTGCGATGATAACGGTGAGACCGGCCCCGAGCGCGACCGCGAGCAGAAAATATTCCGAGCCGGCGAAGTGTTCGGGGACGATGCCTTTGCCACCGAATTTTGTGAGCAACGTCTGGGCAAGAAAGATCGACATCATCGATCCGGCAAATGTGGTGACCGTCGCCCACGAAATCGCAGTGCGATAATTGCACGTTCGACTTCCAAAAAGCGACGCCACCCCTTTAAAGTTATCGTTCGCGCCGTTGGAATAAGCGAGAAAGCAGGTCGCGAGAAAAAGAAAAACGAGCGTCATTTCAGCAGCAGCTCCCGCCGTCACAACATTTGTTGTTCGCTTCGGACGTGGCGTTGTAATCCTGGCCTTTGGTTTCCTTTGGATGGCGCAAGGCAGTTCGTGAACAATCGAACGGCTTGGCCGTGGCCAGCGGCAGATCGTTAATCGGATCGACAAATTCGAAGAACTCGGCATACGGCGCTTTTTTGTAGAGGTTGTAAGTCTTGTCGCAAACGGCGTAACGCCGGCCGCGCTCCATTCGATGATTGTCGTCGTCGAGCACTTCCTTAAACGGGCCGCGATAAATCACACCCTGGTTCCGCTCGAAACATTCGCCCTGTTTTCCTTTGAACGCCTCGATCGTAACGGAACGAAATTCGATTCCTTGTACTGTCCGCCACGGCTCGGCATCACGTTTGAGAATTTGAATTCCGTAAAAACCGGCGTTTTCAAACGCGGCGAGAAAACCTTCTTCGGTGAGCGCGCCGGAAACGCAGCCGCTCCATAGCTCGGGATCGTTCTGCAACTCTTCTGGAACCTCTTCATCGCTCACGATGTCTGAGATGACGGCGCGTCCGCCTTTCTTGAGAACGCGAAAGATTTCTTCGAAGAGTTGCCGTTTTGATTTCGGGTCGACGAGGTTGAGCACACAATTGGAAACAACCACGTCGATCGAATCGTTCGCCACGAGCGGGTGTTTAACGCGCAGCTCTTCGGCCAGCTCATCGGCGGCAAGAAATGACGCCGCGTCCGTGATTGGGTGCTGTTTTAATTGTCGATCCAGCAATTCCAGGTCGAGCGCCAGGTCCTGGATACGGCCTTTGCGGAATTCTACGTTCGCGTAAGCAATTCGCTCGGCGACGATCGGCGCGTTACGTCGCGCCACCTCGAGCATTTCATCCGTCATATCGACGCCGATCACTTTACCTTTCGCGCCAACAATCTGCGCGGCGATGAAACAGATTTTTCCGGTGCCGCTGCCAAGATCGAGAACGGTTTCGCCTTTGCGCAAATAACGCGACGGATCGCCGCACCCGTAATCGCGCTCGATCACTTCCTGCGGAATAACTTTGAGATATTCAGGCTCGTAATCGATCGGACAACAAAGTTTCGATTCCGGGCTTTTTGCTCCGGCGGCATAACGCTGGCGGACGGTGGTTTCAGTGCGATGGCTTTCGATCATGTTGATGCGAAGCTTCAGCAGGCCGTTTTATTCCTGAAAAGCCTCCAGTTCTGTGCCCTTGATTAACTCGCGCCTTGAGTCTCGTTGATCTCAGTTTTCTTTAGCGCATCCCGCGCGATCTTCGTCACCCAAATCGTCACCGCAACGGTCGCAGCGAGACCGACGCCCAAGAACGTCCAGTATTGCCAGCCGTGCTTCATCGCTTCGCCACCGGCGGCGGCTGAAACAGCGGCTCTGCTTGCAGCTCCGATGTAAACGTAGAGAAATGTGCCGGGCATCATCCCGATCCAACTGGCCAGCACGTACGGCCAGAATTTCACGCTCGTCAGCCCGTAAAAATAATTGCTCAGATTAAATGGAATCACCGGGCTAAGCCGGAGCAGAAAGATTAACTTTGCACCCTGTGCTCCGATAGCGTTGTCGATCTTGCGAAACTTTTCGTTTCGTCTCGTGATCGCTTCGATCTTGTCGCGCGCGATGAATCGCGCGACAAGAAATGCCAAAGACGCGCCGAGCGTCGCGCCCGCGGAAACGGCGAGAAAGCCTTTCCATAGACCAAACGTGAATCCGGCGCCGATAGTCAGAATTGCGCCGGGCGCAAGCAAAACTGTGGCGACGGTGTAAACGACGATGAAAATGAAAATGCCGGCCTCGCCCATTTGGCCGACCCAATCGTTGAAGCTTCTCAACCATTCTTGGACAGGCAGAAATTTCATCGCGAGAAGAAGCGCGATGACAATCACGATCAGCGCAATCAGCCGACCGATTGCGTTTTTGGGCCTGCCTTGTTGCTCGTTACTCACTTGCGTGCGTTCCGGTAAAGCCAGGTGAAGATTTTCTTAGCCCGCGGTGTCAGCCGAGTTTTGTTGTATTTGTCGCCAGCCTTGCGGGCGAGCTCGGCGAAGGTTGGGTAAGCGTGAATAGTCGAGGCAATTTTGCCGAGTCCGATTTTTGCGCTCATCGCCAGCACGAATTCGTGCAACAGGTCGCCTGCATGCGGCGCCACGATGGTCGCGCCGAGAATCTTGTTGGAACCTTTCGCGGTCAAAATTTTGGCAAAGCCTGTCTCTTCGCTCTCGACGACAGCACGATCGACATCTTCGAGCGGAACGACGAACAGATCGTATTCGATACTTTTCTGCTTCGCTTCCTTTTCGCCAAGGCCGACATGGGCAACTTCGGGATCGGTATAAGTGCACCACGGCACAATCGCGCAAGCGATTTTCTGCCGCAGAAATTGAAACGGCATCAGGATATTTCGAACGACGACGCGCGCGGTGAAGTCCGCGGTATGCGTAAACTTGAGACGGTTGGCGATATCACCGGCCGCGTAAATGTGCGGCTGGGAAGTCTGCATGTAATCATTCACCTCAACCCCGTTTGGCGTGTACCTCACACCGGCCACGTCGAGGTTTAATGCTTTCATCATAGGACAGCGACCCATCGCCAGGAGCAAAGCATGACCGCTGAACTTGGCGGGCGAACTTCCCGGTGCGCCTACGGGTTTGTAATTTGCTTCGAAGGTGATCACGCCATCGCGCAAAAAGACGCGCTTTGCTTCTGTGCATGTGTGCACGGTTACTCCTTCCGCCTCGAATCGCTGCTGCATGAGCTCGGCAACATCGACATCTTCCGGCGCGAGAATCTGCGGACCGTACTCAACGATCGTTACCTTCACTCCCAACCGGCTTAATGTTTGCCCGAGCTCGCAACCGATCGGTCCGCCGCCGAGCACAATCATGCTTTCCGGTTTTTCTTTCAGCTCATCGAAAATGGTTTCGTTGGTGAAATAAGGAATCGTATCGATGCCTTGAATTTCGGGAATGACGGCGCGGCTGCCGGTCGCGATGACAAAATTTTTGGCGCGAAGTCGTTGTCCGTCGACCTCGACTTCGTCCGGCGAAATGAAGTGGGCTTCGCCGCGAAAAACATCCACGCCTAACGATTCGAACCGTTCCTGTGAATCGTTCGGCGCAATCTTGGCGCGGCGCGCCCGCATCCGGTCAAAAACTCTTTCGAAAACAAACTGCGGTGCTTGTCGATCCAAGCCCCATTTTTCTGCGTCGCGGATTTGCTGAATCAATCGCGCCGATGAGATGAGCGCCTTGCTCGGCACACAACCGAAGTTCAGGCAGTCGCCGCCCATCTTGTTGCGCTCGATCAGCGCGACGCGTCCGCCCAGTCCCGCCGTTCCGGCCGCCGTCACCAACCCGGCCGTCCCTGCGCCGATGACCACCACGTTGTAAACGCCTTCACCTTTTTGCTTTGTCATTATTAGATCGAGAAAGACGGATCAATGTTCCAGATTCCACGGCCCGGGATTAGCCGTGCCAAGCTTCCTTAGATTCAATTATCGGCTTTCGCCGCTTGCTTGTTTTCGTTAGGGCCGTCCAGCAGTTGGGCAAGGCGCGATTCGTATGACTCGCACGTAGGGCAATCGCCATTGGGCTCGACCCACTCCGGATGTTGGATGCGCAAGTCAGCGTGAATCTTTTGTTTGAGCTCGGTGTAGATGTTGATCTCGTCAGGCATGGCAGCTGCGGAAGGGATTGATTTCGTCATGCTTCAGTATGAGGAACTGGCGGAGAGATTATTCCGATTGTTCCTGTGGGATTGGCTGACCAAAGGAATAAACAATCTCGGTAAGCCATCTTATCAACGTTACCGGTCAAAGCCGTGTCGATTGGCCGATGACCATTCGAAGTTAAAACTGCATTACAATGCTCTGGGTAAAGACATTTTTAAGTGAGTTGCACGCGTGGCAATGGCTTGGGATTATCGTGGCGCGCGTCGCAGTCGGTTTGCTGTTTTTTCTTTCCGGGCGCGGCAAACTTTTCGTGCCGGAGCGTCGTGAACAAATGCGTGAAACGTTAGTCGCGGCGAAGATTCCGTTTCCCGACTTTAGTGCTGTTTTCGCGTCGACTGTGGAGTTCGTCTTCGGTTTTCTTCTAGTCCTCGGCGCGGTCACGCCGCTCGCATGCGTGATGCTTGGCTGCGTGATGATTGTCGCAATGGCCACCACCTCGATTCGAAATATCAAGGCACCTCCGCTGCTCGGGTGGCTCTCGGAATTTTTGTACCTGCCGGAGGCGCTCTATCTCGTTATTCTCTTTTGGCTGTTCCTCTCGGGTCCCGGATGGTTCAGCCTCGATCATTTAATTTTGTTTCATGCTTGCTTCTAGCTCCAGGTCGTAATGAGCGATGATAACAATGCGTTGAAGGTCGGCGCGGTTGCCAAGGCGGCCGCAGTCGGCGTGCAGACGCTGCATTATTACGAGCGCGTTGGTTTGTTGCGAAAGCCGAAGCGTTCCGCAGCAAACTATCGTCTGTATTCGCGAGAAGCGATCCGTCGTGTGCGCTTCATCAAGAAAGCGCAGGCGGTCGGTCTGACGCTCGAGGAGACAAAGCAAATACTCGATTTGAAAGATCGCGGGCGCGCGCCGTGCCGCAGGGTGGCCGAGCTTGGAGAAAAACATTTCACGGAAATCGACGCGCGTCTGGCCCAGTTGCGCGCCTACCGTCGCGCACTTGGGAAAGCTCTCGGTGAATGGCGAAAGGAAAACATGACCGAGCGGAAATGTGCGGGCGAGTTTTGCGATCTGCTCGAGCGATTGCCGTAAGATCAAATTTTTTTAAGAAAGCCGTTGACCCTCTACCAAGCTAGAGGGCTTAACGTCGATGCATGAAGGCAAAACAAGCTGGAATCTTGTCGGCGATTCTCGCATCGACCTGTTGCATCGGGCCGTTGCTGCTGGTGGCGATCGGCCTTGGCAGCGGCGCGGCGTTCGTCGGGCGTTATCACTGGCTCTTCCTCGCCGGCGGTATCGCTGTGCTCACGTGGGCGTGGGCGAAATATGTGCGAGAGAAGACAGTTTGCGATTGCGAGCATAAGCCAATGCCGGGGAGACGAAGCGGAATCCTCACGCTGCTCATCGCCACCGTGATCGTGCTCGGTTTCGCCGCCTTGAATATCAGCCGCTACGTGATCGCGAGCGCGCCTGCTTCGGGACCGGCACAGACGCAGCTCGCTAACGGACTAAATCGCGTTGTAATTCCGGTAGAGGGAATGAGTTGCGCAACCTGCGAAATCGCCGTGCGCCACGCGCTTAAGCACGTGGACGGTGTTGAGAACGCGCGCGTCAGCGTCGCGACGAGAAATGCGACGGTAGATTACGACTCTGCGAAAACGAATCAGCAACAGCTTGTTAACGCGATCAATTCCACTGGATACCGCGCTTCACTGCCGCAAAGATGAACAAGCACTTTGATCTCGTAATTCTCGGCTCAGGCTCGACCGCATTCGCCGCGGCGTTGCGTGCGCAGGAATTGGGGAAGACGGCAGTGATGACTGAGGAGCGCACCGTTGGAGGAACCTGCGTGAATCGCGGCTGTCTGCCATCAAAAAATCTGATCGAGGCGGCGAAAATCATTCACGACGCGCGGCATCCGCGTTATCCCGGGCTCGCACCCGCGAAGATCGACATCGATTTTCGCAAACTGGTCGAGGAGAAGGACGCCGTGATCCACGGCTATCGCAAAAAGAAATACGAAAGTCTGACCGGCGGGAAGTTCAGCATCGAGAAAGGTCATGTCGAATTTGTCGACCCGCACACTGTGGAAGTGGACGGCAAACGGCTCAGCGGTGAGAAGATTCTGATCGCCACGGGTTCGCGGCCGGTTCTGCCTGAGATCGACGGCCTGCATGACGTGCCATTTCTGACCAGCGATCTTTTAACTAACGACGAACTGATGGAGATGCGCGAGCTGCCGCGATCCCTCATCGTCATCGGCGGCGGTTACATCGCGCTCGAGCTGGGACAAATGTTTTGCCGATTTGGGGTCGAGGTCACGATTCTCGAGCGCAACGATCAATTATTGGCTCACGGCTACGAGCCGCAAATAGGCAAAACGATCGGCGAAATTTTTGAAGACGAAGGAATCAAAGTGATCACCAACGCTTCGGTTACTTCTGTTCGGCAGGACGCAAGCGGAATTGTCGCCAGCGTTCGCGGCGCCGACAAGACCGGTGAGCTGCGCGCAGAGAAGTTGCTGGTTGCCACGGGGCGACGCCCGAACTCCGATAAGATCGACATCGAGAAATCAGGCGTCGAGCTAAGCAAACATGGGGAGGTGCGCGTCGATGAATTCCTGCGCACCAACATTTCTCACATTTTCGCCGGCGGCGATGTGATCGGAAGCCAAAGCGATAGCCAGATGGCGACTCCCGTTGGAAGTCACGACGGCGGCGTCGCCGCGCACAATGCGTTTTCCGGTGAATTGCGCGCTGTCGATCATCGCGTCATTCCGCGCACGATTTTCACTGATCCACAAATTGCCGTCGTGGGCATGACCGAAGAGGAAGCGATTGCCGCCGGTCACAGTTGCTGGTGCAGCACGGTGCCGATGTCGCTGGTACCGCGCGCCGGCGCGATTCGCGACACCGCGGGCATGATCAAAATGGTCGCCGACGACAACACCGAAGAAGTGCTCGGCGTCTCGATGGTCGGCAACAGCGCTGCGGAAGTGATTCACGAAGCCGCCATGGCGATGCGTTTCCACGCGAAAATCCAGGACTTCATCGACATGTTGCACGTTTATCCAACCATGGCCGAAGCGCTCAAGATCGTGGCCATCTCGCGCCACAAGGACCCGGCGAAACTTTCCTGCTGCGCGGAATGAAGATCGACAAATCGAATTACAATGAGAGGAGTTCAAACTGCTTCATGCTGTAGCCGCGCCTCTGTGAGGCGCGTGTGCACGGCCACGGGGCCGTGGCTAGAAATCAGAATAAGTCTTGTAAAATAAGCGAACAGGAGAAGGAGGTGAATAAAAATGGCGTTTAAACAAGGTGAGAAGTATCGCTGCCCTGATCCGGAATGCGGCTGCGAAATTCAAGTGACGAAAGGCGCCGCCCCGGGCAAAGGCGGCAATCAGAACCCGCGTTGTTGTTGCGGCAAAGAGATGGAGAAAATCCAGCAATGATCATCGAGCTGTGCGGGCGGCGCGATTGCGACGGGAACTTGACGGCTTAAAGCCGTCAAGTTCCAACGAGAGATAATCATGACGAGGAGTTTTTGGAAAAGACACACCGACAAAGTCGGCGTGGTGGGTTCTGTGTTCACCGCGCTCTGCTGTCTTGGCTTTCCCGCGTTGTTGTCGATCTTGTCTGCAATCGGACTCGGCTTTTTGATTAACGACGCGGTCCTGCTGCGGTTGCTGATTATTTTCCTGCTCGCGACTATCGTTGGTTTCGCGCTCGGGATGCGCGAACATCATCGCGCCGCGGCGTTCGTGATCGGTCTCATTAGCGCCGCCGGCCTTTTCATTTTCATCTTTCTCGCGTTCAATAAAATTCTGGCGACGATCAGCGTAGCTGGCCTTGTAATTGCCAGCGTTCTTAATGTATTGCTGCGGCAGCGCGGTTGAGCGTAGGTTTTGTTCTTTGCAATTCGCTGCGATCTTACCGCTAGAAAGATCCGGCGAAACTTTCCTGCTGCGCGCAATGATGGAATAGCTTTCCGCTTCGCCACTCCAACAAACAGACAACGGTGATGAGAATTTCTCCAAAGGACGAATATCCGTGGTGGCTTCGACTGTTCTTTTGGAAGCAGAAGAGAAATTACGGACAAGTGCTATTGCCGGCATTGCTTTGGGCGAGAGTGCCGAAGCTGTTCGCAGCCGTTGCGTTGCTTTATGGCGCTATTGATCGAAGGAAGTCGCCGCTGAGTCCGGTATTGCGATCGCTGGTTACAGTCAGAGTCTCACAGATTAATTGGTGCCGCTTCTGTGTGGACATTAACTCACTCACCCTGGCAAAGCGCACAGGCTCTATGGAAAAGGTCGAAGCGTTGGAGCATTGGAGAGAAAGCGATCTCTTCGACCGGAAAGAGAAAATCGCACTGGAATACGCGGAAGCGATCACGTATTCCGACCGGCAAGTAAATGATGAATTGTTCGCCAGAGTCAGAGCAGTGTTTGATGAGGACGCGATCATCGAGCTCACCGGACTGATCGCGTTTCAAAATCTCTCCAGCAAATTCAATAACGCGCTGGACATTCCGGCGCAGGGCTTTTGCAAAATACCCACGGTATCAAAACATACTCAATTCGCCGTCGGCACAGACTGATTGCAAACACGCAGTCATGACGCGCAACTTTTTAGTAGGATGGCGCCGCTGCAAGCGCTGGCTGTGGAGATGTATGCGGATCCTGCCGGTTTCCGCGCAAATCGATCCGCGCGATGTCGATTAATTCTACATTCATGGTTAAGTCCGGAGTGATAGTGAGCAGATGATTCGGCGCGACTCGAACCCAATCCTTTGGATCTGTAGTTAATCGCTCGGATGCGATGATGATAGTTCTTTCGCATGCGGGCCCTTCGCAAAATTTGCAAACACCATCGCTACTGCATTCGTACTTCCCGCCTGTGGAATAATAAAGCGAGGCAGGTTCGATCGTGGCGTCCGACACATAACGCACTGCGGCAACACTGGCCCCGTCGGTCACGGCGAAGTTATAGTAAGATGGCTCGGAAGAACCGGCCTCCGCGCTCCATCGCTCCAACTGGGCGATCGTTTTAACAAGAGCTCGTCCTATTTCTCTTGCGGAAGAAATCCGGTCGGTCTCTCCAAGCAGATGAAGAAAAACGGCGAACGCATGTTCCGAGTCGGTTGTTCCTTCAATGCTATGGTACAGGTGGTCCGGTAAAGAGGCGCGCAGCCGGCGTTTGATACGACAAAAGTCTGTCATGACGCCGTTGTGCATCCAGAGAAAGCGCCCATACTGAAACGGGTGACAGTTTGCGTCGGACACAGGCATTCCTGGCGAAGCAGCTCGGACGTGAGCAAAGAAGCAACTCGATTTCACATGCTCGCTCAGTCGGCGAAGATTCTGATTGCTCCAAGCTGGAGTAACGCTGGCAAATACGCACGGTGTCGAACTGACCTGAGGCGCGTACCAACCGACACCAGATCCATCTCCGTTGAGAGGTTCGGACCGCTCTTTGGCCTTGAAGCTTTGTCGAATCAGCGAGTTCGCTGGCCGATACAGCAAATCCGCCAGAAGAATTTCCGGCCCCCTGTAGCAGATGAACCTACACATGCTTCCTCTCCTTCGGCCCGCACCGAGTCAGTACGCGACCGTCATCGTACCTTTCATGCCCGACGCGAAGTGTCGCGGGAAAGTGCATTTTTCCGCACGCGCCTAATCTGTCGACTAACTGAGTAACCATGCGCCCAGAAATCCGACTATTAAGCCGATCAACGGGCTAAGCGTGGCGAACCAGAATGGAATCGACGTTGTGCTCATTGATGACGTTTATTTTGAGGCTGGAAGAGTCGAGCGAACCGAATCATGCCTGTCATCGGTGATGATGGTGATTGTGTCCGGCGCAGTGGGTTTGCGCGGATAAGGTGATCTGATCACGGCAAAGGCGTTTGAGGCCAAGACCGACAACGCGATTAATGCGATCGCTGAAGATTTAATTGTTTTCATCTCTGCAACCTAACGATGCGTCAGTACGCTACCGTCATCGTGCCTTTCATGCCGGAGGCGAAGTGTCCCGGGAAAGCGCAGACAAAATCGTACGACGCCGAGATGCGTGGGGCCGCGAAGGTGATGGTGTCGGATTCGCCGGGGCCGAGCAGCTTCGTGTGGGCGAGGACCTTGGATTGTTGCTCGGGAGCAATGAAATCAGTCTCCGGGTGTGCCAGGCCGTCCTCCACGAACTTGGCCACGTCCGTATTCCAAGCGAGCACCACCACTTCATGCCCCATCGATTCTTTCGGCAGCTTGCCGATGTTCTTAACTGTAAGCTGTACCTTTTGGCCCGGTTTCACTTCAAAGCCAGTTAGATCGTATTTCATCTCATCCCTGACAGTGATCTCAACTACCTTCGGCGGCAGTTGCGATTCGGGACTTTCACGCGAACAGGCGACCACGATCAGCGCGGCTAAAGTTGTGATTGAGAATTTAAGTAGCTTCATAGTGTTTGCTCCAGAAATAAGAGGCACGGAATCATTGGTTATTCCGTCCGCCAGGGAGCCAGCTCTTCTCCCTACTGTGCTTCGAGCGATTGGCGGGTGGATACTGGGAACAAAAAAGGGAAGGGATAAAAGCATCCCTTCCCTTTCCGAAGTCAACTTACTTCACTTACATAGCCATGGGATAGGTAAGCTTCACTTCTTTCCACTCTTCGCCTTTTTTTACTTGCAGCTTGTCCACATGGAACACCCCACCCATCTCTTGTCCGTCAATTTTGACCTCTTGTGCCATGTAATCAGCTATTTGATTGGCCGGCGCAGCCAGCACATGCGTCTTCCCGCCTTTTTCCAGCAGAGCCACCGGAATGCCCATCTTTGCGCATAGCTTGGCGCAGTTTTTCACTTCCATCATTTTCCCATCCATCCCCATTCCCTTATGGTCCAGACCGGCATTCATGTCTGGCATCATGGTATAACATTTGGTGTCAACCAAGGTGCCTTCCAGATGAGTGCCTCCCATACCTCCCATAGGATGTTGGGCCGACATCACGAATACGCCAAGGGCGCTTCCCACTACTAACGCCACGAGGATTTTCATTACGTTTTTCATTTTACTAATTTCTAATTGTCACCGGTCTGCACGGAGACCGTGGAAAATAGTTTAAGGAGCCGTGCCTTGAAATTCTTGAGTAGTCGCTTTCCCTTACCTTGGATCTTCGCAAGCTACGGCCGTAAACTTTGCAGGTTCGCTGAAGTTGCGCGGTCGTTAACGAAGTCATCATCCCGAGAAGTTTCACTCTAACGGTATGAGGGCTGAAAGAACGGGATTATTCCGACGCGCGTTTTGCCAGATAGTCTTTGACGAAAACTGAATCCACGGAATAGCGCGCGCTGGCGAGCATCTGATCGTTAACGTGCGCGCGTCTGATGGCGAAATCAGGCAGTGGACAGCCCAGTTCACGGTTGTCGCGAATTGTGGTCGGCATTACCGCTCTGGCGATGTTCGGCGCGGTGATCGCGATGTTTGTTTTGTAGAAAAGCGACAGAAGGTTTGTGCTCGCGCTTTTCGAAACACGCGGTACACACTTCCGGAATGAATTCTCTCGATGATCGCAACCGCGTTGGCGTGGCGCTGCTGGTTCTGCGCGTCACGGTTTTTCTCGTCATGCTGATTTGGACGATCGACAAGTTCGTTCGTCCGGCTCATGCCATATCCGTGTACGAACATTTCTATTTTTTGCATGGGCTTGGTCCCGCGATTATTTACTCGGTCGGCGTAGTTGAACTGCTGATTCTGGTCGGCTTTGTAATTGGTTTTGCGCCGCGGCTGACTTACGGGCTCGTGCTGCTACTTCACGCCGTCTCAACGTTTTCATCGTTCCAGCAATATTTTCATCCGTACCAAGGACCGAACATTCTTTTCTTCGCCGCTTGGCCGATGCTCGGCGCCTGTTTCGCGCTCTATTATCTGCGCGATCACGATACGATCGGGAGTGTCTGCGGCAGGCAGGCTTGAGTCTGATAACGCGCGCAAGATCGACAACGAATGTCTTTTCTCAAATCGCTGCCGGCAAACGCGGGCTTGCTGCAAATTTTTCAAGCTTTTCCGGAAGGCGCCCGTCCGCTGCTGGAGTATCACGAAGTTTTGTTGCGCGGCGGGTCACCTTTCACCGCGGCCGAACGTGAACTCATCGCCGCGTATGTCTCAGGCCTTAACAGCTGCAACTACTGCCATGCGGTTCACTCGCAGACGGCCATCGCGCTCGGAATCGGCGGGCCGGCAATTACACATTTGTTTTCGAGTTCGCGAAACGAGCATGTCGATCTTCGTATGCAGCCGGTTCTGGAGTTCGTGCAGAAACTGACGGTTTCACCTAACAAGATGACGCGCGCGGATGTCGATCCCATCTTCGCCGCCGGATGGGATGACCGTGCGGTGCACGACGCAGCCGCGATCTGCGCGCTTTTTAATTTGATGAACCGACTGGTGAACGGTCTTGGGATCGAAGCGCCGGAAGCGTACATGAAACTTGCGGCGCAACGGCTCGCGGCTAGTGGTTACGCGCAGCTACTCGATCTCGTTTCCAACCGATCCGCATCACCGGCTAAAGCTTCGGAATAAATGCGACGCGGTCTGCTCACGTATCATGTTCTGATGAAAATCCGTTCGCCATCGCTGCGACTTATTGTTGCAGCGGCGCTTCTGGTAATCGGTGCGATTTGCATGACGCCACATGGCGATTTCACGGGAACGGGCGCGACGCGGCAATTCTAGATCGCAGTTCTGCTGATGGCGGCCGGCTGGCTGCTCGCGGTCACGTTGTGCGCGATTTCCAGCCGGACGTTTTGGATTTTGGCAGTGGCACTGCGACTCATTCTCCTTCCGATGCAACCAGGAATGGATCTTCACCGATACATTTGGGAAGGGCGAATTCAGACGCACGGCTTTGATCCTTACCGCGACGCGCCGAATTCGGAAGCGCTGCACACATTGCGGGATCAGAATTGGCAACAGGTAGAATTCAAAGACGCGACTGCGATCTATCCACCTTTGGCCGAAGTCGGATTTCGGCTGTTGGCGTTGGCGTCACAAACGACGCTGTTTTTCAAATTGGCCTTCGTCGCTGTCGATCTTGTCGTTTGTTTTGTTCTCACGAGACGATTCGGTTTTGCGCGTTCGCTGCTGTATGCCTGGAATCCGTTAGCCATCTACTCATCCGCTGGCGGCGCACATTTCGATAGCTGGTTTATTTTTGTCTAGTTGCAGGCTGGCTGCTTTGGGAAAAACGAGGATCGACGACTGCCGCGGCGCTGTTCGCCGCGGCAACAGCAATAAAATGGATCGGACTGCCGATGCTCGTCTGGTCGCTATTCAGAATCGCGCGATCTGCCGAGGTGCGCGAAGCGGTCATCGGTGGTTGCGCGGCGCTGGCGGTTTTTATTATTCCGTGGCTGATCGTAACGGGCGGCGACATTCACGTCCCGCTGTTTCCAAGAGATTTTGTTCGTTATGCGACAAGTTTTGGTCTGCTTCGAACTGTGTTATCTGCGGCATGGCCAGCCGCCTCTTTGCAAAACGACGTCTTTCTCGCGCCGTTCGCGCTGGCGCTAATAATCGTGGTGCGATCACAGTCTGTCACGCTTTTGTGCGAGCGCGCACTCGCTGTCACACTTGTGCTGTCGCCGATGGTACACGCCTGGTACTTCACATGGCTGATCCCGCTTGCCGTCGGAACGCGGAATGCCGGCTCCATTGCGGTCAGCATCTCGGCCTTCGCGTATTTCGGAATTTCTGCTGTACCGGGAATACCTAAACACGGCTGGGTAGCTCTGTTTTTTCAGACAGGAATGCTGTGGCTGCCTTTTATTTGCGGCTTTGTCTGGAGCGAATACCGCCGCATCCGTGGCAAAGTTAAAGAAGCCTGCGAGGTTCCGGAATACACGGACAACTTGCGTCTCTCACCACCGTGAGCGCCACGCTACTCGAATACGAAACTGAAGTTCGAACGCATGTGGATGCCGTGCGGCAGTCGTGTCTCGTCGTCGTTCCTGCCTTAAATGAGGCAGAAACAATTGCCGATGTCGTGCTGAATTTAAGGGCGCATGGCTTGGAGCGGATTCGCGTGATCGACAATGGCAGCGCTGATGCGACCGCCGTTCGAGCTCGCGCCGCCGGCGCCGAAGTACTGAACGAACCGCGCTGCGGATATGGGCAGGCCTGCCGGCGCGGATTGGAGAATATTCCGCGCGGCATCGCCTGGATTCTTTTTTGCGATGCCGACGGCAGCGACGACCTGAACGATGTCGATCTTATGATTGCCACAGCAGCAGGGGAGGACGCCGATTTGGTTATTGGTAACCGCTTCGCTACCAAGAATGGACGTGAAGCAATGACGCGCATTCAGCGTTTTGGAAATCGGCTTGTCAGCAAACTGATCGAGCGCGGCTGGCGATTTCGCTTTGCTGATTTCGGGCCGCTGCGGCTCATCCGGCGCCACGCGCTCGAGACAATCGACATGCGCGATCGTGGTTTTGGCTGGAACGTGATCATGCAAATTCGCGCAGTTGAAGCGGGATTGAAAATCAGGGAAGTGGCAGTGGGGTATCGGCCGCGCCAGGGAGGGCGGTCGAAGATCTCTGGAAATTGTTTCGCCGCGGTTTGCGCGGGCTTTGGCATATTGCAGGCCGTGGCGAGACTTTACTTTGCTCCGAGGCGAGCCGCTTCGATATGAGTGTCACGGTTGATTTTCAGCAACTAGTGGATCAACAATATGCGCCGCTCTACCGTTTCGCACTCAGCCTTGCGAAGTCGGAAGCCGACGCAGCGGATCTGACCCAGCAGACGTTTTTTCTTTGGGCGTCAAAAGGCGATCAGCTGCGCGATCGCTCGAAGGCAAAGTCGTGGCTGTTCACCACATTGTACCGTGAATTTCTGGGCAGACGCAGGCACGAAGTCCGGTTTCCCAAGGTCGAATTCGAAGAGATTCCCGAGGAGGAGATGTCGATCTTGCCGAACGTGAATGCGCTGGACAGTGGGACCGTGTTGCAAGCCTTGCATGAAGTAGAAGAGCCCTTTCGCGCGCCGCTCACGCTTTTTTATCTGGAACAATTTTCCTATCAGGAAATCGCGGACATGCTCGAAGTGCCGATCGGCACGGTGATGTCGCGCCTCTCGCGGGGCAAAACGCTGTTGCGTCAGCGGCTGCTGTCAAAAGAGGAAGTCCTCGGGAATAAAGTCGTTGCCTTTCAATCAGACAGAAGAGAGGGATCACATGGATAATCAGGAAGCGAAATTCATTTTGAACGCGTATCGGCCGGGAGGTCAGGATGCGAGTGACCCGCGTTTTGCCGGAGCGCTTGAGCAAGCGCGGCGCGATCCAATCCTGGACCGCTGGTTCGGCGAATCTGTTGCTTTCGACGCGGCGGTTTCGCAGAAGCTGCGCGCCGTCGAGGCGCCGGCTGATTTGCGCGAAAACATTCTCGCCGGCGTAAAGGTCAGCCGTGCATCGCGCTGGTCTAATCCGCTAATTAAATGGGCGATTGCAGCGGCATTGATTTTAACTGCGACCCTTGGGTCTCTGATTTGGCATAACACGCGGCCGGCGCGTTTGGCTGGCTGGCAAACGCAAGCGCTCGACGTCATTTCCTCGTTGGTCAGAAATGAGTCGAGTTTCGACGCGCAATCGCAACACGCAGGTGAATTAGTGGATTGGCTGCGCGCGAACAATGCGCCAGCCGCGGAAAAATTGCCGGACAATCTCGACAAGCTGACAAGCCTTGGTTGCAAAACATTTTCGTGGAACGGAATTCCGGTCTCGGTGATCTGCTTCTTGCGTCCAGACGGCGGACTCATTCATCTCGTTGCGACGACGGCATCCGTTGATCGCGCTTCAAAAGTTGAACCGAAACTTGTGCAAGAAGGCGACTGGGCAACGGCGACGTGGCGCGAGGGTGACAAGGTTTACATGCTCGCGCTGGAAGGCTCGCGCGATCAACTCGCTACTTATCTTTAATTGTCGATGATGAGAAGTTTGAAATACCGGAGAGCCGTCGCGATTTGGGCTGCAGCTCTCGCGCTTCCTCTCAGCGCCTCGGCTCAGGAGAAACCGCCGCCGAACATCGATCACATTCTTTTGGAAGTGGCGGACCTGAGAAAATCGATTGCGTTCTATCACGATTTGTTAGACCTGGAGGTCAAATCGCAGAGCAAAGATTTCGTGATGTTGGAATCGGGAAACGTGGGCGTGTTTCTTTCCACCACTCATTGGCACTGGGATGAGAAGCGTCCCACCAACGCGCGACCGGGCTGGGGAATCTATCCGCACTTCGCCGTTGCCGATGTCGCCGCAACCATCGAGCGCGCGCGCAGAGCCGGATACCGGATCGCGCAGGAACCGCGAAAATACACCTGGGGCACGGAAGCTTTTGTCGCCGACCCGGACGGCTACGTTTGGGCGCTCGTTAACTCACCAAAATAAAAATGAAACTCTGGATTCTCCTTATCATCTTCGGACTCATCTTGGTCAGCGTGGCGGTGCGCGCTCACGCTCAGACCGGCGAAAATGTCGATGTTCGCGCCGGAATTAGTCACGACGAATTTGATCGCCTGCTGAAAAAATATGTGAACGAGCAGGGACTGGTGAACTACGGCGTTTGGAAACAAAACGCCGCCGACATGTCCGCGCTTGATAATTACCTCAAACAATTTGCCGACAAGATCGACAATGCGGCGCATGGGAATGAAAAGGCAGCCTCGCTGGTGAACGCCTACAACGCGCTCGTACTTCGCTGGATCTTATCGAACTACCCGACGGAGAGTATCTGGCAGTTGAAAGATTCCTTTTCCGGCAAGCGAAACGACATTGGCGCGCGCAAAGTTGCGCTCAACGATATCGAACATGGCACGCTGCGGCCCTTGATCAGCTATCGCGCGCACGCGGTGCTGGTCTGCGCGGCGCGAAGTTGTCCGCCGCTCCAGCGCTTTGCTTACACCGCCGACAAGTTTGAAGAGCAGAATGATCACGCGTATCGCGCCTGGCTGGGACGCGAAGATTTGAACAAATTATCGCCCAACGACAAGAAGGTGGAGATCTCGAGCATCTTCAAATGGTTCAAGCCAGATTTCGATAAAGCCGGCGGCGTTCCGAAAATTCTGGGCCGCTACGCGCCGCTGCCGGCGCGCGACTTTGGCGTCAGCGAAAAATACGAAATCAAATATCTGCCCTACAATTGGGGTCTGAACGATCAGGGCCCGCACGGCCGCAACTACAGCCGAGCAAATCTGCTCTTCGACAACATTTTTAAATAGGCGGAGGTTTTTACTCCGCGAGTTTGTCCGCGGGTTGCGGTTCGCGCTCGGGCTGCTCGCCGGTGGGTAATCGCCATTCGCGCTGTTTGCCAAATGGCAACGCGAAAAGTTTTCCGAGCGTGAGCTCTTGTTCGTCACGGTATGCAGCGACGCCGATGGTGACGGCGTCCTGCGGGATATCGCGACGCAGTGTGCGATGAAGTTTGTCCCACCAGCAGAAGATCGTGCCCCAGTTCGAGTTGGTTTCGCGCTGGACAATGGAATGATGGATACCGTGCATGCGCGGTGTGACGACGATGAGGTTCAAAACGCGTTCGAGATAGATCGGCAGCCGCCAGTTGGAATGATGAAAGAGGGTGGCGGTTTCGAAGGTGATAAAGAAAATAATGAGCAGCATCGGCGCGATACCGAAGGAAACGACTGTGAGCGAAAGAAAGCCGACCGAGAAGACCATTTCGCCAAAGTGAAATCGGGCGGCGGTGCTCACATCGAGATCGAGATCGGTGTGGTGAACGTTGTGAAAGCGCCAAAAGAGCGGGACCATGTGATTGACCCAATGCCACCACCAATAGGCATAATCCATGAGCAGAAACGTAGTGATGACGGCAATCCATCGCGGCGGCTCGAGCCAGTTGAGCAGACCAACATGCCGATCTTGCGCCCACACGGCGATGGCCAGCGGGATCGGCAACATGGCCAGCCGGACGATGGCAAATCCCGGGATAGACAGAACGCAGTTCCGCAGCAATCGGCCCAACACGCTGAAATGCTGACGTCGCAACGGAAAACGCCATTGCAGCAAAAGCAGCGCGACAAAAATGCCCCCAAGCACCGGACGGCCGACGTAATCCATCAGGGGAATTTTGGGTAACATGAACCGATGAGCTTATCATCGGCCCACGCTCAGCGGCAATCTGATGTGCTTGCCAAGCGCACATTGAATGTCTCGATTATTGTTCCGGTGCTCGATGAAAGCGCGCGGCTCCGGCCGTTTCTCGAGCATTTACGGGAACGTGCGGCTCCGGCCGAAATTATTGTTGTCGATGTTGCCGGTTCGCAGATCGTGTCGAAATCTGTGGCCGAGTTG
>WNGL01018502.1_pt1 | contig 26696 bp, 24 predicted proteins | sample 5400591 | NCBI WGS metagenome assembly WNGL01 (sample SAMN13153377, study PRJNA577476) | soil metagenome | isolation source: 80 cm soil or saprolite under Garry oak tree replicate 1 | place: USA:California | collected 2016-06-15 | reverse complement strand
CATCGCGTGATCGCTCGACTGGGGTCGCCTCGGCCTCGGCGTCGCGAACGCGCGCCGGTTCGGCGTCGAGGATGCGAGTGTCGGGCGGAATGTCTGGTCGTGCCACGCGCGGTGTCGCGACCGATGCCACCGTCGCAGGTGGGGATGGCTCGGTCGCCAGGACCTCGGCGGTCGCCTCGATGTCGTCGATCGGCGCGGCCGTGACATCGGGCTCGAAGATCGAGCGCGGACGCGGCGTCGCGGTCCCCGATCGACCGAGGGCCGCGTGGCCGACGGCGTCCCAGTAGTCGCTCATTGCGCGCGCGGCGCCTTCGACCGCGGCGGGCGGCTCGCGATCATGTCGACGTAGCGACGCCGGCGGGACGCCGGCAGCGCCAGGATGGTTGGCTCGTCCCATCCGTAGGCGGTGGCGATCAGGTCGATGTCGCGGTAGAGCGACTCGATGACCCGGTCAAGGTCGGCTACGACGAACGAGGCCAGGTCGATCGAGGCCGCGATCGTCGTGCGGCAGCTCGCGCACGAGATGTTGATCACGACAGTCGCCGCCGGGTCGCGGGCCTCGAACTCGCGACCAAGCTGCTCGGCTGCGTCGTCCGTCAGAGCGCCCAGGTCTCCGGCGATGCGGCAGCGCTCGAGCACCGCGCGTCGGACCTCAGCAGACGTCGATGCGCCGCTCGTCGCCTCGATGTCGCCCATGAGCGGCAGCCTGAAGGTGAGCGAGCGGCCGCGGCTCCGAATGCTCACGTGGGACTCGGGGTTCGCGGGCGGCGCGCCGAGAATGGAATCGGTCGGCACCGTGAACTCGTTGTCGACGCCGCAGCTCGCGCACTTGATGTGCGCCTCGAGCGGTGCGTCCACGAGCGCCCGATGCAGTCGGAGCAAGCGCCGGTTGCGCTCACCGAGTGTCTCTGCGCTCGCGGCGCCTTCGATCACGGCGAGCAGGGCGCCGATGCGTCGCTGCGCCGGCGCAGTCTCGACCGGATCCCAGGCGCTAATCAGCTGATCGGTGCTGTATTTGGTCACCTCGATCAGGGCTCGGTGAAGCTCGGTTCCTTGGGCTCCACGACCGCGGGGTCGCGCTTCCAGCCCTCGTTCTCGAGCTTCAGCTTCGCGATCGCGACGGCATTCGCGTTCGCGTCGAGGTCGGGTACGGCCTGGAACTCAGAGACCCAGCACCGGAAAACGTTGTACGAGACGACCGTCTGGCCGGCCTCATTGAGGAGCTCGATGATGATGTCCTTGCGGAAGTCCGCGAGCGACGTTTCGCCGCCCGCGATCGATCCGAAGTTCCATACCTTGTTGGCCCAAGACTCGAAGTCCGTGTCATGCGTAACGCCGCGCTCTAGCGTGATCGCGTCGTACTCGGTTCGACCGGGCGCCTTGTAGCTCGTCGACGGGTCCCCACCCGAACGATGCTTGATCGCCTCGGTGGTCCGTTTGAGCATCGAGACCTTCGACACGCCTGCCACGTAGCGTCCGTCCCACTTCACACGGAACTTGAAGTTATGGTATGGATCGAGCCTCTTCGCGTTTACCGAAAACTCACCCATCTCCGCACTCCTTACACGCCGGGCTGGACGATCTGACGCAGGCTGATCACGACATACTCAGCTGGACGAAGCGGCGCGAAGCCGATCACGATGTTCACCACCCCTTGCTGGATGTCATCGGCGGTGGTCGTGCTCTCATCGCAGATGACGAAGTACGCCTCGCGCGACGACACTCCCTTGAAAGCGCCTTGCCTGAAGAGACGCTGCATGAACGCAGTCACGTTCATCCGGAGCTCTGCCCAGAGTCGCTCCCCATTCGGGCGTTGCACCGCCCAGCGCAACGAGTCGCTCAGCGTCCGCAGGATGTAGCTCGCGGTGCGGCGCACCGGGATGTACTTCCATTCGCTCGCCATCGCGTTCGCTCCATCCACCGTGCGCGAGCCGAAGTTCACGGTGCCGTACACCGGAAATTGCCGGATGACGTTGAGCCCGATCGGATTGAGGATGCCGTGCTCTTCATCGGACACGAGCACCGATGGACCGTAGACACCCGCGAGCGCTGCTTCGGTCCCCGCGGGTGCGGTCCATACACCGGACTGGCCGTCGATCCGTGCGATGACGCCGGCCATTGCGCCCGACGGCGGATGCGAACGGATTGCCCCGGGCACGAGCGGGTCGTCGACGCGGATGTTCGGGAAGAAAGCCGCGGAGTGGTTCGATTGGAAGGTGAACTTCAGGGTCTTCCAGCTTTCCGCCGCCCCGACGCTTGTCACCTCGGGCAGCGGATCAATGAGCAGGAATGCGTGCTTGTTCTTGCAGACGCGCGCGGCCTCCGAGTACACGGTCATCGCGTTGCTGTGATGCAGCGCGAGCGGATCGGTCGCCGAGGGCCGCACGAGGTCTGGAAGGCACAGGATGTTGAAGAAGGGATCAGGCGTGTCGAGGTCCATCACTGCCTGCTTGAACTGATCGCTCTCGGGCTGGCCGGCCGCGTCGCCATCCGTCCCGGTCACGGGTGTTCCGAACAGCTGACCCTGGCCCGAGGCGTAGCTGGCGCCGAGCTGGTAGCGCGACGGATTCGTTGCGACCTCTGTCAGGCCGTACACCGTGAGGAGCTTGGTGTTGGCATTACCCGAGCCCGGGTCGCCGAGGTTGACTCGCGCGTCCGCGACGCCCTCGATGGCGACGCCCTGCATCTTGCCGGCGGCGGCCGCATCGGCCCGGATCGCTGCGTTCAGTGCGGCCACCACGCTCGTCACGAGCTCGAGGTTGGAGGTCGGCTGCGCGGACGTGTTCGGGAACACGATGACTTCCATGTTCGAGATCGAAGCGCTCGTATCCACCGCCCCGGTCGCGTCGAGCACGGTCACCGATAGGAGCGCCTTGAGGTCCGCTCCAAACGTGCCGGCGGTGGCCGTGTTGCCGAGCTTGTAGATCGTGCCGGTAGCTTGCGGACCCTCGTTGTCGATGCCGATGACGTCGACCTTAACGAGCTTCGAGCCTGTCGCGGGATCGTCGACGACCGAGGAGGCGAATCGGGCGCTCGTCGAGGACGTCGACATGTTGCCGAACTGCTCCCGCCGTCCGGTGAGGCGGTCGATCACCGTGAAGTTGAAGCGCTTCTTGTCCGGTAGCGGCGCAGCGGTGTTGAAGGGATTCGCGCCGATACCGAACGGGTCCAACTCCACGAACACGTCGTTGCTCGCCTCAGCGGAGCTCAGAGCGGTCACGCGGATTGCCTCGTTGCTCGCGCCGTCGTCGCGCTTGAACGACGACTGCGCAGGTTTGGAATTCTTCGTCGGAACGCGAAAGACGAACGCCTCGCCCCCGCCGTTCGCGAAGAAGTGAAGAATGGAATAGGAGAGGCTGCTCGTTGGGCTGACGCCACCAAACTGGCGCTCGAAATCGCCGAAGTTCAGTAGCCGGATCGCTCGCCGATCGATGCCTGCCCGCGTCGGACCCACGAAGAGCGCGATCGACGTCGGCGCCCCGGTGATCGTCCGTACACCGCTCGGAATCTCTCTCGTGTAGATGCCCGGGTACTTGAACTGCAACATCGCCCCCTCCGATACCGGCGGTCCGCGTGTCGTCGCGTAGGTCGAGCCGCCGCGTTCGCGCGCGTCGCCGGAAATAACGTGATGAGCGCTCGTCACCGCGGCGTGACGTGCGCGTCACGCGATGCACGTGACGTCAGTCGTTCGGCTGATTGCGCACTGTCGCGAGCCACTGAGCCACGAGCTGCAGCACCACATCCGAATTGAAGACGGTCACTTCGTCTTCAAAGCCCTTGCTGACGTCCAGCGCGACCCTCACGCTCGCGCGAAAGGGTTCGGGCGAATCCGGCTCAGACCACGTGCGAATGACGAGGAGGCCCGTTCGTCTCGGCGCCACGCGGGAGACGGTCTTAGTCGAACGTCACCGCGGCGTTACAGCGACGTGGGCGCGCTCGATGGTGTCGACGAGCGCCCGCAGCGCGGGACTCGGTACGATCCCAAGCTCGAATGAAAGCAGCTTCTCGTACCGCGTGAGCTCGCGGATCGCCTCGGACCGGTTGCCTTCGGCGAGGTGGACGCGCATGAGCGTCGCGTGCGGGCTCTCCCTCAACGCATCGGCTTTCACCGCGGCGAGGGCCGCTCGCGTTGCTTCGATGAAGCGACGTTGCGCAGCCAGACGCTCGGCGAGCGCTTCGAGCGCGTGGAGTCGAAGCTGTCTCCAGTCCTCGATCTCGAGCAACGCCCAGTCGTCGTACCAGTCGCACAGCAGATCCGACGAGAGGTCTTCGACCGCGGATGGGCACAGGTCCGCCTCTGCGAGAGGCCCCGTTGCGAGAATTCGATGCGCGAGCGCGCGTCCTCGGGCGAGGTCGACGATGATCCCGTCAGCGAGTCGCAGCTGCATCTGGGTCGCCTGGACCGCTTGCCGAACGGGACGTTCCACCCGCGAGAGCGCTGAACGAAGGCTCGCATACGCGCGAGCCTCGGAGCTTTCGGGCCAGAGCGTTCCGGCAACGAGGGTGCGGCGCACCCATGAGGTGTGCAACGCGAGGAACGCGAGAAGACGCTGCGTTCCTGTCGAAACATGAATCTCAGTCTCCTCGGCAAGCACGCGGAACCCGCCCAAGAGCGATAGGTAGATATCGCATTGCGCTGCCCGAGTTGCGGTCCCGACGGTCATCGCGCTCCCCCGCTGCGTTCCACAGATATCGCGAAAGCCCGCTTGGTGCTCCGCGCCGAACGATGGTTTCCTATGGCAAGCAAGATTGAATGTCAAGGCCCAAGCTATCGCCACCGACGTACTTGACTAGGAGAATCGCCCCCCGTGACCGAGGCATCACCGTGGCGTCACCGGAGACGTGACACCCTGTGGCTGCCAAGCACGCGTCGATGGATGCGACACGGTCCCCGCCGGCGACTTCCTCACCGAGGGTTCGGCGAACCCGCAGGACATCCTGCGGATCTCAGCCCACAAGGCCCAACCCCTTCGAGATCACGGTCCGCATGGAGGAGGCCGGTGACACCGAGCTCCTGCCGATCGAGCTCCTCGACGGCTCTGAGCATCACGGTCAAATATCCAGCCCTCCGACCCTGACTTTGTAGGTCGTCTGACTCCCTGATCTTTCGAGGACCTGCGTGCGAATTTCTTCGAAAAACCGCAAACCCTCAGCTGCGAAAGGCCTCACGGTCGTCTTTCTTTAGATTCGCCGACCATCTCCGGGTACGACGGTGCGCGTGTTGGACTTCAGTCTGCGCTGCGCGACGACCCGCTTAGACACGTACGGATCAGCAAGCTAACGGCTTGGCTCCACATATCGAGTGAGTTCGAGAGAAATGTCTTGACATTGAATCCTGCTTGCCTTACCACTGCTGCCGCCAAAACGTGCGGGCGGCGCACGACGGGCGGGGCCTCACGAAGGGGAGGGGCGCCGATGAGCCAGCTCTCAGATCGCATCAAGGAACAGAACCGCCGAATTACCGAGCGCGATCCCGAGCTCGCCCACGAGATCGACGAAACGCGCCGGGAGTTGCGGGAGACTCCGCCGAGAACGACGGCCCACATACGCGCTGAGCCACGTACCCCGACCGGCGCGCTGGAGGGAGCCGCGCCCCCGCCGCCGGACCGTGGCGAGCTCATCGCCGAGACCATCGTCAGGCGCAAGCTGCGCCCCGTGCTCGCGATCAAGAAGGGCACCGCCGACCTTGTCCTGAATCCCGCGGACACCCAGGCCTGGAAGACGCGCCTCACCAGAGCGAAGCCGGTCCTGACCCCCGCCATCCGCGCGGTGGGCCGCGTCGAGGTGAGGAACCATCCCGACTTCTCGTGGATTGGCACGGCTTGGCTCGTTGCGGAGGACATCGTCGTCACGAATCGCCACGTCGCGCGCGAGTTCGCCAGGCGCAAGGGCGAGCAATTCGTCTTTCTGCAGACCATGGGCCCCACGATGGAGGCCTGGATCGACTTTCTCGAGGAGTTCGACAGTACCGCGAGCCTCGAGTTCGGTTTCGAGCGGGTGCTGCACATCGAGGACGACGAGGGGCCGGATATGGCGTTCATCCGCGTTCGGCCGGACGGCGCGCGCACGCTCGCGAGTCCGATCGAGCTCGCGACCGGCGCAGCGAAAGATGGCGATCAGGTCGCGGTCATCGGCTACCCAGCCGCGGACAGCCGCATCCCAGAGCCTGACCTGATGCGCGAGATTTTCGGCGACCACTACGACAAGAAGCGACTGGCCCCGGGCGAGCTCATGAAGATCGAGGCCAGTGTCGTGCAGCACGACTGCTCGACGCTCGGCGGCAACTCCGGTTCGGCGGTTGTCTCGCTCGACACGGGCAAGGCGGTTGGGCTGCATTTCGGCTCGGCGCGCCGGACGCCGGCGGTGCCCCCGCCGTGATGCGCGTCGCAATGCCCGCTGCTGGTGACGACGCCTCGGAGGACGTCGAGGAGTTCCTGGAGGAGGGCCGGCCTGAGGACTACGAAGACCGTGAGGGCTACCTCGGTGACTTTCTCGGTGATGACAAGGTTCCCCTGCCGACGGTCAACACGAACAAGGACGACGTACTCACGTACAGACTGCACGGGAAGATGCACACCGTGCTGCCGTACGAGCATTTCTCGGTGCTCATGAGCGAGAGTCGGCGAATGTGCCGCTACAGCGCGGTCAATATCGACGGTCGTCTCTCGAAGAGGATGAAGCGGCCCGGGTGGCGCACGGACCCCCGCATCCCAAAGGAGGCGCAGATCAACCAGGGCGAGTGCTACGGCAATCCACCGAAGTTCGCCCGTGGCCACATGACTCGACGGGAAGACCCGATCTGGGGCAAGCCGACGGTCGCCGAGCGTGGCAACTCCGACTCGATGCACGTGACCAACACCGTGCCGCAGATGCAGCCGTTTAACGCGGGGATATGGCTCGGTCTTGAGAATTACGCCCTCGAGAACGCGCGCGAGGACGATATGAAGATCTGCGTCTTTACCGGGCCATTCCTGCGTGACGACGACCCCGAACGGTACGGCGTGAGGGTACCGATCGAATTCTGGAAGGTCATCGCATTCATCCACGACGACACCGGCAAGTTGTGCGCGACCGGCTACAGCATGTCGCAGAAGAACTTCCTCCAAGAAGAAGAGTTCGTGTTCGGGCAGCACGAGACCACCCAGCTACCGATACGCACGATTGAGGCGCGCTCCGGCCTGTCGTTCGGGCGGCTCGCGGATCTTGACCCTTTGCGGGATGTCCAGGAAGCGCGGGTGGCCCCACTCACGCGCTTCGAGCAGATCCGGTTTGTGTGATGAGCGACGAGATCCGAGTCTGCATCGACCGCCTGCCGCCGCCCAAGACGCCCGGCGGGCGGCTCGCGCTCATCAAGGCGAACTGCTGGCAGGGCGGAGAGGCCATCGCGATCAGCTTCATGGACGGTCAGCCGGCGCTGTGGGACCGCGTGAAGACGCATGCCAGGACATGGCAGAAATACACAAACCTCTCGCTCTTCTTCCGCCAGACCGACGACACTCAGATCCGAATCTCGTTCAAGCAGAAGGGGTCGTGGTCGCACATCGGAACGGCTTGCCGGACGGTCCCCAAGAACGAGCCGACGATGAACTTCGGTTGGCTCACGCCGGAATCGAGCGACGACGAAGTGCGGCGTGTCGTTCTACACGAATTCGGCCATGCCCTGGCGTGCATCCACGAGCACCAGAACCCGGCCGGTGGCATCAAGTGGAACAAGCAGGCGGTCTATGACTACTTCTCGGGCGAGCCCAATTACTGGACGAAGGAACAGATCGATCACAACCTGCTTGAGACGTACGACAAAGACATGACCGCGTTCACGAAGCTCGATCCGAAGTCGATCATGATGTATCCGATCGATCGACGATTCACCGAGGATGGCCTCGAGGTCGGCTGGAACCGTGACTTATCCGACACCGACAAAGACTTCATCTTCGAGATGTACCCCTAACCGCCGTGGCTAGCAATGACTACGCCGTGCTCGCTGGGATCAATCGGTATCCGTACCTGGGCAACCTCAACGGACCCGAGAACGACGTCGACGCGTTTTACGCATGGCTAATCGACAAGAGGGGCGGAGACGTACCCGCTGACCCCGTCCACATCAGGCTGATCAAGTCGTCGAACTTCCCGCCTGCGGCGAACGCGTATGACGAGGAACCGACTCTGCGTGCCCTTCAGAGCGGGTTCCGTGCGCTCCTTGCCCTGGGCGAAGCTAGTGGCGGCAAGGTCGGTCGGAGGCTCTTCATTTACCTCGCCGGCCACGGGTTTGCCCCCAACATCAATGAGGTCGCGCTCTACATGGCGAACGCCGCGAAGGGCAGTGAGGGCGAGAACCTGGGCGGAAGGATGTGGGCTGACTTTTTCCGGGGGTCGGGCTTCTTCGAGGAAGTGCTCCTCTTCATGGATTGCTGCCGCCCGTTAAAGACAAAGACCAACGTGTCGATCCTCCCACATGACGCCATCAAGGGGACGGTCGCGCGTCACGCATACATCTTCGCGGCCGACGTCTCGACGGAGTCACGGGAGTTTCCGGTGAACGGTCAGGTCCGAGGAGTGTTCAGTCTTGTGCTGATGGAGGGCCTGCGTGGCGCCGCACCGCGCGACGATACCGGGCAACTTACGACCGAGGACGCCCCGGACGATGAGGTGATCGTCTTCTCGACGGTAGCCGGGGCAGGCCCCGGCGTTTCGACGACACCGACGGTCGCTCCGGTGACGTTCCACATACGGGTGATCCTGCCGCCGCCTCTGGCCGCCGACAACGTGACTCTGATTGACGGCGATCGAGCGCCGGTGGCGGGCAACAAGACCGCGCCGGGGATATGGGAATGGGACGTCGAGGCAGGCCTGTACAAGGTCAGCCTCGCCAGTGGACCGTCGAAGCAGATAGAGGTACCGGTGGATCCGCTCGATGTCGCGTTCTGATCTTCCGAAGGTCCGCCTCGTGGCGTCGGCCGAGCCGGGCACCGACATCTGGGTGATCGACGGCAAGCTCCGCACAGTCGCCCATGACGCGCGCCGGCTCGAAGCTGACCTGGCGCCGGGTCTCTACAAGGTGAAGTTCCAGGCCGGATCGGCGATAAGTGAGCAGATGGTGGAGCTCGTCAGTTCTGGGGCGCCCGTCGAGGTCTCGGTGCCCCAGCTCCAGTTCATGTCGACGGCCCCGCTGAGCCGGACCGAGCTCATCCACGAGTACCACCGCGACAACGCCGCGCAGACCAGCCGTCAAGTCCACGTGCATGCAGGCGGCGGATCACGGCTCTTCGTCTTCAGTCGCACGTTCCGCGACCGAGGACGCGTGCGTCGCTCGTCACCCCCGGCGGGACAGCATCCAGCCGAGGGCCTATCGCTGCTGGACCTTCAGGGCAGCATCGTCGCGTCACTTGCGGAAGCGGGCGTGGGGGATCTCGGCGTGCCCGACCCCTGGTCGGCGTGCTCGGTCGAGCTGAACCCGGGGCCATATCGGTTGCGACTCGATGTCCCCGGTGTGGTGTCTCTCGAACAGCTCGTCGTCGCATCGCCCGGTTGGCAGACACAAGTATTTCTCCTCCTCGACGATTACGGGGAGCCATCCAGCCCGACCTTCCGCGCTGATCTCGAAACGGCGTCGATCCTCATGGCGCGGGAGCACGACGGCTTCAATCCGGACGACGAGATGCTGCGCCTCACGGAGCTTGCTCAGAGCGCGCTCGCCAGGGAGCGCGTGAAGGTCGCAAAGGACCTCCTCGATCAGCTCCTCGACTGGAAATTCGAGAATCCAATGCTCGGGTTGTACGCCGGCCACGCGATCCTGGCAGGTCCGGAGCCTGACCACGCCCTTCTGTCACGCGTCGTCGAGCGACTGCGCGGCATCATCGGCACGCACCCTGATCTTGATGCGATGGCGCTGTCGCTTGGGCAGCCGATGACTCAAACGTACGACGCGCCGCCAATGTTTCGTCGCAGTTGGAACATCGTCGTGGATCGGGCGAGACTCGACCGCGCCCTCGTTCCGGCGGGCTCGATGGCGTCGGGGATCGCTGGAAATGTCTGGGGCGAGGGCGTGTGGCTGATCTGGGACGCCGAAGGTGCGCAACGAACCGCGGCGGAGCCTGTCGCGAGCGACGCCGACGTCGCGCGGATCGGAGACTTGGGAGCGCAGCGCGTCTCGTCAGAGGGAGTCCTCGAGACCCATGAACCTCTCGACGACGTTGATCTCGCAATCCTCTCGTACACGACGCGCCGCTCGAGGGCGCGCACGGCGGCGACGGCCTCCGCCGAAGGCGTGATGCTCGCAACCCCGCAGCATGAGATCGCAGAGGCGCTCAACCTTCCGCCAAGCACGGTCGAGCAGAAAGTCAGCGGACTTGTCCGAAAGTTGGAGACCCCGGAGCTGGCTGCTGCCGCGCCTGAAGAGAACATGGAAGCGCATTCGGCACCACCACAGCTGCGTCGCTACGAGGTAAGCCTCTAGCGCGGGTGAGGTTCGCATCGTAAGACGGAGACGTTCGGTTCTGAGGCGTTCCGACGGGGAACGTGGTCCCCCCAACCGGGGCGACTACGCGGAGGTGTGAGATGGCGGTTGGAGCTCGAGTCAGGCGCGATGTGTGGCGGCTCAGCGTCCCGAACAAATGGCACCCAATCATCCTCAACTACGCGAAAGCGATTGCCAGGCTCCAGGTCCTAGATACCGGCAACTTCGCCGACCCCAGGAGTTGGCGCCACCTCGCGGCGATTCACGGCGCCGCCCTAGGCGGTTGGCCTCCGGGTGCCCACTGGAACGAGTGCGAGCACGGGAGTTGGTACTTCCTCCCATGGCATCGCGTTTATCTGCACCACTTCGAGAAGATCGTGCGGCAGGCCGTGATCGACTCGGGCGGACCCTCGAATTGGGCGCTGCCGTACTGGAACTACAGCGATCCGAGACGGACGAATGTCGTCAAGTTGCCCCCGGCGTTCCGGGAGCCAGCCATGCCGGACGGGACGCCGAACCCGCTCTACGTGCAGCAGCGCGGGGTGGGGATCAACAGCGGAGCCTCCCTTCCTGCGGGCAGCGTCAGCACGACGGCGGCGCTAGCCGAGACGGATTTCACCGATCCCGACGGTGCCGGGATCGCCTCGAGCTTCGGTGGCGGAAAGAGTGGTCGCAACCACGGCGGCCCGCTGCGCGGCTCACTGGAAAACGTGCCGCATGCGTCCGTTCACGGTTCGATTGGGGGATGGATGGGTGCCTTTGAGACGGCCGGTCGCGATCCTATTTTCTGGCTCCATCACGCCAACATCGACCGGTTGTGGTCGCGCTGGCTCCGTACGAAAACGCACATCAATCCCCCGGTGCCGCAATGGTTGAACGAGCTGTTCGAATTCGGCAATGGGCAGTGGTACACACAACTGGGGGCTAAGGACGTCCTCAACACGACCGCGACGCCGCTGCGGTACCGGTATGACGACGAGCGGCCGAGGCCGGTACGGGTCGTTCCGCAAGCCGCGAGGCGGCAACTGGAGGCAGCTGTGCGCAGGGGACCACCGGAGAAACTCGGGGCAACAAAGCGCGATGTGCCTCTCGGCCCATCGCCGACACACGCGGAGATCGAAGTCGCGGCACCGGAAGCGGCAGGTCTTGAGAGCTTCGCTGGTGGACGTCAGCCTGGTCGAGCCTTCTTGGTGCTCGGGAACGTGCGCGGAAAGAAGGTGTCAGCTGGATCCTTCGACGTGTACCTGAACGCGCCGGAGGACGCGAGTCCTCGGCAACGCGACAACTACAAAGCCGGCACCATCTCGATGTTCGGCGTGGTTGAATCCTCGGCGAGCGACGAGCGACATGCCGGCGAAGGCATCACGGTCTCCCTCGATGTCACCGAACTGGTGCGGCGTCTTCGCTCGAAACCCGGCTGGAATGCAAAGAAACTGCGCGTCACATTCGTGCCGGTTCCGGACGCCGTTGGTGACGTCAAGCCGGGGGATGTTCGCGTGGGTAGCGTGAGCCTGCACCAGGGCTAACTGTGACTGCGAACGTTGAGCGCGCGCGCCTCGCGTTCCAGCGCATCGGCTGGCGTGCACCCCAGTGGTGGGTGAGCATCGTCGTGCTGGTGGCCTGGCTCGTTGCGATCGCCGGCGGGTCGACAGATGTCGGGCCGGGCGAGCCCGCGGGTCACCACTTACACGGGTCGACGGTGAGGCCGGCAGCACCAGATGGCCTCGTCACCTTCGCATGCGTCGTTGCAATGATGGTTCCACTCCTTCTGCCCACGCTGCGGCGTGTAGCCGTGGCGAGTCTGTGGAAGCGCCGCGACCGCGCGATGGCCGCTTGCCTCGTTGGGTATCTGGCTTTGTGGCTCCCGGCCTCTCGCGCACTGCGCGCTTGCCACCTTACGCTTCCGCTGTCCCCCAGTGGCTGGAGGGCCGATCGTGACTGCGTTGTACTAGGCGTCGACGTGGGGTGGAACTGTGTGCGGAACTGCTGGGCGCTAATGGCCGTGGTCTTCGCGTTTGGCCATCATCCGATGGCGATGTTTGCAGCCTTCGTCTTAATGGTGATGGAGCGGTTCGGCCGTCGCACGTTCTTCGATGTAGCAGCTGCGTTCGTCGCCGAGTTGCGTTTTGCATTTAGCCCTGGCACCGAGGCTGCCCGATGGGCGACGTCGGACAACCTCGGTCGCGGATCGTCTGCTTTGTGATTAAGACGGGGCTAGGATGCCGGGCCGATGGATAAGCTGAAGAAGGATGTGGAGCGCCCTGTATGCCTTCGGTGTGTAGAGTGCGGGATGACGCTGTGCGCGCGATCTGACTATAGGCAGCCGGCCGTGCTCCAGCTCATGCGCGTGGCAGCGGCCCACGATGAGGAGCATCGCCTCGGCGTGGGCGATCTGCGTTCCATCTAGAGGGCTGGTAGGCCTCTCAGGCTACGAGACCACGCTCCGCTGGATTGGCCAGAAGCTCCCAAACCTGCCGAAGTGAGCGACAGTGAATGGAGAGCCCTTGTTTCTCATCGCTGTCTCAATCGACATCCGTGAGTTAACTCGGCATCCTTAACAGTGTCCAAGTGCAGCCCGAGTAGCCCAGTTCCCAGCTCGCATCGTCGCCTGATGTATCGGGAGCCGTGTGGCAGATGATCTTGTGATTGCCGGCGTACATGACGAAGTGGGAAGGAATCCCTCTCGCACCGGAGTAACAGATGAGGTCGCCGGGTCCGAGTTGAGCGATCGCGGAGGTATCGGAAGAGTCTGTTGTCATGGCTTTCGCTATTCGGCCGCTCCCTAGGTAATTCAGGAGCTCGCGCACCGACACCAACCCGTACGGTCCGCGCGGCGGTTCCGAGCCAAGGCGACTCGGGATGGTCAGGCCGGGCGATGCGTTATCGCGGCTGGGAAACGTTTTGTTCCCCCGTTGGTGCCGCGGGGGGCTGGGGTGCGGCAACGGCGATCTGGCGGCGCCGTAACCGCCGAAATAGTGCGAGCGCGACGAGGACCCCGAGTGGTACGAGCCAGAGGGGATTTTGGCCAATAAGGAAGAACGGCAGCACGAAGAAGAAAAGGGCGGTCAGCATAGTGAAGGGAGGAACACCGTGCGTGGCGCTAAGCGCGAGAAGGAGATAAGCGTAGAGCGCCGCGATCAGTAATAACAAGACGGCGACGAGAACCCACGTGAGATCGAGAATGTCACGTCGTGGGATGAGCGCCGACTCCGCCGCGAAGACGAAAACCAATATCGGCACGTAGCAGGCACTCAAGGCGAGCACGGCGTTCACTGTGGCGTGGACCGTTCCGCCGGCATTCCAATCCGCGCCGTCGGACGTGACGAGGCTGGTCGCCGTGAACCGCACGCCGGCCTCGATCAGCCGAACGGTGAGATGGGCGAGCACGGCGAAGGCGAAGATCGCCGCGACCGCGAGCAGGGGTCGAGCAGCCGGTTCGACTCGACCGAATGCAGACAGTACGGCGTCGGTCGCTGACGCGTCGGTTGATGCTGGAGAGGTTGTGGCAGTGCTAGTCGTCAGGCCAAGCCCGACGGCGATAGCAATTCCGACGAGAAAGTGCTGCGCGATCGTCGGATCGACGGCGGGAGTTCGCTCGAGGCGCTTGAGCGTCGCAGACGGATGCGTCGCGAAGGCGATAAAGAAATCGAAATAGTTCGCCAGGATCTTGCCCAAACCCTCGAAGTTCACCGAATAGCCCTCCCCGCCGACGAGCACGCAGCACGACGGTAGTCCCGGTCGTCAAGGCCCAAAGACGGACGACGGAACTCCTCCTCGTTCCGGACGAATGCTCCAGCCAGCCCGGTCGCAGAAGGTCCACAAAGATCGCTCGCAGTTCGGATTGGGTTGACGCAAACAAGCTGCGCGGTGCATGGGCCCGGGGGAGCCGGGCGGATCGGGCAGAACCTGGTCGACATCCAGATCGGGGGGTCCCCGCCTTAGGTCACCGCTCCGTTAGTAGGCGCGCGAAGCGTGATTCGGTGCCCCCTAAACAGGTCGTCCGCCTGTGCGCGACTTTGATAGAGGCCAGCCCGATGCCGATGGGCGTTGATCTGAATCCCGCTGGCCTCGCGCGCCTCGGGATTTCAGCGGCGGCAAGTCCAACACGAGTCGTAGCCAGTCCGTTGTGGTCAGAACGAGGCCGGATGCATGCCCGGCGTTCGCCTGTTGGAGGCGTGACTACTTCACATGGGGAGAACTGCCACCAACTTTGATTCGGTTGGTTTGGTCAATTCAGGCGATGAACGCCGGACGCTGCTGGTGTTCCCTAAGGACGCCAGCGTCGTGTTGGGTTGAAAGGGTTGGTCATCGGTATGGCCGATGACCCCTTCGCGGCTGTGCGGAGAGGAGTCAAAGCAGCGTGAAACGGCTGGCTGTGCTCGTCGCAATCGCCGGTCTTGCGCTTGTCAACGCCGGCGTCGCTCTAGCAGCTACCGGCGTGATCAGCTCGGTTTCGGGCTAGGCGGACCGCTGACGGAGGGGGGCCTCGCGGCCCCACCTCCGCGTGGACCAGCACGGGAGCCTGCCCAGCGCGGGCGGATCCCGTCGGAGCCCAGCACTCCGCGGTGGCTGCGTCGTCGAACCGAGCGGCGTTGTCGAGTCACCGAGTTTTGCGAAATGCGGTGGATAACAGAGCCCGTAGCTTCCCGCGTAAAGAAAATTTCGCTGCTTCGGAGAGACGGAACACGTCTTGTCTCTAGGGTCGCGGATGTGGACCGGGCCTGCCGGGTACCCGAAGGTACCTCTGTCAAGCGTGCCGAGCTACGGGCAGCCGACCGGCCCTGTGCTTCCGCCCGACCTTCGTCAGCCCCCGACGCGCGAGCCGGAATGGATGCGCGGCGGGAGCTACATGGTCGTCCGCGCCAGTGTCCAAAAGACCCGGGACTGGGACCGCGTTCCGCTAGGCGGCGTACTCGGCAGTCAGGAGCATGCGGTTGGTCGGTTCAAGGATTCCGGCGCAAGTTTGGACCGCCAGGATGACCCCGACCAGCGTGACCTCGAGCCGCTCCTTGCGAGCGATCAGTCTCGTTTGGAAGTCGCGGTCACCGCGCACATCCGCAAAAGCAATCCGCGCGGCGGCCCGGGCGATGCATCGCGTCGTGTTTTCCGCCGGAATCACATTCTCGAGCAGCTCCGAGACGCCTGGCATGCGTTGAATGATTGGAATGATCACCGAAACGAGCCGGAGCATGCAGTGAACCTTGTCGATCCGTTACACGGCCGAATGGTCGAGAGCACGCAGACCCTCGCAGCTGAGATGCATCGCAACCTGAGTGTGCGGCCGTCTTCTCAAGGCGCGACTTTGCCGCGTCGCCAGTAGGAACTCCACCCATTCATACGATGGCGTCGGCCGGGGCGCTCATGCGACCTGGGCTCGAGCCACGGGCCTCTCAGGTATGCGAACGGTAGGCCCTTGGCTCGTGTCACTCCGGCCCGCAAACCGGTATGCCGCGTGAGCGCTTGGCAGTCAGTTAGTGATCTTTCAATATCGGGTGAATCGTTCGCTAATCGGTCTTGACCATAGGTAAGCGACCAACTTAACGTCCGCAGCCAAGCTCGCTAGCTATGAGGAATGCGCGTCAGACGGGCTCGCGATGGGTGGAGGCGCGCGGCGAGGGAGGGACCGTCGATGCGCGCACCTATATATGGAGTTGCACCGTTCCGCCGAATGGTGCCGCGAGCTCACCCGTTTGCTTTGAGGTCGGGGCTCTCGATCGTGCTGTGCATAGCGCTCATCCTGACGAACCTCCCGCAGGCAGCGGCGCGCTTCGTCGCGACCGGTCATTGGCCGAGCGCTGAGGGCGTAGCGTTCGCCGCCCAAACGACAACGACGCGGGCGTCGCTGACCAATGCGGGCGCGCAGGCGAACGGCCCCAGCGTGACTCTGACGGGCGGCGACACCTTGCAGGAAGTCAGGCGTTATGTCTCTGACGACGGCCGCTATGTCGTCTTCAACTCGAGCGCCCCCAACCTGACTCCGGGGTTCACAAACAACGGCAACACCTTCGTGCGCGACACGCAGCTGGGGACAACCACTCTTGTTTCCGTTGACATATCGGGTAATCCCGCCGGAAGCGCGGGCGCGTCGATCTCGGGAGATGGACGCTACGTCGCGTTCGAGTCGCCGTCGGCCAACGTGGTGTCAGGAGATACCAACGGATTCGGCGACGTCTTCGTCCGCGACGTCACGCTCGGGACGACCGTGCGGGCGTCCGTGGATTCGAGCGGCACCCAGGGTGCTGCCATAAGCGTCGCCCCCTATATCTCATCAAACGGGCGGTACGTGGTCTTCCGAAGTGATGCGAACTTGGGGGGACCGGCTCCGGGCGGCGGTATTTATTTGCGCGATCTGACCTCGGGTACGACCGATTTCATCTCGGTCGGATACGACGGGCATGTTGCGAACGACTTCTCGGAGCAACCGACCGTCTCCGACGACGGTCGCTACGTCAGCTTCGTCTCGCGGGCTTCCAACGTCGCGAGCCCGAAGACGAACCTCGGGACCATCTTCGACGTGTATCTCCGAGACCGAACTGTCGGGAGTACACAACGCATCTCGGTCGGCGCCGGCGGTGTCCAGGGCAACGCACAGTCCAACACCGCGCAGGTCTCCGGTGATGGGACCTCGGTGATCTTCCGCTCGGGCGCTGAGAACCTCATTCCCAACGACGGGAACTTGCTGGTCGACCTCTTCATCCGTGACCTCGGCGCGCAGTTGACCTCTCGGATTGTGGAGAACACTACTTATGGCTTTGCTTCGGGCGACGTGCGCTACATCGCTTTCCAGTCGGCCGCGTCGAACCTGGTGCCAGGTGACACAAATGGCCTTGATGACATCTTCACGATTGATCGACAAGAGGGCACGATCGACCGGCAACGCCGGCGGCCAATGGGGCTCGATCAGCGCGGATGGGCGTTACGTGGCCTTCACCTCGGATAGCACCAACTTGGTGGCGTCGGACACGAACGCCGCGAGCGATGTCTTCCTGCGCGACCGCGGCCCGGTCGACACCGGTGCGGCGGCACCCTACACCTACGGCGACGATCCGAATGGTGGCTACACCCCCGAGGACGTGAACGTCGGTACGGGGGTGTTCACGACCTCCGCCGTGGACCTCTCCATTGCCGGACGTGTGCTCCCGTTTGGTTTCGCGCGGTCGTACAACTCGTCCGACGCCGTCAACGGTCCACTCGGGCCGGCCTGGAGCCACTCGTACTTTTGGAAGGTCGTCGATGCGGGCAATTACGTGACGCTGCGGCGCGCAGACGGTGAGCGAGACCGCTTTACACGGAACATTAATGGGACGTACGCCGCCCCTCCCAACGTCTTCGACACGCTGGTCAAGAACGGCGATAGCACGTTCACCCTCACCCTGAAGAATCAAACCCAGTACGAGTTCTCGACGACGGGACAACTCACCCGACTCCACGAGCCGGCGGGCAACCAGATCACCCTCGCCTACACCTCGGGCAACCTGACTACGATCACCGACTCTGTCGGTCGTCCGGTCACGCTCAGCTACGACACGTCGAGTCGCATCACGCAACTGCAGGATCCACTAGGACGCAAGGTCACCTACGCATACGACACCAATGGGCGGCTGGCGACGGTTACGGACAAGATCGGCAATGCCGCGGGCCAGACTCCGTCGCAGCACCAGTGGAAGTACGCCTACGACGGGACGACCCAACATCTGACGACCATCACCGACACCGACAACCGGGTGCGGATCACCAACACGTACGACACCAGTGGGCGCGTCTACCAGCAGCGGGACGGGCTGATGCAGTTGAAGACCATAACCTACGATCAAGGAACCTCGACGACCGTCGATGCCCGCGGCCACAGCTCGACCCAGACGTACGACGCACGGAAGCGCGCGCTAGTGGAGACACGCGTCGTCTCTGGCCAAACGCGAACCCTGACCTACGTCTACGACACCTCCGGGAACCTTACGAGTGTGACCGACCGCAACGGCAATACGACGGACTACACGTACGACGCTCGGGGGAATGTCCTGACCCGAACTGACCCGCAGGTCGATCCGCTCGTTCCGCGCTACCTCACCCAGTTCGGGTACGACAGCAACAACAACCTCACGCTGCTCACCGATGCGCGGAATTTCACGACCACCATGACCTACGACCCCACAACGAACGTGCTGCTCTCGGTGTCCCGGCAGATCGATCCCACGACCAGCGCGGTGACGAAATACGAGTACGGCGATGTTGCCAACAAAGGGATGGTACGCGTACGCGACGAACCTCACCTACGACAGCCAGGGGAACGTGATCACTCGCATCAACCCCGACGGTGCCAAGACGACCTATGCCTACGACGGCGTCGGCCGGCAGATAAGCCGGGTCGATCCCGAGGGGTATGCAGCGGGGGCAGCGGCTGTCGACCACACCTGGCTAACCGCGTACGACGAGAACGATCGCACGCTCTCGGAGTCCGACCCGCTAAGCAGTGTGCTCGCTTACAGCTATGACGGCGCGGGCAATCGCAAAACCTTTGTCGACCGGAACGGCAACGTGACCACCTACGGCTACGACGCCAACGCTCTCGTGACCTCAGTGCAGCAGAAGCCCGATCCGGTTGGCAACCCTACGCTCATCTACACCAGCCAGCTCGGTCGCGACCCGAATGGAAATGTCAGTCAGACGACGCAGCCGAACGGGGTCGTGACGAACTACGGCTACGACGAGGATGACAGCCCCGTCTCATACTCGACGCACCCGGACGGACAGACCACGCTCACGACGACCTTCACCCTAGACGGCAACGGCCAACCGCTCACCAAAACGACGCCCGACGGTCAAATCACGACCAACATATACGACGCCGTCTCTCGCCTTACCAGCATCGCTGCGATCGGCCTGACAACGATCACCTATCAGTACGACGCAGGCGGCAACCGGACCCAGATGACCGACGCCAGCGGCACGACCACCTATCAGTTCGACGGAGTAGGCCGGCTCACGGCAACGACCCAACCCGGCGGCGCGCTCACTTACGTATACGACCGGGACGGCAACCGTGTAAGCGTGACCTACCCGGCGAGCGTCGATACGGTGACGTACGTCTACACCCCTGGGGGTCGCCTCGACCACCTCACTGATACTGCCTCCCGCACCTCAACATACACATACACCGCCTCTGGACTCGCGAAGACGCTCGTTGCTCCCAACGGTCTACTTACGACGTACAGCTACGACCGCGCGCAACGCCTCACGAGCGTGCGCAACGCCGTGGGCACGGCGACGCGCTCCCGGCACGTCTACACGCTCGACAAGGAAGGCAACCGCACTGCGCTCGACGAGGTTGTGGACGGGATCACTCTCGCACCCTCGACGACCTGGTCCGCGAGCGTGAAAGTCAACAGCGATACCGGGACGACCGTACAGGACCATCCCGCGATCGCGCTCGGCGCGGACGGCGGGCACTACCTGATCTGGGACGACGCCCGCGACGGCAATGCCAACATCTACTTTTCCAAGCGGGACCCGGTGACTGGTCTGTGGTCGACTCCCAGTACCAAGGTAAATACCGACACCGGCACTCGCATACAGCTCAACCCTGCGATCGCGCTGGACGGTGCGAACAACGCGTACGCCGTCTGGCAGGACGAGCGCAACGGCGCTGGCAAGCCCGACATCTTCTTCCGCAAGCGCACCGCTTCAAATCAGACCTGGATCTCTCCGGACATCAAGGTGAGCGACGAATCCGGTGGCGGGGGGGGCTCGATCCAGCGCAACCCTCGAATCGCTGGCACGGCCGCTGGCGCGCAAACCGCCGTGTGGGTCGACTTCCGCTCCAGCCAAAAGAATATTTACTCGTCGCAGCTCGCGGTCGGTGGCACGACATGGGGGGCGAACCTGAAAGTCACCGACAACACCGCAGCGGACAAGGACTTGCCCGACGTAGTCGTCGGTGCTGACGGCGGCGCCTACGCGGTGTGGCAGGACAGCCGCAACGGCAACCCCGACATTTACTTCTCCAAGCTCCCAGCCGGCGCGAACGCTTGGACTTCGAACGTCAAGGTGAGCGACGATCCAGGCGCGGCCTCACAGCACAACCCGCGAATCGGAGTCGACGCGGCAGGAAACGTTACGGTTCTGTGGATCGACGACCGCACCGCGCCGGCCAAGATCAGGATGTCACGGCTGGTCGCCGGTAGCGCAACGTGGACCACGAGCACGGTCGTGAGCGACCAGACCGCAGCGCCGCAGGCGCTCGCCCTGTCGGTCCGCGCGGACGGCAAGGCGTACGTCGCGTGGCAAGAAACGCGAACGAATACGGACATCTTCGGGTCGGAGTACGACCCTTGGTTAAGCACGTGGAGCGCCTCGGCGCTGGTCAGCGATGACCCTGGAAGCGCGGCGCAGCAGGCTCCCACCGTGAGTTACGGAGTGACCGAGATGGCGGCTGCGTGGCGCGATGATCGCGCGGGCAACGCCGACGTTCGCGCACGCCGCGCCGTCCTGACCGGCACCGACCACTTCGGGATGGCCTACGACGGGCTCGAGCGGTTGACCGCGGTCATCGGCACGAATCCGGAGTCCTTTACGATGGACGCCGCCTCCAACATCACTGCTCGTACGGGGCCAAACGCAACGAACACCTACGACACCGCCAATCGCCTCACGAGCGACGGGGCACAAACCTACGTCTGGGCACCTTCGGACCGCTTGAGCTCGCGGGGGGGCGACACATTCTCCTACGACGCGCTCGACCGCATTACCGGCTCGTCCGTCTCCGGGGTCAGCCGAACATATAGCTATGACGGCGATGGCCTCTTAGCCAGCCGGACTGACGGCGCAACGATCTCGTTCGTCTGGGATCCGAGCTCGGCGCCGGGCCGACTCATGAACGTGGGTGCCGACCACGTGGTTTACGGCCTTGGCCCGATCTACACCGTTCGTGGCGACGGAAGCACGGACACGCTCGCCCGGGACGGAATGAAGAGCGTACGTGTGGAGACGAGCAACACGGGAGCGACGACAGCATCCTTCCGCTACCGCGCCTACGGGCAGATCGCGCAGTCGTTTGGTGCGAGTTCCCCGACCTCGTTCGGCTACGCTGGCCAGCTCCTCGATCCAAGTGGTCTTCTGTTCATGCGGGCACGCTGGTACGACCCGGTCACCGGTCGGTTCCTCTCCCGCGACCCGGCGACGCCCTCGTTCGCGGACCCCGACACATTGAACGCGTACGGCTACGCCGCGAGCAACCCCGGACTCGTACTCGACCCGACGGGGATGTGTCCGATTGGGTGGTGTTTCGCGACGCCATCCTTCGTCTTCCCGTATCCGAGTACGGTCTACTCTTCGAGCACACCGCTTCCCCCGCGATACCGGGGAATCGAGAAAGCCTTCCTGAACAAGGAGAACGACGATCCGGGTGAGGGAAAGCCCACGGGCGACGACGGCAGCGGCGAGGGTGCCAAACCTGGAGAGGACGGCACCGAGGAGCCTGGCGGAGAACAGCCAGGTGCCGAGAAGCCCGGTGCCGAAAAGCCCGGCGCTGAGAAACCGAAGCTGCCCGACGACCCAACCCAAGCGCCAGGCCCAGGGTGGGTCTGGAAGGGGCAACCAGGGAGTAAACCTGGCAGCGGGCAAGGCTCATGGGTCAAGCCAAAGACCGGAGAGAAGCTGTGGCCAGGTCATGTGACCGGCGAGGGTACGACGCATGGACCTCACTGGGACTACATCGACCCCGACGACGGTCGCTGGCGAGGATTTCCGGACGGAAGCTGGAAGAGGAAGTTCTAGATGAAGGAGATAAGGCGGTACGAGCTCGGCGAGTCCGGGACGGACTGGGTTCGCCGATCGCTCGACATCGGCGGAGTAATCGGCTCGACCTTCTTGCGCACGCGCGATCCTCGGGAAGGGCACGCCATCACGTTCGTCCCCGCACGCTCGGCCCAGGCGGCACGGGATGCGCTCGATGGGGGTGGCCTCTTCGAGTCGTCGGAGGAGGCCGAGACAGCTCGAACCGCGGCGATTCGCGATTTCGCCGCTGCGGCGGGCGACGGCTGGATCGTTGTAGAAGGCCATCGCTGGGTGCCTGAAAGCGAGCGCGTCCGACGCGAACCAGAGCGGGTCCTGGTCGCAAACGGCAATGCGTATTGGTGGCAACGTCTCAACGGCGCGGGCGAATTACGCGAGTTTCTGCGACGCGTTGAGCCCGGATATCCGACCAACGTCTTCGCGGTTCCCCCACCAGTCCCCGCGCTATCTCCGCTCCACGTGCTGAGCTCGGACGAGGTGAACTCCCTCGTGCGTGCGGTGCGTGCGCTTCTCGTTGGGGCATACGACGAAGAGTCGTACGTCGTCTGGACACCCGCTTGACTCGAGTGACCATCGAATTCGTGGCGTCGAAGCGCCGAGGTCACGCGCGAGTTTTTTGAGGAGCCGCTGCGACAAAAGCGGATCACGGAGCGGTGGCCCCGGGTGACGGTCATCCACGATTAGCCGTGGCCTCGGCGGCTCGGTCCGGGCGCAGGAGCTGTCGCTGCGCTCGAGAGTGTGCCTCGAGTTCCCCGACTTCGTATCGCTGCGGGCCTGCCCTTCCGCGAAGGGCCAGCCCGGATCCCACCGACGGCGAGGTCCGCACGATGTACGAGGCCCGTAAGTAAGGGGCCGAAGTCGCCTTCGCAACCGCGCCATCCTCGCGATCGAGCTCCACGGCTTCTGTGCGAAGGAAGACCGTTCGATCCAACGCCGCAACGTCATCCTGCGGCGTTTCCGCGAACAGGGTCACGTCATCCTCGACGACGAGCGCGTCACCAAGCGCGGAACACACGGCGTCCGCGAGGTCCCGATCGAGGGGCCCGGGATGGTGCGCTCCGCGACGACCCGTACCACGGCGAGGGCGAGGAGCCACTGTTCCTTACCGACGAGGGACTTCCGATTACGCACGTCGGCTGGCATTCCATGGCGCGACGGCTCCATTACCTTTCGCGGAGGAAAACCAGGATCCAGTTCCGGCAGCACCGCCTGCGCTCCACCCGCGTGCGACTCCTGCACGAGGCCGGCTGGCCCAACTCCGCGATCTGCGAGGTGATGGCCGGGGCGCCAGCGGATACCGGATGCTCCGGAGATACCGCGGGACGATCCCCACGACGCAGCTCAAGTCGTACCCGCAGGTGCTCCATTGTCTTCTCGCTCACGCGTCCTAGCATCGCGGTGAATTAAGGCTCGAGCGCGCGAGCCAGGCCTCACAAACGGGAGTTCTCTAAGAAACTCGACGAGGTACTCGGACCATCACCTGCTTAACCATTCGTCGTTCGGGCTTCTCACCGCGGCTTCCACGCGTTCGCCTCGGAGAATGGGCCGCCCTAAATTGGCGCGGAAATCTGAGAAGTCGCCCTCGGGGGATTCTCTGTTCCTCAGGTGACGACGAATCGCGACGCAAGGCTGGTCCGTTCCCAGAGTGATGGCCCGCGTTAATCCCGCTCAGTTTGCCTGCGCCTCGCGATGGCCCGCTCGGCCATTTGAGGTGGGCGAGTCCGACCTTATCGCGAAGGTCCTTTGGCTCGCCGCGGGGAGTGGGGCGAGCACGCGAGAGGTGTCTCGAGATCGTCGCTCTAAGTCGTGATGAATGAATCGCTCGCGTCGACGATGCTCGGCTTCGCGAGAAGACTGGTTGAGAACGGAGCCGCTCTTAGTACACTTCGAGCGCTCAGCGCGGGCGCGGAAGGAACCTCCGCGTGGCTTCAACCGCTCGCACCTTCACAAGCCCAATATGGGACGCCCGAGTGAAGCGGCCTGATTTCCCGCTCCTCGATGCCATCGCCTGGTTCGTTGCGGATAAGCCTCTCGACGGCGAGGGCATCGCCGCAACTACTCTGCGGTCGTACGAGCGTCGGCTCGCGAAGTTCCACCTCTGGCTGGACGTCGAACACCGCGTGCTTCGAAGCGTTCAAATTGAGACCGCCGAGCGATTCGTTCGGACCGCTAAGAACCTCAACACGCGACGGAATCTGGCAATCACGCTCCGCTCGTTCGCCACGTATCTCGCTCGGAAGAAGCTTTGGTATGTCGGTGACGAAAACGTCCGGCTGTCGGCTCTGCACGATCTGGCCATTCCAAAACCATCCGCGCGCGGACTTCCGCCTTACAAGGACGACGAAATCGCCGCGATCCTCCGGGGGATCGATGGTTCCACCGCGGTGCGCGATCGTGCGATCATCGCCGTCGAGCTGCACGGGTTCAGAGCGAAAGAGGCTCGTCTGATGCTTCGACGGAACGTCGTCTTTCCGAAGGTCGGCGAGGCGGCGGGACATTTCCTCATTGAAGACGAAGCTGGAACCAAGCGGGGTACCGCAGGCGTGCGTGTCGTTCCCATGGATCCAGCGGCGCGAGGCGCGATACTCGACTATCTCCGCAGACGGCCCGTGTTTCGCGGGCCGGGCGAGGAACCCTTGTTCCTGACGATCCACGGCGAGCGTTTCGGCCAAAACTCTTGGAGTTCGCTCGCTCAACGTCTACGCAAACGGATCGCCGCCGAGGGAGTCGCTTTCAAGCAGCATCGGCTCCGATCCACGAGCGTGGCGCAGAAGCACGAAGCCGGCTGGCCCGACTCGGCGATCATCGAAGTGCATGGTTGGGACCGCAGTAACAGTGGATCGGGGATGCGCATGCTTCGCCGATACCGTGGTGAGATCCCTGTCTCACGACTCAAGCAGTACCCATCCACGCTCGGCAAGTTCTTCGGCAGGGCGTCCTAGCAGACCATCATCTCGTTCCGCAGACCACCGCTTTCAGCGGCGAAGATCAGGCGGAAAATCGCGAACGGCCGTGGCGAAGGTCTGCAAAACCTTCATCGCGGGTTCGATTCCCGCCGTCGCCTCTGGCGCGGGTTTCTGCGCGTCCACCGCAGAGGTCTTGCCTTTTCCCGCAGAGATCGTTCCCCCGCCCCTGAGTTTCTTGTACGTCTGATTGCCCTGACTTTTCAAGAGTCGCTCGCGAGTTTCTAACGAAAAACGCGATTTCTCGTCCGCGAAGACGGCCTCACGGACGACTACCTGTAGATCAGCCGCACATCGGCGCCGCGTCATCCGGTCTCATGCGAGGCGCAAGGCACGAGCGCAGCGCCCGCGTACGACTGGGGCGATCGCCCTCGGTGCCGGCGTCAAGATGCTCAGATCGTGCCGACTCGCACCAGGGACTTGATGGCACGGCGTCCATCCATCGCGGCGTAGGCGTCGGTGATGTGCTCGAGGTCGGTCTCGAAGTCGAACACGCGCCCAGGATGGATGCGGCCCTGCAGGACATCGTCGAGGAGCTCGGGGATGTATCGGCGCACCGGCGCTACGCCGCCACGCAACCCGACGTTGCGGAAGATCACGATCTCGATCGGCACCTCCACGCCATGAGGAGCGCCGATGGCGCCCACGATCGAGCCGGGGCGTGCGATCGAGAACGCCGTCGTCATCGACTCACCCGTACCGACGCACTCCAGGGCAGCGTCGACGCCGATCCCACCGTCTGCAAAACTTTCATCGCGCGTTCGATTCCCGCGGTCGCCTAGCGCTCGCACCCCAGCGAGAGAGGGAAGCCGACGCATGAGGGCGGTGGTGTACGACAGGTACGGGCCTCCAGACGTTCTGCGACTCGAGGAGGTCGAGCGGCCCGTCCCCATGGAGGACGAGGTCCTCGTCAGGGTCCGCGCCGTGGCGGTCACCCGGGCGGACTGCGCGACTCGTGAAGCCAACCGACGTAGCGGCCTTGCGGTTTCGCTCCTCAGCCGCCTCATCTCGGGCATTCGCCGACCGAAGCAGCGGATCCTCGGAACAGAGTTCGACCAGGTCTTCGGCACGAGTGGGTTCAGATTCGGCGCATACGCGGAGTTCATCCGCATGCGGGAGGGCGCGCGAATCGCGCACAAGCCGCGCGACACGAGCTTCGAGGAAGCTGCGGCGGTTTGCGACGGAGGACTCAATGCTCTGTGGTGTCTAAGAGGGGCAGCCATCCGGAAGGGGCAGACGATCCTGATCTACGGCGCGTCCGGGGCCATCGGCACCGCAGCAGTGCAGCTGGCCAAATACTTCGAAGCCGACGTCACGGCGGTGTGCAGTACGAAGAACCTGGAGCTCGCGAGATCGCTCGGAGCCGACAGGGTGATCGACTACACACAGGAAGACTTCACCAAGAACGGCCAAACCTACGACGCCATCTTCGATGCGGTCGGCAAGCACGCGTTCGCGCGATGCAGAGGCTCACTGAATCCGCGCGGCAG
>WNGL01004506.1_pt1 | contig 26707 bp, 23 predicted proteins | sample 5400591 | NCBI WGS metagenome assembly WNGL01 (sample SAMN13153377, study PRJNA577476) | soil metagenome | isolation source: 80 cm soil or saprolite under Garry oak tree replicate 1 | place: USA:California | collected 2016-06-15 | reverse complement strand
CCGAACCCGCGGACCTCGCTCACGGTCAGTCCGTGGGCCCGGTTGTCGATCAGCGTCTCGATCAGCTCGTCGAGCTTGTCCGGCCTGATGATGGCGGTGATCAGTTTCATGCCCTTCACTTTCCGTATCGACCGGCGCGCCTACATCTGCGCATGCGGCGGAACTTGCGGATGTCGTCCTTGCCCGCGAGCAGGGCCAGGCCGGTGACGGCCAGAACCAGGCATGTGGTAACCCTGAGTGCGGTGCCCGCGATGTGCTTCATTGTCCGAACCCTTCCATCTGTGCCGGGGCAATCTCTGCCTTTCCCCACCACCATCGGCGCCCGGGGGCGCCCGCGGTCACAGGCGTTGGTTGGGGCCGGTTCTGATAATCCGGTAGAGGCGCGGTCCTGGCTGGTCCGAAGGTCCCCGAAAAACCTGCATTACCGGCCGGTTCGGAAAAATAGGCAGATCTTCATGCCGGAGGGCGGTGGTGCAAGTCCCGGACCCTGATGCACGCTGGCTGTCGCCGCCCCGGCGATAAGGGCTTTGGCCCCTCCTCGAGGTGCCCATCGGCGCTAGCCGCTCCCGGGCGGCAGGCCGAGGTTGAACTAGGAGGCGGCCATGCAAGAGATCCTTGACGCAATCCTCGACCCGGGCAGCCAGCCCGGCGATTTCGCCGCGCTGCCGGTGCCGCAGGCCTACCGGGCCGTCACCCTGCACCGGGACGAGGAGCACATGTTCGACAGTCTCGACGCGCGCGACCGGGATCCCCGTAAGTCGCTGCACGTCGAGGAGGTGCCGGTCCCCGAGCTCGGTCTCGGCGAGGCCCTGGTCGCGGTCATGGCGAGCTCGGTCAACTACAACACCGTGTGGAGCTCGCTCTTCTCGCCCGTGTCCACCTTCGCCTTCCTGCGCCGCTACGGGAAGCTCTCGGCGCTCACCGCCCGGCACGACCTGCCGTACCACGTGGTCGGCTCGGACCTGGCGGGCGTCGTGCTGCGCACCGGTCCCGGGGTGAACGCGTGGAAGCCGGGCGAGGAGGTGGTCGCCCACTGCCTGTCCGTGGAACTGGAGAGCGCCGACGGGCACAACGACACGATGCTCGACCCGGAGCAGCGCATCTGGGGGTACGAGACCAACTTCGGCGGCCTGGCCGAGCTGGCCATCGTCAAGACCAACCAGCTGATGCCCAAGCCGAAGCACCTCACCTGGGAGGAGGCGGCGACGCCAGGCCTGGTGAACTCGACCGCCTTCCGGCAGCTGGTCTCCGACAACGGCGCCGCGATGAAGCAGGGCCACAACGTCCTGATCTGGGGCGCCAGCGGCGGCCTCGGCGCCTATGCGACCCAGTACGCGCTGGCCGGCGGGGCGATCCCGATCTGCGTGGTCTCCAGCGAGCACAGGGCCGGGCTCTGCCGGTCGATGGGCGCCGAGCTGATCATCAACCGCAGCGCCGAGGGCTACCAGTTCTGGAAGGACCCCAGGACCCAGGACCCCAAGGAGTGGAAGCGGCTCGGCGCCAGGATCCGTGAGCTGACCGGCGGCGAGGACGTGGACATCGTCTTCGAGCACCCGGGCCGGGAGACGTTCGGTGCCTCGGTGTACGTGACCCGCCGCGGCGGCACGATCGTGACCTGCGCGTCGACCACGGGGTTCCTGCACGAGTACGACAACCGCTACCTGTGGATGAGCCTGAAGCGGATCATCGGCTCGCACTTCGCCAACTACCGCGAGGCCTGGCAGGCCAACCGGCTGATCGCCAAGGGCATGATCCACCCGACGATGTCGGCGGTCTACCCGCTGGAGCAGACCGGCCAGGCCGCCCTGGACGTGCACCAGAACCTGCACCACGGCAAGGTCGCGGTGCTGTGCCTCGCCCCGCGGGAGGGTCTCGGCGTGCGCGATCACGAACTACGGGAGAACCACATCGGCGAGATCAACAGATTCAGGGACGAGTGATGATCGAACCGAACGGGCCTGGTCAGCCGCCGCGGCGCCCGCGGGAGCGCCCCTGGCTGATGCGGACCTATGCGGGGCACTCCTCGGCCGGCCAGTCCAGCGCCTTGTTCCGCCGGAACCTGGCCAAGGGCCAGACCGGACTGTCGGTGGCGTTCGACCTGCCCACCCAGACGGGGTACGACGCCGACCATGCGCTGGCCCGAGGCGAGGTCGGCCGGGTCGGCGTACCGGTCGGGCACCTGGGGGACATGCGCGCCCTGTTCGACGGCATCCCGCTGGAGCGGAGCAATACCTCGATGACCATCAACGCCCCAGCCATGTGGCTGCTGGCGCTGTACCAGGTGGTGGCCGAGGAGCAGGGCGCCGACATCGCCACGCTGGCCGGCACCACCCAGAACGACATCATCAAGGAATACCTGTCCCGCGGCACGTACATCTTCCCGCCGGAACCTTCGGTGCGCCTGGTCACCGACGTGATCGCCTACACCGTGGCCCGCATGCCCAGGTGGAACCCGGTCAACGTGTGCAGCTACCACCTGCAGGAGGCCGGCGCCACGCCGGTGCAGGAGATCGCGTACGCGCTGTGCACCGCGATCACCATCCTGGACGCGGTGCGTGATTCCGGGCGGGTTCCGCGCGAGCGGATGGCCGAAGTCGCCGGGCGGATCTCGTTCTTCGTCAACGCGGGCGTCCGCTTCGTCGAGGAGATGTGCAAGATGCGGGCCTTCGCCCGGCTGTGGGACCAGATCACCCGGGAGCGGTACGGGATCGCCGATCCCGCGTTCCGCCGCTTCCGCTACGGGGTGCAGGTCAACTCCCTCGGCCTGACCGAGGCGCAGCCGGAGAACAACATCCAGCGGATCGTCCTGGAGATGCTCGCCGTCACCTTGTCCAGGGACGCCCGGGCGCGCGCCATCCAGCTGCCGGCCTGGAACGAGGCGCTGGGCCTGCCGCGCCCGGCGGACCAGCAGTGGAGCCTGCGCATCCAGCAGGTGCTCGCCTACGAGTCCGACCTGCTTGAGTACGGCGACCTGTTCGCCGGCTCCCCCGTGGTAGAGGCCAAGACGAGGGAGCTCATGGCCGGCGCCGAGGCCGAGATGGCCGAGGTCGAGCAGCTGGGCGGGATGGTGCGGGCGGTGGAGTCCGGCTACCTCAAGGGCCGGCTCGTCGCCTCGCTCGCGGCCCGGCTCGCGCGCATCGAGTCGGGCGAGGACAAGGTGGTGGGGGTCAACTGCTTCCAGGCCACCGAGCCCAGCCCTCTCGCCGCGGACACAGGCACCGCGGTCCACCAGATCGACCCGGCCTACGAGCACGCGGTGCTGGCCGATCTGCGGCGATGGCGCGGGCAGCGGGACCAGGCGGAGGTGGCCGCCGCACTGGACCGGCTCAAGGCCGAAGCGGCGCGCCGGGACGTCAACCTGATGGACGCCACCCTGGCCTGTGCCCGGGCCGGCGTGACCACCGGCGAATGGTCGTCCGCGCTGCGGGAGGTGTTCGGCGAATACCGGGCGCCGACTGGCGTGGGCAGCGCTCCGGTGCCAGCCGGATCGGGACAGGAGCTGGCCGCGGTCCGTGCGGCGGCGTCCGCCACGGCCGCCGACATCGGGGCGGGCCGGCTGCGCCTGCTGCTCGGCAAGCCGGGCCTGGACGGGCACTCCAACGGCATCGAGCAGATCGCCCTGCGGGCCCGCGACGCCGGGTTCGAGGTGATCTACTCCGGCATCAGGCTCACTCCCGGGCAGATCGCCGCGGCCGCGGTCGCCGAGGGCGTGCACTGCGTGGGGCTCTCGATCCTGTCCGGCGGGCACGGCGAGCTGGTGCCGGACGTGCTGCGTCGGCTGCGCCTGGCGGGCGCGGCGGATATCCCGGTGGTCGTCGGCGGGATCATCCCGCCGGCCGACGCGCGGAGCCTGCGCGCCCAGGGGGTGGCCGCCGTGTTCACCCCGGGGGATTTCGGCATCACCGCGATCATCGGCCGTATCGTCGACGAGATACGCCTGGCCCGCAAGCTCCAGCCGCGGGCGGGCGAGCCAGCCGGCGCCGTCAGAATGAAGGAGTGACACGAGCCGACATGACCACCGCAACGACCGGTCCCGCACCCGCTCTCGCCCCCGTCCCCGCGGCAGGCCGGCTGCGCTCGCGCCGCTCCTGCCTGGCGGTGCCAGGCAGCAACCCGCGTTTCCTGGAGAAGGCCCAGGGCCTGCCCGCCGACCAGGTGTTCCTTGACCTCGAGGACGCCGTCGCGCCGCTGGTCAAGGAGAGCGCGCGGCACCTGATCGTGGACGCGCTGAACCACGGCGACTGGGGCGGCAAGATCCGCGTCGTCCGGGTCAACGACTGGACCACGCACTGGACCTACCGGGACGTGATCACGGTGGTCGAGGGCGCGGGCGCGAACCTGGACTGCGTCATGCTGCCGAAGGTGCAGGACGCCGAGCAGGTCAAGGCGCTGGACCTGCTGCTCACCCAGGTGGAGAAGACGATGGGCCTGGACGTCGGCCGGATCGGCATCGAGGCCCAGATCGAGAACGCCCGCGGGCTGATGAACGTGAACGCGATCGCGGCCGCCTCGCCGCGGCTGGAGACAGTCGTGTTCGGCCCGGCGGACTTCATGGCCTCGATCAACATGAAGTCGCTGGTGGTCGGCGAGCAGCCGCCCGGCTACCCGGCCGACGCCTACCACTACATCCTGATGCGCATCCTGATCGCGGCCCGGGCCCACGACCTGCAGGCCATCGACGGTCCTTACCTGCAGATCCGGAATGTCGACGGCTTCCGCGAGGTCGCCCGGCGGGCCGCCGCACTGGGCTACGACGGCAAGTGGGTGCTGCACCCGGACCAGATCGCCGCGGCCAACGAGATCTTCTCCCCGTCGCAGGAGGACTACGACCACGCCGAGCTGATCCTGGACGCCTACGAGTGGTATACCTCGCAGGCTGGCGGCGCGAAGGGTTCGGCCATGCTGGGCGACGAGATGATCGACGAGGCCTCCCGCAAGATGGCCCTGGTGGTCGCGGGCAAGGGCCGGGCCGCGGGGATGCGGCGTACCTCTGCGTTCGAGCCGCCGGAGTCATGATGCGGTTCGGACGGACCTATGAGGAGTTCGAGGTCGGGGCGGTCTACAAGCACTGGCCGGGCAAAACGGTCACCGAGTACGACGACCACCTGTTCTGCCTGCTCACCATGAACCACCACCCGCTGCACCTGGACGCGCACTACGCGGCGGAGGCCACCGACTTCGGCCAGAACGTGGTGGTGGGCAACTACGTCTACTCGCTGCTGCTGGGCATGTCCGTGCCGGACGTGTCCGGCCAGGCCATCGCGAACCTGGAGGTCGAGTCGCTGCGGCACGTGGCGCCGACCTTCCACGGCGACACCATCTACGGCGAGACCACCGTGCTGGACAAGCGGCTCACATCCAAAGGCGACCGGGGCGTGGTCCAGGTCGAGACCCGCGGCTACAAGCAGGACGGCACCCTGGTGTGCGTGTTCCGCCGCACGGTCATGGTGCCGACGGACGCCTACGTCAAGGAGCGCGGCGGGGAGCAGCCCGGCCGCCCTCACCCTACCGGGCCCGCCAGCTGAGGGGACACGCACATGGGACGCCTCGCGCAGACCGAAGGCCTGACTGAGTTCGAGCAGGACATCCTGGCCACGGTGCGGGATTTCACCGTCCGGGAGATCATCCCGGTGGCGACCGAACTGGAGCACAGGGACGAGTACCCGGCCCAGATCGTGGCGGGGCTGAAGAAGCTCGGCCTGTTCGGGCTGACCATCGGCGAAGACTACGGCGGGCTGGGCGCGTCGCTGCTGCTCTACGCCCTGGCCGTGGAGGAGATCGCCCGCGGCTGGATGTCGGTGTCCGGCATCGTCAACACCCACTTCATCGTCGCGCACATGATCGCCCGGCACGGCACGCAGGAGCAGAAGGACTACTTCCTGCCCAAGATGGCGACGGGCGAGATCCGCGGCGCCTTCTCCATGTCCGAGCCCGGCCTGGGCTCGGACGTGGCGGCCATCCGCACCAGCGCGGTCCGCGACGGGGACCAGTTCGTGATCAACGGGCAGAAGATGTGGCTGACCAACGGCGGCACCGCCAACCTGGTGGCGTTGCTGTGCCGGACCGGCGACGGGCACGACGCGCCGCACCGGAACATGACCACCTTCCTGATCGAGAAGGAGCCCGGCTTCGGGCCCAACCCGGCGGTGCCGGGCCTGACCGTGCCGGGGAAGATCGACAAGATGGGCTACAAGGGCGTCGACACCACAGAACTGATTCTCTCCGGCGTCCGCGTGCCCGCCGCCCGGGTGCTCGGCGGCCGTACCGGCCAGGGCTTCTACCAGATGATGGACGGCGTCGAGGTCGGCCGGGTCAACGTCGCCGCCCGGGGATGCGGGGTGGCGCTGCGCGCCTTCGAGCTGGCCGTCGCCTACGCGCAGCAGCGGCACGCCTTCGGCCGGCCTATCGCTCAGCACCAGGCCATCGCCTTCAAGCTGGCCGAGATGGCCACCAAGGTAGAGGCGGCGCACCAGATGATGGTCATGGCGGCCCGCCGGAAGGACTCAGGCCGCCGCAACGACCTGGAGGCCGGCATGGCCAAGTACCTCGCGTCCGAGTACGCCAAGGAGGTCGTGGAGGACTCCTTCCGCATCCACGGCGGCTACGGCTTCTCCAAGGAGTACGAGATCGAGCGCCTGTACCGGGAAGCGCCCATGCTGCTGATCGGCGAGGGCACCGCGGAGATCCAGAAGATGATCATCGGGCGCCGCCTGCTGGAGGAATACCAGATCAGTTCACCCTAGGCCGCTGGCAGGCTGGACGCGGTGATCAGCCTGACCCGGGTGGCCTGCAGCCGCTTCGCCACCACGTGCGCGAGCCGCTGGGTGAGCTCGTACCCGAGGACGGGATCGGACGCGCAGCGGGCCCGGACCGCCCGCCCGCCGAACTCGAAGGCCTCGACCGGGCCGGCGGCCACCGCGCCGAAGGCCCACCGGTACGGCGGGAACAGCCACGACCAGCCGAGCAGCTCGCCCATGCCGATGGTGTCGATCTTCATCCGCCCCTGACCGGGGACGTGCAGGTCCAGCGCCACGTGCCCGGACTGGATCAGCCAGAACCGGCTGGCGCCGCCGCCGTCCTCGAAGAGCCGGTGCCGGGCCGGGAACGTGACGTCGGAAGCGGTCCCCGCGAGCGCGGCCAGATGGTCGCGGGACATGCCGTGCAGGAATGGATGAGCGGCCAGTGCCGCCGCCGTGACCTCGATCATGGGTTATCACCGTCCAGGTATTCGACCGGCAAAGACTCAGGCTGACCCGGCCGGCTCCGCCCGGACTAGGGCCGGAGGTCCCTCGCCGGCCGGACCATGGCCCGGCACGGGTCCGCGCGGAGCGCCACGCCGGGCGATGGACGAACGTCCCGGCCGGACGTGCCGGAGGGCACTCCCCGCCAGGGTTCGCCCTGCTGAGGGTGGGTGATGTGAGGGGCGGCAGCCCCGCCCGACACGCTGACACCGCCGAGGAGGTGAAGCGGCATCCCCCGGGCCCGACCCGGCCGCGAGCGCCGCGATCCCGATGACCGTCAATTACATATCCCGGCCACAACCCGCACAGGAAGAATGGCGATGGCCGTCGCCGCCGGACCCGGGCGACCTGAGCAGGCGGATCGCTCGGCGGCGCGCGGAACTGCACCTGAGCCAGGCGCAGCTGGCCGCGCGCGCCGGGCTGAGCCTGCGGTACGTGGAGTACCTGGAGCGGTATCCGGCGCGGCCCACCGCGGCCGCGCTCAGGCAGCTCGCCGCCGCGCTGCGGACCACGCCGGCCGCGCTGCTCGGCGGGGGCGCGAACGTGCCTCCCGGCCAGTGCCGCCCGGCCGGCCTGCGGGCCGTCAGCACGCTCATGCCGGCCGAGTGCCGCCGGCTGATCGCGCCCGGCGGCGTCGGGCGGATCGCGTTCGGGTCGCTGTCCGGCCCGGTCGTGGTGCCGGTCAACTTCGCCGTGCTGGCCGACACGATCGTGATCAGGACGGCCGAGGGCACCGTGATCGACGGCCACGCCGACGAGCAGGTGGCGCTCGAGGTCGACCACGTCGACGAGGCGCTCTGCCAGGGCTGGAGCGTGCTGGTGCGCGGGCAGGCGCACCGCGTCGCGAGCCCGGCCGAGCTGCGCCGCCTGCAGGAGGACGCCGCGGTCTGGCCGTGGCCCGGCGGCGAGCGCGAGGTCTACGTGCGCATCGTGCCCCGTGAGATTACCGGCCGCCGCATCGAGCTGCGGCCTGCTCCCTGAACGCGGAAACAGGGCCCCCGCACGCGGGGGCCCCGTCGGGTTGAGCGTTACAGGCGACCGCCGACTAGGGCGGCTAGGTCGGCCAGCCGGCAGGCGTAGCCCCACTCGTTGTCGTACCAGCCGAACACCTTGGCCAGCGACCCGGACGCCTGGGTCAGCGGCGAGTCGAACACGCACGACGCGGGGTCGCCGATCACGTCCCGCGAGACGATCGGGTCGGTGCTGTACCGCAGGATTCCCGCCAGCGGGCCGTCCGCCGCCGCGGCCGCGAACTCCTCGTTGATCTCACCGGCCGTGACATCCCGGCCGAGTACGACCGCGAGGTCGGTCAGCGACCCGTCCTCCACCGGCACCCGGACGGCCACCCCGTCCAGCTTCCCGGCCACCGCGGGGATGACCAGCCCGGTGGCGCGAGCCGCGCCGGTCGTGGTCGGCACGATGTTGGTCGCCGCCGACCGCGCCCGGCGCAGGTCCTTGTGCGGCCCGTCCAGCAGCATCTGGTCCCCGGTGTAGGCGTGGATTGTGGTCATGAAGCCGCGCACCACGCCGAACGAGTCGTTCAGCACCTTGACCATCGGGGCCACGCAGTTGGTGGTGCAGGACGCGCCGGAGATCACGTCGTGCCGCTGCGGGTCGTAGTCGCCCTCGTTGACGCCGAGCACCACGGTCAGGTCGGCGCCCTTGCCCGGCGCCGAGATCAGCACCTTGCGCGCGCCGCCCTTGAGGTGCAGCGCCGCCCCGTCGCGGCTGCGGAACTTACCGGTCGACTCGATCACGACGTCGGCGCCGAGCCTGCCCCAGTCGATGGCGGCCGGGTCCCGTTCGGACAGCACCGCGATCGGGACGCCGCCGATGCTTAGCGAGTCCGGCGTGTGCTCCACGGCCCGGCCGAGGCGGCCGTAGGTGGAGTCGAACGCCAGCAGGTGCGCCAGCGTGCCCGCGTCGGTGATGTCGTTGACCGCCACCACGTCCAGGTCGGTGCGCTCCAGCGCCAGGCGCGTGAACGCGCGCCCGATGCGGCCGAAGCCGTTGATGCCCACCCTGGTAGTCATGTTGCTCCCTCCTCGTTGGTGCTCGTCCCTGCAGGCTCCGCGGCCGGCCCCGGAGCCGGCTAGCGCCAATGGGCACCCAACCGCGGGACCATCGGCCCTTTGGCCGGGAATCCAGGGGCGAAGGTCCCGGCGCGGGGGTGAGGTCGGCCCCTGGCTGCGCGACACGAAGCAGGCACCGCCCGGTTCGGAGGGCCCCAGTTAAGGAGGCATCCGATGCGCCGCTCTTCTCTTCTCCCCGCCATCGCGGGGTTCGCCACCGCGGCGATCCTGCTGGTGGCCGGCGGCCTGTTGCTGTGGGGCTCGGCCTACGTGCACAACTCGGTGCAGGGCCAGCTGGCCGCGCAGCAGATCTACTTCCCGCCCCAGGCCGCGTTCGCGCACCCCAAGGCCGGCACCGAGATCACCCCGTCGATGGTCCCGTCGGTCTCCCAGTACGCCGGGCAGCAGCTGGTCACCGGCCAGCAGGCCGAGTCGTACGCGGACCAGTTCATCGCCGTGCACATCGCCACCATGACCGGCGGCCAGACCTACGCCCAGCTGTCGTCCAAGGCGCTGGCCAACCCGACGGACACCAAGCTGGCCGCTGAGGTCAGCACCGTGTTCAAGGGCGAGGCGCTGCGCGGCATGCTGCTGAACGCGTTCGGCTGGTGGAAGGTCTCCCAGATCACCTACATCGCCTCCCTGATCGCCTTCAGCCTGGGCGGCCTGACCGCGATCGCCTCCCTGTTCGGCCTCACCCTGACCCGCCGTCCCGAGATCGTCCACGAGATCATCCAGGGCACCCCCGTCACGAAGGCATGAACCCCGGATCGCCTCCGGCCGGCGCCCGCAGTGCTGGCCACGGGGGACGACCCCCTGGCCCCCCGCGACGGGCGCCGGCCGAGACCTAGGAAGGATACGGACGATGTTCCAGGTGCGGTTTCACGGACGAGGCGGACAGGGCGTAGTCACCGCCGCCGAGCTGCTGGCCTCGGCCGCGTTCAGCGAGGGCCGGCACGCGCAGGCGTTCCCGAGCTTCGGCTCGGAGCGGATGGGCGCGCCGGTGATGTCGTTCTGCCGGATCGATGACAAGCCGATCCGCACCCACGAGCCGGTCAGCGAGCCGGACGCGCTGATCATCCAGGATCCGACGCTGCTGCACCAGGCGGACATTTTCGGGGGGTTCCGGGGGGTCGCCCCCCCGGGCCAGCAGAGCTCCGGGCCGGGCCGGCAGGGCTACATGCTGGTCAACTCCGCCCGCGACTTCGGCGAGCTCGGCCTGGAGGAGTTCGTCCGCGGCTTCCACCGCGACCGGCTGCTGGTCGTCCCGGCGAGCGCGCTGGCCATGACCCACCTGCGCCGCCCGCTGCCCGGCGCCGCGCTGCTCGGCGGTTTCGCCGCGCTGACCTGGGCGGTCAGCCTGGACTCGGTGCTGGCCGCGATCGAGGAGAAGTTCACCGGCACGGTCGCGGCGGGCAACGCCGCCGCCGCCCGGGCCGCGTTCGCCTTCGTCCGGGACGAGCGGGAGGCCCTCACCGGAAAGGCCCGAACCGGAAAGGCACAGACCCATGCTTAAGCAGATCGAGGGGTCCCGCGCGGTGGCCGAAGCGGTGGCCATGTGCCGCCCGCAGGTGATCTGCGCCTACCCCATCACCCCGCAGACCCACATCGTCGAGGCGCTGTCCGCGATGGTGAAGAAGGACGAGCTGAACGCCGAGTTCCTCAACGTGGAGTCGGAGTTCGCCGCCATGTCGGTCGCCATCGGGGCGTCCGCGGCCGGCGCCCGGGCCTACACCGCGACCGCCAGCCAGGGCCTGCTCTACATGTGCGAGGCCGTCTGGAACGCGGCCGGGCTCGGCCTGCCGATCGTGATGACGGTGGCCAACCGCGCGATCGGCGCGCCGATCAACATCTGGAACGACCACAGCGACGCCATGTCCCAGCGCGACGCGGGCTGGCTGCAGCTCTACGCCGAAACCAACCAGGAGGCGCTCGACCTGCACATCCAGGCGTTCCGGATCGCCGAGGAGCTGTCCGTCCCCGTGATGGTGTGCATGGACGGGTTCCTGCTCACGCACGCCAGCGAGCGGGCCGACATCCCGGACCAGGCCCAGGTGGACGCGTTCCTGCCACGCTACGAGCCGCGCCAGGTGCTCGACCCGGCCGAACCGGTCTCGATCGGCGCCATGGTCGGCCCCGAAGCCTTCACCGAGGTCCGCTACCTGGCCTACGAGCGCATGCAGCAGGCCCTCGGCGTCATCGACGCCACCGCGGCCGGTTTCCGCGCGGCCTTCGGCCGGGACTCCGGCGGCCTGGTCCGCCCGTACCTGACCGGCGACGCCGAGACGATCGTCGTCGCGCTCGGCTCGGTGCTCGGCACGCTCAAGGACACCGTGGACGAGCTGCGCGCCGCCGGGACGAAGATCGGCGTGCTCGGCGTCACGTCGTTCCGCCCGTTCCCCGCGGACGCGGTGCGCGAGGCGCTCGCCGGCGCCCGCCGCGTCGTGGTGCTCGAGCGCGCCCTGGCCCCCGGCTCCGGCGGCATCGTGACCGCCGACGTCCGGGCGGCCCTCGGTTCGCCGGCCCCGGGCATCTCCACCGTGATCGCCGGCCTCGGCGGCCGCGCCGTCACGAAGAAGTCGCTGCGCGCCCTGCTCCAGACCCGGGAACTGCCGCCGCTGACCTTCCTCGACCTCGACACCGGCCTAGCCGACCGGGAACTGGCCCGGATGCGCGCCGCCCGCCGGTCCGGCCCCAGCCCGGAGAACATGCTCCGCGACCTGGGCGTTCCCTCGCGGGGGGGTCTGGGGGGGTTGTCCCCCCGGGCTAGCACCGCTTCCAAGATCGGATAAGCCCATGCCGTACCAGCGCATCAAGTTCTACCAGACCGGCAGCTTCGCGGTCGGCAACCGGCTGCTGACCGATGACCAGCGCAGCGTCCAGTCGATCGCGGGCCGGTCCAACGCGCTGACCTGCGGGCACCGCGCCTGCCAGGGTTGCGGCGAGGCGCTCGGCGCCCGCTACGCCCTGGACGCGGTGCACCGGGCCACCGGCGGCAAGATGATCGCGGTCAACGCGACCGGCTGCCTGGAGGTCTTCTCCACCCCGTTCCCCGAAACCTCCTGGCAGATCGCCTGGCTGCACTCGCTGTTCGGGAACGCGCCCGCGGTCGCCTCCGGGGTGGCCGCCGCGCTGAAGGCCCAGGGCCGCACCGACATCCGCGTGGTCGGCCAGGGCGGCGACGGCGGCACGGTCGACATCGGCTTCGCCTGCCTGTCCGGCATGTTCGAGCGCAACGACGACGTGCTGTACATCTGCTACGACAACCAGGCGTACATGAACACCGGGGTGCAGCGCTCCGGCGCCACCCCGCCCGCCGCCCGCACCGCCACCACGCAGGCGGTCGGGCGCGAGCCGGGGAACCGGTTCGGCCAGGGCAAGAACGTGCCGCTGATCGCGATGGCGCACGAGATCCCCTACGTGGCGACCGCCACCGTGGCGGACCTGCGCGACCTGGAGTACAAGGCGACCCGCGCCATGGACTTCCGCGGCGCCCGCTACCTGCACATCCTGGTGCCCTGCCCGCTCGGCTGGGGCAGCTCCCCGGCGGACACGATCAAGGTGGCCCGGCTGGCCACCGAGAGCGGCCTGTTCCCGGTGTTCGAGGCCGAGACCGGCGAGGTGACCAGCTCCACCCCGATCCGCCACCGGGTGCCGGTCACCGACTACCTGCGGATCCAGGCCCGCTACGCGCACCTGTTCCGCCCCAGCGAAAACACCGAGGTCATCGACCGTATCCAGGCAGCCGCCGACCGTAACATCGCCAGGTTCGGGCTGCTCGCCGATTCTTCTACCGAACGGGCCGGGTCATGAGTACCATGCGCAAGCCATTCGCCATCACGTTGGACGTCGGCTCGAGCCGGGCCAACCACACCGGCGCCTGGCGCACCGAGCGTCCGGTGTATGTCGACCGCCTGCCGCCCTGCAACAACGCCTGCCCGGCCGGAGAGAACATCCAGCAGTGGCTGTACGACGCCGAGGAAGGCCCCGCGAAGTACGAGGCCGCCTGGCGGCAGATCATGCAGGACAACCCCTTCCCGGCGACCATGGGCCGGGTCTGCTACCGGCCGTGCGAGACCGCGTGCAACCGGGCCCAGCTGGACTCGGCCGTCGGCATCAACTCGGTGGAGCGCTTCCTCGGCGACGAGGCCCTGAGCCGCGGCTGGAAGATGCCCGTCACCGCGCTCCCCACGGGTAAGGAGGTGCTGGTGGTGGGCGCGGGCCCGTCCGGCCTGTCGGCCGCCTACCACCTCACCCGCCTGGGCCACGCGGTGACGGTGAAGGACGCGGGCGCTGCTCCCGGCGGCATGATGCGCTACGGCATCCCGAAGTACCGGCTGCCCCGCGACATCCTGGACGCCGAAGTGAACCGCATCCTGGCCATGGGCGTCACGCTCGAGCTCAACACCAAGGTCACCGACATCCAGGCCGAACTGGACAGCGGCTTCGACGCCGCGTTCGTGGCCGTCGGCGCGCACATCGGCCGGCGTGCCTACATCCCGGCCGGCGACTCGGCCCGGATCCTGGACGCGGTCTCTGTGCTGCACGGCATGGAGGACTCCGACCCGCCCCTGCTCGGCCGCCGGGTCGCGGTCTACGGCGGCGGCAACACCGCCATTGACGCCGCCCGCACCGCGCGCCGCCTCGGCGCGTCCGAAGCCGTCGTGGTCTACCGCCGGACCCGCGAGAAGATGCCGGCCCACGACATCGAGGTGGAGGAGGCGCTGGAGGAAGGCGTCCAGATGCGCTGGCTGGCCACGGTCGCGCACGCGGCGGCGGGCACGCTGACGATCGAGAAGATGAAGCTGGACGAGACCGGCTTCCCGCAGCCGACCGGGGAGTTCGAAGAGCTCGCCGCGGACTGCCTGGTGCTGGCGCTGGGCCAGAACGCCGACCTGTCCGTGCTGGAGGACGTGCCCGGCGTGACGTTCTCCGACGGCGTGGTCGAGGTCGGGCCGGACCTGATGACCGGGCACCCGGGCATCTTCGCCGGCGGCGACATGGTGCCCTCCGACCGCACCGTCACCGTCGCCATCGGCCACGGCAAGAAGGCGGCCCGCCACATCGACGCCTGGCTGCGCCGCCGGGGCTCCCCGGCGGCGGACAAGCACGCGCCCGCCCCGTTCGGCGCCTTGAACACCTGGTACTACGCGGACGCGCCGGCCTCTGTCCGGCCCCGGCTGGAAGCGGCCCGGCGGATCGGGACCTTCGACGAGGTGACCGGCGGCCTGGACGAGTCCACGGCGCTGTTCGAGGCGCGCCGCTGCATGTCCTGCGGCAACTGCTTCGGCTGCGACAACTGCTACGGCGTCTGCCCGGACAACGCGATCGTCAAGCTCGCCGACGGCCGGTACGAGGTCGACTACGACTACTGCAAGGGCTGCGGCCTGTGCGTCGCCGAATGCCCCTGCGGCGCCATCGAGATGGAGCCCGAGCCGGCCTGACCTCAGTGGAGCACCGGGGCGTAGGAGATGCCGACGATCAGGCCATCGTCGGTGAGCAGCCTGGCCACCGTCTGCCCCCACGGCTCGGTGCGGGCCGGGTGCACGAGCTCGAAGCCCGCGTCGGCAAGCTCGCCGGCGGCCGCGGCGACCGCGTCCGCGTCCTCCACCTCGAACTCGATCGATGCCTGCGGGATCACCCGGCCGGCCGGCCACTGCGGTGTGCCGAAGCACGCCTGGGCCGCCTCCGAGAGCGGCCACACGCCGAAGTGCTTGCTGCCTGCGATGTTCCCGCTGGAGTAGTAGCCGTCGCCCTCGCCCTCCAGCGGGAGGCCGAGGGCGTCCATGAACAGCCTGCGGCTCCGCGGCGGGTCGGCGACCACGACCGCGACGCTCGTGATGAAGAGAATGTCCATGCGGGCCTAGGCGGGCTTGATCCGGCGGCCGGTGACGCGGTGCGGGACGATGCGCAGGAACAGTTCCCGCTCGCCGGCGGGCCAGGGCTCGACGCCCGCCTGCGCGGCGGCCTCGCGCTCGCTCTCGCCCTCCACGTGGTGCGCGGGCCCCTGGATCAGCACGCTCCAGCCCTGGCGTCCCGGCTCGTCGATCTCGTCGATCTCGAACGCCACCAGGTAGTCCCCGCCTGCGATGCCGGTCTGCAGGTCCTCGTCGAGTGCGCTGTGCCGGGTGGTCCGGAAGACGACCGCGCCGTCGTGCCACTTGTAGTTCACCGGCAGCACGGCCGGGCCGAACCGGCTGGCGTACGCGATGCGGCCGATGCCGCCCGCCGCGATCAGCCGCAGGCTCTCGGCCTCGTCAAGCTCTTCGATCACGCGGTCAGCCATGGCTCAACCTTAGCGTCCTGGGCCGGGGCGGTGACCTTCAACCCGGACGGAATGGACCTTCGGCCCTGCCGTCAGCCGGCCCGGCTGACGAGGCTGGTAGTGGAAGTAAGTGAGCCTAGGAGGCAGTCATGCGAGCCCTCGTCTACCACGGTCCCGGTCAGAAGGCCTGGGAAGAAGTAGCTGACCCCGAGATCCTCGACGATGGCGATGTCATCGTACGGGTCGACGCGACCACCATCTGCGGGACCGACCTGCACATCCTCAAGGGCGACGTGCCGGAGGTGCACCAGGGCCGGATCCTGGGCCACGAGGCGGTCGGGACGGTCGAGGAGGCCGGCGACGGCGTGCGCCGCCTCTGCCCCGGCGACCGAGTCCTTGTCTCCTGCATCAGCGCTTGCGGCTCCTGCCGGTTCTGCCGCGAGGGCCGCTACGGGCAGTGCCTGGAAGGCGGCGGCTGGGTCCTCGGCCACAAGGTCGACGGCACCCAGGCCGAGTACGTCCGGGTGCTCTACGCGGACACCTCCACGTTCCGGATCCCCGACGGGGTGAGCGACGAGGAGGCCCTCATGCTGGCCGATATCCTGCCGACCGGCTACGAGGTCGGCGTGCTGGCCGGCGGGGTGCGCCCGGGCGATGTCGTCGCCGTCGTCGGCACCGGCCCGGTCGGCCTGTCCGCGATCGCGGGTGCGCGGCTGTACAGCCCCAGCCATATCGTGGCCATCGACCTGTCCGACGCGAGGCTCGAGGCGGCCAAGCAGTTCGGCGCCGACGTCACCGTCAACAACTCGCGCGAGGACCCGCTCAGCGTCATCAAGGACCTGACCGGGCAGCTCGGCGCGGACGTGGCCATCGAGGCCGTCGGCGTCCCGGCTTCCTTCGAGCTGGCCGTCAAGATGGCCCGCCCGGGCGGGCGGATCGCGAACATCGGCGTGCACGGCGAGGCCGCCACGCTGCACCTGGAAGAGCAGTGGATCAGGGACCTCACCATCACCACCGGCCTGGTGGACACCTCCTCCACCCCGACCCTGATGCGCCTGATCACCACCGGCCAGATCGACGCCAAGCAGTTCGTCACCCATCACTTCGTCCTGGACGAGTTCGACCAGGCCTACGACGTGTTCGCGCGGGCCGCGGACACCGGCGCGCTCAAGGTCGTCCTCACCCGCTGATACCCCGGCAGGAGACACTGTGTACATGGCGCAGGACCAGGTGTACGCACTGCTGGCCGACGGGACGACGGTGGAGATCCGCCCGGCCGGCCCGGGCGACTTCGACGTGGTCAAGGCCATGCACGAGGCGATGTCCCCGGACAACACGTACATGCGGTTCTTCAACGTGAGCCGGCTGGCCGCCGAGACCGAGGCGCGGCGGATCTGCCGGAGTCCCGTGCCGGACAGCGTGGCGCTGCTCGCGCTGGCCGGCCGCGAGGTGGTCGGCGTGGCCAGCTACGTCCCGCTGCGGGATCAGCCGGAACGGGCCGAGGTCGCGTTCGCGGTGGCCGACCACATGCACCACAGGGGCATCGCCACCCTGCTGCTCGAGCACTTGGTCTCGGTGGCGCGGAGCCAGCGGATCACCACCTTCGCCGCCGAGACCCTGACGGAGAACACGGCCATGCTGAACGTGTTCGCCGACGCGGGCCTGCCGGTCGAGCGCCACGTCGCGGACGGGGTCTTCGAGCTGACGTTCCCGCTGCCGCACGAGTACGCCGGCCCCGCGCTCGAGGACTACCTGGACGTCGTGGCCGAGCGGGAGCGCCGCGCGGACGCCGCCAGCCTGCGGCACATCTTCGCGCCCGAGTCGGTCGCGGTGATCGGCGCGAGCCGGCGCCGGGGCACGGTGGGCCGGGCGATCGTGGACAACATCAGGGCCGGCGGCTACGCCGGCCGCCTCTACACGGTGAACCCGCGCGCCCGGCAGATCGGCGGCGAGCGGTGCCTGGCCTCGGTGGCGGACCTGCCCGAGCCGGTCGACCTGGCGGTGGTCGCCGTGCCCGCCGCGGCGGTGCTCGGCGTGGCCGAACGGTGCGGCCAGCGCGGCGTGCGCTCCCTGGTGGTGATCACCGCCGGGCTCGATACTTCTGCCCGCGCGGACCTGCTCGCGGTGTGCCGCCGGCAGGGCATGCGGCTGGTCGGCCCGGACTGCTTCGGGGTAGCGGTGCCCGGCATCGGCCTGGACGCCACGTTCGCCGCGCACCCCGCCCAGCCGGGCGTGGCCGGCCTGGTCATGCAGTCCGGCGGCCTTGGTTTCGCCCTGGTCGACCACCTGTCCCGGCTCGGCATCGGGATTTCCTCGTTCGCGTCGGTGGGCGACAAGCTCGACGTGTCCGGCAACGACATGCTGATGTGGTGGGAGCGCGACGGCCTGACCAGGCTCGCCGTGCTGTACATCGAGTCGTTCGGCAACCCGCGCAAGTTCGCCAGGACGGCGCGCCGCGTCAGCGCCGCCATGCCCGTGCTCACCGTGCTGGCGGCCAGGAATGAGCAGGGCGACGACATGGACAGCCGGGAAGCCCTGTTCGAGCAGGCCGGGGTCATCACCACCCGCGGCTTCGGCGAGCTGGTCCAGGCCACCGCGCTGCTGGCCAGCCAGCCCGTGCCGGCCGGACGCACGGTCGCGATCGTGTCCAACGTCGGCAGCGCCGGGATGCTGGCCGCCGACGCCTGCCGCGATCAGGGCCTGTCCGTGCACCATCCGGCCGGCCTGACCAGGCGGCGGCTGCGGGCGCTGGTCCCGGCCGGCACGGTCACCGGACCGGTCGACACGACCGCCCCGGTCTCCGCCGAGGCGTTCCGTCAGTGCCTGGAACTGCTCGCCGCGGACGAGGAGGTGCACGCCATCGTCGCGATCGTGCTGCCCACCGGGGCCACCGGCGACCTGGAAGCCGCGATCGGCGCCGCGGACCTCGGCGTCCCTGTCGCCGCCGTCGTGCTCACCCAGCCAGAATCCGTCCGGACCTTGGGCCGCGTTCCGGTCTACGGTTCCCCGGAGGCCGCGGTCCGCGCGCTGGCCCGCGCGGCCGGCTACGGTGCCTGGCGCGCCGAACCGCGCGGCTGCGTGCCCGATTTCCCCGACGTCAGGACCGAACGGGCCCGTGCGCTGGTGCGCACCCCCGGCTGGCTCGGCCCCGCCCAGACCGCCGACCTGCTCCGCTGCTACGGCATCGCGCTGGCCGACCTGGGCCCGGCCGAGGTAAGGGTCCGGGTGGCCGACGATCACGTGTTCGGCCCTCTGGTGACGCTGGAAGCCGGCGATTCATACCGAACGGGCCGGCTGACTCCCCTCACCGACGTCGACGCCGCCACGCTGACCGAGTCGCTCCCCGCGGCGGATCGCGGCGGGCTGCAGGACCTGCTGCTCCGGGTCTCCCGGCTGGCGGACGACCTGCCCGAGGTCACCGAGATGGACCTCGACGTCGGGGGCGCGGCCGTGATCGGCGCGCGGGTCAAGGTGGAGCCGTACCAGCCGCAGGACCCGTTCCTGCGCAGGTTGCGCTGAGGTGTCGCGCCGGTTAACGCTGGCTCCCCGCCCTGCCGCGGCCCGGCCGGGGCAAATAGGCTGGATGCGGAGCGACGCGCCCGGCCCGTTCGGATCAAAAGGGGTTTAATCATGACCGTGACCGAGCAGGAACCGCTGACCGGGGCCGAACTCGACGCGCTCGACGCCTGGTGGCGGGCGGCGAACTACCTGTCCGTCGGGCAGATCTACCTGCTGGGCAACCCGCTGCTGACCGAGCCGCTGCGGCCCGAGCAGGTCAAGCCGCGGCTGCTCGGGCACTGGGGCACCACGCCCGGCCTGAACATGATCTACGCCCACCTCAACCGGGTGATCAGGCACCAGGACCTGGACGTCATCTACGTCTGCGGGCCCGGCCACGGCGGGCCGGGGATGGTGGCGAACACCTACCTGGAGGGGACCTACACCGAGCTGTACCCGCGGATCACCCAGGACGCCGCGGGCATGGACCTGCTGTTCAGGCAGTTCTCCTTCCCCGGCGGCATCCCCTCGCACGCGGCCCCGGAGACGCCGGGCTCCATCCACGAGGGCGGCGAGCTCGGCTACTCGCTCGCGCACGCCTACGGGGCGGCGTTCGACAACCCGGACCTGATCGTGGCCTGCGTGATCGGCGACGGCGAGGCCGAGACCGGCCCGCTGGCCGGCAGCTGGCACGCCAACAAGTTCCTCGACCCCACCCGGGACGGCGCGGTGCTGCCCATCCTGCACCTGAACGGGTACAAGATCGCCAACCCGACGGTGCTGGCCCGGATCCCGCACGACGAGCTCGAGTCGCTGCTACGCGGGTACGGGTACGCCGTGCACACGGTCGCGGGCGACGACCCCAGGCTGGTGCACCGGCAGCTGGCCATGACCATGGACACCGTGATCGAGGAGATCCGCGCCATCCAGCGCAAGGCCAGGGACAACGGCGACCTCACCCGCCCGGCCTGGCCGGTCATCGTCCTGCGCACCCCCAAGGGCTGGACCGGGCCGAAGGTGGTGGACGGCCTGCCGGTGGAGGGCACCTGGCGGGCGCACCAGGTGCCGCTGACCGCGGCCAGGACCAACCCGGAGCTCCTGGCCCAGCTCGAGGAGTGGATGCGCTCCTACCGGCCGGGGGAGCTCTTCGATACCGGGGGCAGCCTGGTACCCGAACTGGCCGCGCTCGCGCCGCGCGGCGAACGGCGGATGAGCGCGAACCCGCACGCCAACGGCGGCCTGCTGCTCCGCGACCTGGACCTGCCCGACTTCCGGTCCTACGCCGTGCCCGTCGAGACGCCAGGCGGCGCCAGCGCGGAGGCCACCCGGGTGCTCGGCGGCTGGCTCCGCGACGTCATCAGCCGGAACCCGGCGACGTTCCGGCTGTTCGGCCCGGACGAGACGTCCTCCAACCGGCTGGATGCGGTGTTCGACGTGACCAACCGGGTCTTCGACGGCGAGATCATCGACGGCGACAACCACCTTGCCCCGGACGGCCGGGTGATGGAGGTGCTGTCCGAGCACCTGTGCGAGGGCTGGCTCGAGGGCTACCTGCTGACCGGGCGGCACGGGCTTTTCAACTGCTACGAGGCGTTCATCCACATCGTCGACTCGATGTTCAACCAGCACGCCAAGTGGCTGAAGGTCACCCGCGGCATCGGCTGGCGGCGGCCGATCGCCTCGCTGAACTACCTGCTCTCCTCGCTGGTGTGGCGGCAGGACCACAACGGGTTCTCGCACCAGGACCCCGGCTTCATCGACCACGTGGTCAACAAGAAGGCCGAGGTCATCCGGGTCTACCTGCCGCCGGACGCGAACACGCTGCTGTCCACCGCGGACCACTGCCTGCGGTCCCGCAACTACGTCAACGTGATCGTGGCCGGCAAGCAGCCGCAGTGGCAGTGGCTGAGCATGGACGAGGCGGTGATCCACTGCACCCGCGGCGCCGGGATCTGGGAGTGGGCGTCCAACGACGCTCCCGGCCCGCCGGATGTGGTCATGGCCTGCTGCGGCGACACGCCGACGCTGGAGACCCTGGCCGCGGTGTCGCTGCTGCGCGAGCACCTGCCCGACCTGAAGGTGCGCGTGGTCAACGTGGTGGACCTGATGCGGCTGCAGCCGGAGGTCGAGCACCCGCACGGCATGTCCGACGCCGAGTTCGACGCGCTGTTCACCACGGACCGCCCGGTGATCTTCGCCTACCACGGCTACCCGTCGCTCATCCACCGGCTGACCTACCGCCGGCGCGGGCACGACAACCTGCACGTCCGCGGCTACAAGGAGGAAGGCACCACCACCACGCCGTTCGACATGGTCATGCTGAACGACCTGGACCGGTTCCACCTGGTCATGGACGTCATCGACCGGGTGCCCGGGCTGGCCTCCTCGGCCGGGCACGTCCGGCAGCTGATGGTCGACAAGCGCATGATGTGCCGCGCCTACACCCGCGAGGAGGGCGAGGACGCCCCCGAGGTCGCTAACTGGAAGTGGACCTAGCCGCCCGACCGGGCGGCGGCGAGCACCTCCTCGCAGACCGCCGGCATGCCGGTCTCGTCGACGGCGCGCTGGGTCAGCACCACCACGGTCAGATCCTGGTCCGGGACGTTGGACCAGGCCGTGCCGAACCCGCCTTCCCACGTGTCGCGGCCGTCTGGCAGCACGGATACCCCGTAGCCCCAGCCGCGGTCCTCGAGGAAGCTGAAGCCGGGCCAGACGTTGGCCCGCTGGGCGGCGGTCAGCTGGTCGCGGGTCATCTCCGTGACCGTGCCGGGTGTGAGCACCGGGTGGCCGCCGCGGAGCAGCATGCGGCCGAACGCCACCAGGTCGGCGGCGGTGGACACCAGCCCGCCGGCCCCGTCGGGGAACCGCGGCGGAGTCGACCACTGCCCGTCCGGCGGGTCGCTGACGGTCAGCCGCCCGTCGCGGTGCTCGTACGCGGTGGCGAGCCTTCCCGTGTCCCGCGTGTGGAACGCGGTGTCACGCATGCCGAGGGGGTCCAGGATGCGGTCGCGCAGGACGTCCTCGAACCGGGCGCCCGCGGCCCGGGCGGCCAGCACGCCGAGCACCTGGGAGCCCACCGAGTAGAGCCAGCGCTCGCCGGGCTGGGCCAGCAGCGGCAGCTCGCCGAGCCGGGCCATCCAGGTGTCCGGGTCGGGGGTGGCGGCCGGCTCCGGCGGGCCGAACGCGGCCAGGTCACGCTCCGCCGCCGCGGTCACGACCGGCCACGGCTCCGGCGACATGAACATGGCGCCCTGCATGCCGAAGCCCCAGGTGAAGGTGAGGAGGTCGCGAGTGGTCACCGGCCGTTCGGCCTCGGTGGTGTCGTCCAGCGGGCCGTCCGGGCGGCGCAGCACCCGGCGGCTGGCCAGTTCGGGCAGCAGCGCGTCCACGGCCCCGTTCAGGTCGAGCAGGCCGTCCTCGACCAGGCCGAGCACGACCGCCGCCGTGATGGGTTTGGTGACCGAGGAGATGCGGAACAGGGTGTCGGGCCGCATCGGCGGCCCCCCGACGGTTTGTACGCCCGCCGCCGTGACGTAGGTTTCGTCACCCCTGGCCACCGCCGCGACCACCCCCGGCGCGTCGCCCTGCGCCACGGCGGCCTCGACGATATCCTCCAGCCTCTCCCCGTATCTCATCTCCTCAGCCTACGATCGAGCCGTGACAGCGAGCGGACCCTACCCCGGCGCATCCCGGTGATCGGCGCCCAGGCTCTGGTGGCCAGCCTGGCCGGCGCCGGCGTCGACGTGTGCTTCATGAACCCGGGCACGTCGGAGATGCACTTCGTCAGCGCGCTGGATTCTGTGCCCGCGATGCGCGGGGTGCTGGCGCTGTTCGAGGGCGTCGCGACCGGGGCCGCCGACGGGTACGCCCGGATGGCGGGCCGGCCGGCCGCGGTGCTGCTGCACCTCGGGCCCGGCCTGGCCAACGGGCTGGCCAACCTGCACAACGCGCGCCGGGCCAGGACCCCGGTGGTGGTCATCGTCGGCGCGCACGCCACCGGCCACGTCCGCTACGACGCGCCGCTGCAGTCCGACATCGAGTCGCTCGCGCGCACCGTGTCGGGCTGGGTCCACACCAGCGGCACCACCCGCGACCTGGCGCAGGACGCGATGCGCGCGGTGGCCGCGGCGCGGGCCGGGCAGATCGCCACCCTGGTGCTCCCGGCCGACGTCTCGTGGAGCGACGGGGGAGCCCTGGCGCCCGCCCGCGCCACGCCCCACCCCTCAGTGGTCGACCATGGTCAGGTATCGACGATAGCTCAATTGCTGGCCGCCGGGCCCGCCGCGATGCTCCTGCTCGGCGGGACGGCGCTCACCGAGCGCGGCCTGCGGGCGGCCAGCCGGATCAGCGCCGCGACCGGGGTCCGGCTGCTCGCCGAGACGTTCCCGGCGCGGATGGAGCGCGGCACCGGGGTGCCGGGCGTGGAGCGGCTGGCCTACCTGGCCGAGCTGGCCGAGGCCCAGCTGGCCGGGCTCGACCACCTCATCCTGGCCGGGGCGCGCTCGCCGGTGTCGTTCTTCGCCTATCCCGGCCGGGCCAGCGACCTGGCGCCGGGCCCGGTCACCGTGCTGGCCGAGCCCGACCAGGACGTGGAGGCCGCGCTCGGCGCGCTGGCGGACGAGGTCGCGGCCGGAGTTGCGCCGGTACTGACCCCGGCGGCTCCGCCTCCGCCAGCCGAGCCGGGGCCGCTGACCGCCATCAGCCTGGCCAACACGGTCGCCGCGTCGCTGCCCGGACACGCTATCGTCGCCGACGAGGCCAACACCTCAGGCTTCGCGCTGCCCATGGCCCTGGCCGCCGCGCCGCGGCACACCCTGCTGACCCTCACCGGCGGCTCGATCGGGCAGGGCCTTCCGGTCGCGACCGGCGCCGCCATCGCCGCCCCTGACCGGCCGGTCGTGTCCCTGGAGGCCGACGGCAGCGCGCTCTACACGATCCAGGCGCTGTGGACCCAGGCGCGCGAGCAACTCGACGTCACCACGGTGCTGCTCAACAACGCGGCCTACGCGATCCTGCGGATGGAACTGGCCCGCACCCTTGCTGGCCATGGGGGCGCCGGCCATGCGGGCGAGCGGGCCGCCCGGATGCTCGACCTGTCCGGTCCCACCCCGGATTTCACCGCGATCAGCACCGGGCTCGGCGTGCCCGCCACCCGGGTCAGCACCGCCGGGGAACTGGACCAGGCGCTGCGCCGCGCCTACGCCGAACCCGGGCCGCACCTGATCGAGGCGATCGTTCCCCCGGTGGTTCCGCCTCCATCGGGGACCGCCTGGTAGGTGCGGCCCGGGCGACAGGCCTGCCCGGGGTCTCAGGCCTGGCTGAGGAGTTCGGTGAGCTCGGCGTCGAAGTCCATGTAGTCCGACTCCTCGCCGTCAGGAACCAGCTGGTAGGTCTGGGCCAGGAACGCCTCGATGGCCGCCGCGCTGGCTTCGAACTGGGCGTGCCCGAACGGGGACGTCATCGAGATGTTGAGGATCTTCCGCCCGATGGCGGTTCCCCCGTGGTCAGCCGGTGCCGCTGATGGCCAGGCCCGGACGTCCCCGATCCCCTCGCGCGAGTGCAGGGCTGCCGCGAGCAGGTCGCGCGCGAGGGTCCACTCCACCGGTTCGTCCGTGCCTACATGGAAGGCCATCTTGACCGCATACGGGTCCTGACAGCTGTAGGACAGGCTGGCCATCAGCGGCACGATCGTGCGCTCCGGGCCGACGAGCCCAAGGCCGAGATCGGCCGAGACCGCGGGACGGCTGTTTCTCATGTCCTGCCACCCCCTGTGACATTGGCCCGGCCCGGGATTTTCGCCGGCCGGAGCGTGATCGTCGTATACCCGTTACGATCTCCCGTTCCGGTAGCCGGACGGTTCCCGGCCCGGGTGCAGATCGGTTGCAATCGGTTGCAGCCATTATGCTCTGGGTGCGTCAACTTGAAAGGGAGCTGTCGATGACCAGCCCGTCCTTCGGCGATTATCAGCTCGAGATCTACGGCGCCGGGCTGCACGGGATCCTGCCCAGCTTCCCGATGGCGTTCGCCGAACTCGAGGCCAGGGCCGGGCAGGCGCTGCCGCCGTCGGTGCTGTCCTACGTGGCGGGCGGGGCCGGCCGCGAGCACACCCAGTGGGCCAACGTGAGCGCGTTCGGCCGGTGGGGCCTGATCCCGCGGATGTTCGTCGGAGCCGCCCGGCGGGACATGGCGGTGAACCTGTTCGGGATGACGCTGCCGTCGCCTCTGCTGATGGCGCCCATCGGCGTGATCGGCCTGTGCGCCCAGGACGGGCGCGGCGACCTGGCCACGGCCGGCGCGGCGGCCCGCACCGGCGTCCCGATGATCGCCTCGACGCTTTCCGTCGACCCCTTGGAGGACGTCGCCGCGCGGTTCGGCGGCACGCCCGGCTTCTTCCAGCTCTATACGCCCACCGACCGTGACCTGGCCGCGAGCCTGGTGTCCCGGGCCGAGGCGGCCGGCTTCCGCGGCATCGTGGTCACCCTGGACACCTGGGTCACCGGCTGGCGCCCGCGTGATCTCGCCGCCAGCAACTTTCCGCAGTTGCGCGGCCACTGCCTGGCCAACTACACCAGCGACCCGGTCTTCCGCGCCCTGCTCGGCCAGGACCCTTCGGCGGACCCCGCCGCGACCGTGGCACTGTTCGCGCGGCTGTTCGGTAACCCGCTCACCTGGGACGATCTTCCCTGGCTTCGCTCGCTCACCACGCTGCCCCTGCTCGTCAAGGGCATCTGCCACCCCGACGACGCCCGCCGGGCCAGGGACGCAGGGGTGGACGGGATCTACTGCTCGACCCACGGCGGCCGCCAGGCCGACGGCGGCCTGCCCGCACTGGACTGCCTGCCCGCCGTGGCGGACGCCGTAGACGGCCTGCCCGTGCTCTTCGACTCCGGCATCCGTTCCGGATCGGCGGCACCGACGGCATCGTCCACGTCCTGCGCAGCATCCTCGCCGAGGCGGACCTGATCATGGCCGTGGACGGCTACCCCACCCTGGCCGACCTGACCCGGGACAGCCTGCGCCGCACCTGCTGTCACGACTGAGCTTGCTTTGAAACCGGGCAGAGACCGTAGGCCGTAACGTCTCGTGATCTTCTGGTGGCGTGCGCGGCGTGGCGCGGTAGCGTCCGCAGGCCGCTGGTAGTCGCTTGGGTGTCGGATCCAGGGCGATGCCAGGAGCGGTGCGTGCCGTCGTACCCGCAGGGACCCGGTCCGATACCAGCTGGTCCCCGAACGCCCGGTCCCGGGCTTCGAACCGACGCCGGAGTCTTTCCAGGTCACGGCCGCCGCCCCACCCGGCGCCCGCCTCCCCGGCAGGCCCCAGCCACCGCGTCACAGGGGCATCTCCTGGCTCGGTAACCCAGCCTGGCTGTGTGACAACCCGAATACCAGACATCTCGCCTGCACTCCAGAAAACACCGCTATCTATTTCGGATTGAAGCCGGTGATCAGGCGTGTGTCCCGGAAAATGTCGGCGCGGCCCGGTAGAATCGAACTGAAATCCTACAGATGCGCCTGGGAGGAGGTGACGGCCCGGATGGGTAGCGCCCCGGCTTTCGCGAGCGCGACGGAGGCGATGGACATGGCGCGCGCGGCGCTGGGGTACCTGGCCGCGGCCGATGCCACGGCGCTGGC
>WNGL01003428.1_pt1 | contig 26713 bp, 29 predicted proteins | sample 5400591 | NCBI WGS metagenome assembly WNGL01 (sample SAMN13153377, study PRJNA577476) | soil metagenome | isolation source: 80 cm soil or saprolite under Garry oak tree replicate 1 | place: USA:California | collected 2016-06-15 | reverse complement strand
GCCCGCCTCGAGCGCCGCCGGCCGCCACTGCGCCTCCTTGCCGCGCGTCACAAGTCCCGCGCGTTCGAGCACCTTGAGGTGCTTGCTCACCGCGGGGAGGCTCATGTCGAAAGGCTTCGCGATCTCGGTCACCGACGCGACACCCTTCGCGAGACGCGCGAGGATCGCACGCCGCGTCGGGTCGGCGAGGGCACCGAACGTGAGGCTGAGGCGGTCGACAGCCATGTCGCTCCTGCGATGTATTTAACCACTTGGTTTATTACATCATGCAGGCGGCGCTGTCAAGCAGATGAGGTCGAGACAAGCGGCGAAAGCGAACCGCGCCTAGAACCGCGGACTCCCTTAGTCTCGAGCGGCAGGCACGCCCTCGTGATGGGAGCATCGCGCGACAAGGGGGAGCGAAAGACCGTAGGCATCACCGGGAGAACGACAGCGGGAGGACCTGGGGAATGAGCAGGGTGCGTGTACTCGTGGGCACACGGAAAGGCGCGTTCGTCCTAGAGGCGGACGGGCAGCGCAAGAAATGGAACGTCAGCGGTCCGCACTTCGCGGGCTGGGAGATCTACCACGTGAAGGGCTCCCCGGCGGATCCCGAACGGCTCTTCGCGTCACAGACCAGTGGGTGGTTCGGCCAGATCATCCAGAGGTCGGATGACGCTGGCAAGACGTGGCATCAGCCCGGGACGCCACCCGGCGAACCGGCCAAGACACCCGACGGGATGCCGAAAGGCGAGAGCAACAAATTCGCATACGACGCATCACCCGAGACCGGCAAACCGCTCACGACACACCAGTGGTACGACGGATCGCAGCGACCGTGGGAGTTCAAACGCGTCTGGCATCTCGAGCCGTCACTGACGGACCCGGACACCGTGTACGCCGGCGTCGAGGACGCCGCGCTCTTCCGCACCACCGACGGCGGTCAGAACTGGAAGGAGCTCTCGGGGCTGCGCGGCCATGGCACCGGTCCGCAGTGGCAGCCAGGAGCAGGCGGCCTGTGCCTGCACACGATCATCGAGGACCCGAAGAATCCCAAGCGACTGTTCGTGGCGATCTCGTCCGCCGGCGCATTCCGTACGGACGACGGCGGCACGACGTGGAAGCCGATCAACCGAGGACTGAGATCGCAGTACATCCCCGACCCGGACGCCGAGATCGGCCACTGCGTTCATCGGATCGCGATGCAACCCTCCCGACCGAACGTGTTGTTCATGCAGAAGCATTGGGATGTCTTGCGAACTGACGATGCGGGCGACTCATGGAAGGAAGTCAGCGGGAACCTGCCGAGCGACTTCGGGTTCGTGATCGACGTGAACGCGAACGAGCCGGAAACGATCTACGTTGTGCCTATCAAGAGTGACTCTGAACATTTCCCGCCCGATGGGAAGCTGCGGGTGTACCGGAGCCGCAGCGGCGGGAACGAATGGGAGGCGCTGACGAGCGGCCTGCCGCAGCGCGACTGCTACGTGAACGTCCTGCGCGATGCGATGGCGGTGGATGCGCTCGACAAGTGCGGCGTGTATTTCGGCACGACCGGCGGCCAGGTGTACGCGTCCGCGGACGCCGGAGACACCTGGACACCGATCGTTCGCGATCTGCCGCCGGTGCTCTCGGTGGAGGTGCAGACGCTGCGATGATCCGCGTCGTGCTCCCGCACCATCTGCGGACGCTCGCGCACGTCGGCAACGAGGTCGCGCTCGACGTACAGGGCGCGGTGACGCAGCGCGCCGTCCTCGACGCACTCGAGACCGCCTATCCGATGCTGCGCGGCACCATACGTGACCACACGACTCGGGGACGCCGCGCGTTCATACGGTTCTTCGCATGCCAGCAGGATCTCTCGCACGAGTCGCCGGATACAGCATTGCCGGACGAAGTCGCCTCCGGGAAGGAACCCTTTCTCGTGATCGGTGCCATCGCGGGCGGGTAGGCCACCCTTCTGACCTAACGGATCTAAGCACTGAGGAAGCGCGTGCTTCCCCGACTGTGAGCGCAGCGCGCAAGTCCTCTCCGGATTTGCCCGACAACTCGCGACCAGTAGCCCGGAGGGGATTCGAACCCCTGACCTCTTCCTTGAAAGGGAAGCGCCCTGGACCACTAGGCGACCGGGCCGGGCTCTTGTGACTAAAGGATAGGGGCGCGCTAGCCGCCGACGCCCTGCATGCGGAAGATCAGCTCCCATGTGTTGAAGACGCCCCAGAGCAGAGCGACGACCGCGATGCCGGCCACAACGTACAGCGCCGAAGGAACGCCGAACGCAACGCCGATCGAACCCGCGATGGCCGACGCGAAGAGTCCGAACCCAGCGATGAACTGAATCACCGTCACTCGGCGATCAAAGCCCACGCCGGTAGCGCGCAGGCCGCTGCGCGCCGCCGCCGTGAACGGGACGCTGGCAGCGACGTTCAGGACAACCAGCTCGAGTCCGAAAGCCGAAAGGGTCTGAGGCATGAGCGCGAGGAATCCGAACGCCAGCGAGACGACGTAGCCGAGAAAGATGGATCGCGCCACCGAGCGAAGCTCCGCATTGCGCACATCAGTCAGCGCGCGAATGTGGATAGACAACGCAACGAAGAGAAGTCCGAGCAGACCTGCCGCGGCCGTGACGAGCGCGACGTTGAAGTCGTGCCACAGGACCAGCTCTTCCGACATCAGACGATCTCCATGAGCCACGCATGGAGGGGCGTGAGCGTGCGGTAGTGGGTGAAGCAATGCCGGACGAAGTCGCCGCGCGGCAGCGCCGTCTCAGTCCAGGCGTAGATGCCGTCTTGTTTGAGGTAGCGCGCTCGGGGATGGTCTGGGTCGAAGCCACGCGGCACCCGCTTCCGCGTCGGGCCCTCGAGCTTGTACCCCTTCCGCTCGAATCCTTTGACCATCCGGTCGAGCGCACCGCCTCGGCGATCGTCAACCACCGATTCGCGATACCGCTCGAGCAGCCTCGGCTCGGCCATGTACAACCCGACAGCGAGGATCAGGCTCTTCGGGCGCAGGTCGAACCAGTAACCAGGTGACCCTTCCTTCTCACGGCCCTCCCACCACCAGAGTGTCTGATGGTCTTTGTAGGGTTTCTTGTCTCGCGAGAAACGGACGTCGCGATTGATTCGCTTGACGCCGTAATTCGTCCGCGGATCCACCTGCAGGCGCGGGCGTAACTTACGCAGCTTCGATCCGAGCTCGACCACGAACTCCTTCGCCGGGTCGAGAACCTGCTCGTCGTAGTCGGAGCGGTGCTCATCGAACCAGTCTTTGCGGTTGTTTCGACGCAGCGCGCCAAGAAATCGCGCCGCGCCGTGTGGGAACCGATCCTTCATCGAGCCGACTCCAGCCAGTGGTGGCGATATCCTGCGACATCGGCGTGAATCGTGATGCCCGCGTACTGATCGGTTACGGGGTTGCCGTCGCGGCGGTGGCGGTCGCCCTAACCATCAAGTACGTCTTTGGCGGACTAGGCACGGATCATCCCTTCCTCCTCCTACCCGGATCAGTAATGGTGGCGGCCTGGTACGGCGGCCGCGGGCCGGGTCTTTTGGCGGCGGTGATAGCGACGATGGGGGCCGACGTCCTCTTCCTGCCGCCGGCCGGTTTCGGCGTCCTTCGTGATGACCTCTTCCCACTCGTCGCCCTGCTGGCCGAGACGATCCTCATCGTCGAGATCACGGTCCGGCTTCGGCGGACCCGGGAGCTCGCGCGGCGCGAGGCAGTATCGGCTGATCTGGCGCGCCGAGAAGCCTTCCTCGGGCTGCAGATGCGTGAGGAGCTCCTGACCTTCCTCTCCTCGAAGCTCAATCGGCCGCTCATCGGTATGGTGGACGGCCTCATCTCCGCGCGATCGGCGGTCGAGCGCGGCGAGAGCACGCAAGCGATGGCCGCGCTGGACAGCCTCGCCACTGAGGTGCGTGTGCTCCAACGGACGACCGAGCACTGGGTGGCGGAGGCCGATCCAAAGCGCAGACCGGCCGAGCCCCGCTAGAGGATCCCGAACACCTTGCGCGCGATCGTGCGCAGCGAGGCCATGCTGTCGGACGCCAGATCGCGACGGGCGTGCTTCTCAAGCGCGCGGATCGCCCGCTCGGCGTGCAGGTCATCGTCGAGCGCCCCGATGACATCCTGGGTCGATGCGTCGCGTTCGATGGGGCCAAGTCTTCCCCGGCCGAGTGACTCGGCAAGCGCCTTCGCGCGCTTCCGAGCGCGGTCGAGCCGGTCCTCGTCGTGGTCGAACGGGCGCCGGTAGTGAACGTCAAGCAGGTACAGCCGGAGCGCCTGGGGCGTGGTCTTCCTCAGGACATCGCGGACGAAGATCATGTTGCCGTCCGACTTCGACATCTTCTTTCCACCGAGCCGCATCGGGGCCACATGCACCCAGTGGCCGACGAATCGCTTCCGCAAGCCGTGGGCCGCCTCGCTCTGCGCGATCTCGCATTCGTGATGCGGATAGATGAGATCGCTGCCACCGCCGTGAATGTCGATGGGAAATCCAAGATGCCGGTCGGACATCGCCGAACACTCGAGGTGCCACCCGGGGCGGCCGCGGCCGAACTGGCTTGGCCACATCGGGCCTTCGCTGAGGCGGCGCCACAGCGCGAAGTCGACGGGTGAACGCCGGCTCGGATCGTCGAGCCGCGCGTCGTCCTGCGACGCGAGGATCCGCTTCATCTTCGCTTTCGAGAAACGCGAGAGCTGGCCGAAGCGCGGGAACTTCGCGACGTCGAAATAGAGACCGCCTGGCGTCTCGTAGGCGAACCCGCGGCGGCGCAGGCGCTCCGCGAGTTCGATCATCGCCGGAATCTCTCTGGTGGCATGCGGGATCGCGTCCGGCTTGCGCCAGTCGAGCCGTTTCATGTCCCCCAGAAAGGCGCGCTCCTCGCGGCGCCCCAGCGCGCGCCAGCTGACCTTGTCCCGCGCGGCGCGCAGCAGGATCGACTCGTCGATGTCGGTGATGTTTTGCGCATACCGCAGGCGCTGTCCACGCGCTTCGAGGAGCCGCGCGAGCACGTCGAAAACGAGGAAGGTGCGCGCGTGGCCGAGGTGCGTGGTGTCGTAGGGCGTCACGCCGCAGACGTACATCGTCGCGACGCGGGTTCGAGGCTGGAAGGCAAAGGTGCCGCGCCTCCGCGTGTCGTAGAGCCATAGCACCTCTGGTGGACGATATCCTCGCGCGCGGTGGCGCGCTCACTCGATCCCGACGAGGTCCTCGCGGTTCTGCGGCGTATCGCGCTGTCGCCGACCGCTCCGTATCACGAATGGGCGGTGCTCGACGCGATCCGCACCGAGCTCGAGGGCGGCGGTATCGGGACAACGACCGACTCGTTCGGGCAGGTCCACGCGCGCGTCTCGACCGGCGCGGCGAAGCGCGCGCTTATTTTCGCTGCGCACGCCGATCACCCGGCGTTCGAGATCATTGAAGCATCCGGCAGGACGGGAAAAGCACGCGTATTGGGCGGATTCCGTCAACGCGTGTTCCCGTCCGAGGTTGCCGTGACCGTGCACTCCGACGCGGGCGGGGCGCCGTTCGCGGCGGTCCTGACAGATCCGGTCACCGACATCGAGCCGCTCCACAACTCCACGACGGTGTGTCGCATCCGCGCGGACAGGCCGCTCGCCGTCGGGCAGTTCGCGATGCTCGACCTACCCGCTGCCGATATCTCCGGCGACGAGATCCGCATGCGTGCGGCCGACGATCTCGCCGGATGCGCCCTCATCGTCCTGGTGCTCCTGGGGCTTCGTGACGAGCGAGCGCCGCACGACGTCCACGCGATCTTCACGAGGGCGGAGGAAACCGGTCTCTACGGCGCGCGCCTCGCCGCAGAGGACGGGCTCCTGCCTCGCGACGCGTACGTCGTCTCTGTAGAGGCAAGCCGCGCGCTTCCGGGAGCTGAAGCCGGCCGAGGCGTCGTCGTTCGCGTCGGCGACTTTCACAACACGTTCAGCAACGAGGCGGAGCGCTACCTCCGGGTCGCACGCGAGCGGCTTGCGGAGCGGGGCATCCCGACGCAGCGGGCCCTGCTCGTCGGTGGCACATGCGAGGCTTCGTCATTCGTCCGACTCGGCTGGACGGCGACGGGCATCGCGCTCCCGAACGTCAACTATCACAACGCGGCCTCGGACGGCGGGTTCGCGTCGGAGATCGTTCGCCTCACCGATTTGTTGAGCGGCATCGCGCTCGGGATCGAGGCCTCGCTCGCGGCGGGGGATGATGCGGATGAGTCATGGTGGCCCGACGTTCGTGTAACACCGGCGGAGATTCGCGATGTCCTGAAGCGCGAACGGCCGAAGGGCTGATCATCCATTCTGGTATTGGGGCAATTGCCGCACTTCCCATTTCTGGGTAGTGGGTCAATCTGAGACGGGAGCAACCTAGTTCGTCCGGGCTTGGAACCCCATCCTTGGTGGCTGTCGGTCGATCTCAAACTGTCGGTTCCGATGATCGAAGGCGACAAAGAACGTCTCAAAGAAATCCCGGCGGCCGAGCAGCGCGAAGCCCGGATAGGTCGAGACAATGATCTTGTCCATGACGAAGGCTTGGCCGAATTCGGTTTTCGCGTTGAGCGTCCCAACTGCCAGTGTGTAGACAAAAGGACTGATTCCACGCCCAGACTTCGGTGTCTTGTCATAGGCCAGTCCAATCCGGTCGGCCACGTGTGGTGGCAAGAGCGAATGAGTGGACCCGGAATCCACAATCGCCCACTCAGGAATCGGATCGTTTGCCAAATAGATAACGAGCCACGGCTGCTTCTCTGAATTTGTCGGGTCACCGGGTCGTATCCGGTACGGCACGATCTGGCCCAAATTGGGTTACAGAATCCAGACCGGGGGTTCGTCCTCCGTTGGAAGCTGACGAACAATGTCGGGTGTGACGCCGTCCTGTTCCAGCTTCTTCACTACAGCCTCAGGGTTATCCGCGCTTGCGACTACCTTGCCGTCTTTGATCGCGACCCATTGACCCGCGAATTTCTTGATGTCCTCATCAGAGAGGAGTTGCGGCTCACGAACTGTCACGGCCACCGACTCCACCTCCCACTAGTAGCCCGGCAGTGCCCCGCCGTGCTCTCTCCCCTGCTGTCTGATTGTTGCATGTGTTCCATGAGTTGCACATATGCTGCCTCGCCCACTTATAAGAACGTCAATCCGTTGCGTATCGTTCCAATCGGCGCGATTTCCGGCAGATTTTTGGGCGATTTCAGGCCGTCGTAGCCGCCCTGGCGGGTCGGGCCGGACCGAGTCGAAATTGGCTCCTGGTGCGCCAACAATTCCACGATTTCGTCGATAGACCAGCGGTAGCGCGATACGCCCGCCGCCATCGCCGGTGTAGCTCCACCAAGCGAGCCGTGAGGCCGAGCGAAGTTGTAGTGCATGAAGTGGAGCGCGACCGCTGCCTCATGGTTCGTCATCTTCTTGCTGAAAGCGTTGGTCAGGCGGGTGAACCTACGCAGCCTGCATCCGCATCGTCAGGTTCTGCCGCTCGACGTGTGACGTTGAAACGCTGACCCACTGCCCATTTCTGGGTAGTGGGGCAACTTGGAGGGGGGCAAGCGGATGTGTGAGGCGAGAGAGCCGCTACCAGGAGTAGGGTGTCATTACGGTATCGGCGGCGCTTTCGGTTACGGGAATGCGTTAGAAAGTGTCCGCGAGTCCGACCGTCTTAACGGTGTGACGGTGTGAAGAGGAGGACGGATGAAGGCTCGCAGCGATAAGTCCGATGCCCAGATGCGTTCGAGGGGCTTGCTCTAACTCCACCAAGTAACCTAGGCGCGTGGCCAACGCGCCCAAGCTGACATTTGAGGTCCTACCGGAAGCCGAGGACGACGCTCGGGAGTTCGACAAAGAGGAACAGGCCCTGTGGGCCGACGCCAAGGACCGCCTACGAGGCAACCCCGAACCGACATTCATCATCACGGATCAGCGGATCACAGCCGGACCGCCAGTCTCTTTCCACATCAGGTTTGGTGAGACGCGAGCGATTTTTGTCGCCTACAAGTACGTTGCCAAAACTAAGGCGCTGACGGTCATCGGGGTCGAGTCGTACCCGCTCCACGATGAGAAGTCCATGCCCTACCCGCGTCGTGAGGATTTCGTCTCCCCGTAGGTGTCCGGCGTGTCACACTCAGCCCATGCCCAAACGTCCAAGTACCGACCCGAACAAGGCAGCTTTTGATCTCGTCCAACGCGTCACTGTGATGGGCGAGAAGAAATCGACGCATCCGGGAAAGCCGAGGAAGCCAAAACCGAATCGCTAATGCGGTTCATACGTCCGCAGGATGAACGGCCCCATTAGAGGAACGGCGAAGAGATACGTGCCGCGCCGCTCTTGGTAGACCAAGCCCTGCGCCATGAGGGTTGCAAGCATTTGATTTACGTGGCTGTTTGAGAATGGTTTCTTTAGAGCCTTCTTTGCCTTCTCGACGGTCTCCTGGACGGTGAACTCGCCGTCAGGGTTGGATAACGACGCGATAACCCAAAGCAGGTCGCGCTGACGGTCTGTGACCTTTGCCCACCTGCCGGCAAAGAAGTCCGTATCGAGCTTCTTGATGATTGGCTCAAGGGGGACATTGCTCGGCTTTCGCTTTGCCCGGATCTGCGAAATGAAGATGTCGTATACGTCTCGACAGATGAACTGAATGAAGAACGGGTAGCCGCCGGATTCCTGGCAGATCATGTCCACTGAGGCTGCATTCATCGAGACAGGGCAGTGCTCCTTCTCCAGCGGCTTTCGGACCGCTTCTCGGCTCTCACCCAGGGTGAGGCGGTCGAGCTTCATCACTCGGAACATTCGCTCGGCGTAAGTACGCGCTTCGACCAGCTTCGGGAACAGCATCGGGAGACCGGTCAGGACCAGCATGAACGGAATACCCTTCCTCTGGATGCTTTGAAAAACGTCCAGCAGAACGGATAGGGGGTACTGGTCTTTCTCCGCATGGTCGGCAAGGTTTTGCGCCTCGTCATAGGAGAAGATCACGCGCTGTCCCTGATCCTTCAAGCCGCCCCAAACGAATTCCAGAACGCTCTTGATCTTGTCTGAAACGAGGCCAGGGGTTTGGTCATAACGCCGGAGCAGGTCGTCATAGGAAAGACCCTGCGTCGCGCCAAGCGTGAGCTGAAGCGGAGCGTTGAATCCCATCGGCTTCTTCTGGCCCTTTACGTCGAACGGTGTCGCCGCTGTGACTACGGCAAGGTCCGCGATGATTCGCAGGGCGAGCGTGGTTTCGTTAACACTTGCCGATTCGGACAGGTCATTGCCGACCCAAAGCCAGCCAGCGTCTTGCGCCCGTGGTTTGAAGGTGTCGAGGAGAACGGTCTTGCCGACTCCCCTCAGCCCAGTGAGAACTAGATTCGTGAGAATCCGATCCTGCTTTAGCAGCTGATCGAACTCAGCCTGTTGCTTGTCACGTCCAGCAAGATGAGGAGGCGGGTGTCCCGCGCTCGGTCGGTATGGGTTATCGAATGGGAACAATTCGAATTCCATACCTAGTTAGCTCCTTGACTAAGATTAGCCATATGGCTAATGTTAGCCCGGTGGCTAATAGACTGTCAATAAGCCAGCGCGGGGCGGTCATTCAGGCCCTAGTCGAGGGCAACAGCATTCGCGCAACGTGCCGGATAACCGGAGCAGCGAAGTGGACCGTCGTTCGCCTTCTGGTCGCGCTCGGTCACGCTGCGACCGACTACCAGGACGCGTCGCTGCGCGATCTGCCCTGCAAGCGCATTCAGGCTGACGAGATTTGGTCGTTCGTGGGCGCTAAGGAAAAGAACGTCAGGATTGCGCAGAACAAGCCGGGGCGCGGCGACGCCTGGACATGGGTCGCTATCGACCGTGACACCAAGCTCGTGCCGTGCTGGCTTGTCGGAAAGCGCGACGGCGAACACGCACAGGTGTTCATGGACGACCTCGCTAAGCGCATGGCGGGGCGGATCGAGCTGACGACGGACGGCTACGGCGGGTATATCGGCGCAGTCGATATGTCATTCGGTGAAGGGATCGACTTCGCCCAGATAGTGAAGATCTACGGCCACGAGCAGCCCACAGCGGCGCGATACAGCCCCCCTGAGTGCATCGGCACGAAGCGTCATCAGGTCAAGGGACACAACACAAGCGTTTCAACGTCGCATGTTGAGCGTCAGAACCTGACGATGCGGATGCAGATGCGCCGGTTCACCCGCCTGACCAACGCTTTCTCCAAGAAGCTCAGCAACCATGAGGCAGCCGTCGCTTTGCATTTCCTTCACTACAACTATGTGAGGGTCCACGGATCGCTCGGAACGACGCCTGCGGTCGCTGCCGGGGTGAGCAAGTACAAGTGGGACGTGTCGGATATCGCCGCGCTACTCGATGATCCGCAGTACGCGAGCGTACTCAAAGATCAGATGCGACCCGTTAGAGTCGCATCGTGAAATTGCCCCACTGCCCATTTCTGGTAGCACTTGACGCGCCCCTCCGTGGCGGGTGTAGAACAAGGAGAAGCTCCGCACGGGCCCACGGAGCGACGAGCAAGACCGGCGGACGCCGAAATCGGAGGTCGCATGGTCAGACTTCACAAACGGCTGGGAGTCTTCCAGGTCGATCGATGACGCCCTCGACGGAAGGGGGCACTGCCGAGAGTTCGCTTTCGGTGGATTGAACGATTGAATTAGGAGATCGCCTTTGGCGATCCCTCTCATCGAGGCCAGATAATGAGGCCTGTAGCCGAAAGCGAGAGCGACCCCCGGAAACGGGGGTCGCTTTTTTGTGCCCTTTGTTGCGGAACCGTGTCGACGGCTTTCCGTAGTCTCCACCGGTGGAATCCACGGGGGAGCTTGCTTGGTTCCGCGGCGAGGTCCTCCGGTCGATCGTCCGCCCGCGGTCCTTCGCGAGATCGCTCGCCCGCGAGCACTTCGGCCTTGCGGGAGTGCTCATCGTGGTCGGGTCGGGCATTGCGCTTTCGCTCACGATCGATCTCTTGGTCCTCTCGGCGAAGGGGATATCGCCCGGGAGCTTCGTCGCTCGACTGATCTTCGAATCGCTGCTGCTCGGCAGCCGCCTCGCGGTAAGCGCGGCAGTCGTCTCGTTCGTCGTGTTCCTCGGCACGCGGCTGACACGCCAGAGCGACCTCACGCTCGACCAATGCTTCAACGCGGTCGCGTTCGCGTTCGCGCCGCTCATCGTCGCGCCGCTCGTAGCGCTGATCGCGGTCTTCGCATCAAACCTCCTGATTCCCGTCGGCGTCCTCATGGTGGTCATCGGGCTGCGAGCCCTCACGGGCCTCGCGCTGAACTTGGGCGCGATCCTGCCGTTACCGGCGGCCGGTCTGGCGCTCATCCTTGCGCTCGCCAGCGGAGCGGTCGTGCTGGGGGATCAGGTCTCGAGGGTGCGAATGACCGCGTACGCGATCGCGCCGCAGCTCGCGTCCCCATTGGCCGCGACGCCGGCGCCGGGAAAGCGCTACGACCTCACGAACGCAACTCTCACCGTTCCGGAAGAGTGGGCCTACTCGGTGCGAGGAGTCCCGGGAGAAAGCGCGCATTTCGAGACCGCGACCGCCACCCTCAACGTGGTGAGCTCGCGTGCCGAAGATCTCGCGACGATGGATTCGTTCGCCGACACGATCGCTCGTGGCGAGCGCCTGGGGTTCGTGGCCGCGCGCAGTGAGCGATCGATCGAGAGCATCAACGGGAACGTAGCGGTCGACGACCGTGCCGATGGGACCTACGAAGGCCGACATGTCGCCATCCGCCAGTTCGCGATCGCGATCCGAACGAGCGGCAACGCCCTGCAGTTCCGCTTCTTCGATCCGCCCGACGTCGACGCCGCATTCGCCCAGGCCGCGGCGATCGCCGCCTCCTGGCAGATCGCCTCGCGGCCTTAGCTCTCGACGATCGGAATGTCCGTCGCCTCGCCGTCCGTGATCCGATAGGCGAACATCTCCGGCGGTTCGGCACGCAAGGACACCAGGACGTACGCGGCCTCGGGCCAGTACGCCTCGGCACGATCGGTCGCTGACGGATAGGCCGCCGAGCGCGGATGACTGTGGTAGATCGCGGCGAGCTCCCGGTCGAAGTCTTTCGACGCCTTGAACGCCTCGAACAACTGCGCCCGATCGACCAGGTAGCGCGTCTCGGGGTTCGGATGAACGTTGCGGCAGCGCAGGACGCGCCTCACGGTCTCGTCCTCACCGAGCAAGAGACCACAGCACTCTTGCGGCGCGGACTCGCGCGCGTGAGCCACGATCTCCTCCCGGAGCCTGCGCGGCAGGACCAGACGAGTTCGTACGCTCAGCGGCCGCCCGCCATCGCCGGGATGACCATGACCTCGCTGCCGTCAGGGACCGTGGCCCCGCTTCCACCGCGATTGCGGGCGTCTTCGTCGCCGATGTAGACGTTCACGTAGGAGCGGAGCGCCCCCGCGTCATCGAGCACGCGCGAGGCGAAGCCAGGGTGCCGCCGATCGATGTCCGCGATCACGTCACGGAGCGTTCCGCCTGACGCGCTGAGACGCGTCTCGCCGCCCGCCGCATCGCGGAGAGCGCCCGGCAGGCGAACGTTCACGGCCATGATTTCACTCCCAAAGCGGGGTGCTGAGATATCGGTCTCCCCCATCAGCTATCAACACGACGATACGGCCGGCTTCTTCCCGCGCGACCGCGATGGCCGCGGCCACCGCGGCGCCGCCGGACGGTCCCGTGAAGATGCCTTCCTCTCGCGCGAGGCGCTTCGTCATCGCGAGCGCCTCCTCCGTCGCCATCACGAGATGCACGTCGGCGACGCGTTCGTCCCAGATCGCCGGACGAAGTGCGGTCGGCATGTGCTTCCAGCCTTCGATGCCGTGCATCGGATCGTCCGGTTGCACGGCGACGATGCGAACGCGTTTTGGACGAAGTGCTCGCGAGACGCCGACGATGGTCCCGGATGTGCCGACGCCGGCCACGAAGTGGGTCACGCGTCCAGCGGTCTGCTTCCAGATCTCGGCCGCGGTGCCGAGCTCGTGAGAGAGCGGGTTTGCCGGGTTCGAGTACTGATCGACATAGACGTAGCGGTCCGGGTCGGCCGCGGCACGTCGCTGCGCTTCGCGGATCGCGCCGTCCGTGCCCTCGAGTGGATCGGTGAGGATGAGCTGCGCGCCAAAGGCGCGTGCGATCCGCTTGCGCTCGAGCGACACCTTGTCGGGCACGCAAAGCTCAAGGGCGTGGCCGCGGACGGCGCAGACCATAGCGAGCGCGACGCCAGTGTTGCCGCTCGTCGCGTCGAGCACGACGCGACGGCGACCCAGCCAGCCTTCCTCCTCCGCATCGAGCACCATCCATAGTCCGGGCCGATCCTTCACGCTCCCGCCCGGATTCGCGCTCTCGATCTTCACCCAGAGGTCGCCTCGCAGGCCCGCGCCGACGCGGTGCAACGGGATGAGCGGCGTGTCGCCGACGCGCTCGAGGATCGTTCCGCGCACGCGCTCGCGAACGAGGTCGGCAGTGAGGCGGGACATTCAGAGAGGCTAGTGGAGCGCGCTAGACCCGGACCGTCTCCAGTGCGCGGCGCGCGAGACGAAGCGCTTCGTCGGAATCGCCGGTCGCCTCGGCGGCGCGCGACCAGCGATCGAAGATGACCCGCAGGAGATGTGGAGCGCGTTCTTCCGCGAGCTGCCGCGCTTCCTGGAACGATCGCCTCGCAGCGGCGCCGTTCGCCTTCATTCGGAGCTCGCCGGTGAGGACCAGCATGCGGATCTCCGCATCGACCTGGTCGACCTTTCGCGCAAACTTGAGAGCGGTCTGCGCCGCATCTAGCGCCTCCGCGAGATCCCCCTTGGCGAGGACTTCCGCCTCCGAGGCCTTGATGGATGCGAGGGTGCCGTCGCGTTTCGCCTGTTCGGCCAGTCCGGCCGCGCGCACCAGACACTCACGGGCGCGGGTCACATTCCCGTATTCGACGTAGAGAGCCGCCGCGTTGTCGAGGGCGCAGGCCATCTGGTCGATAAGTCCCAGGTGCTCGTAGATGTCGAGGCTCTTTTGGTTGTTCATGATCGCGGCCTCGATGTCGCCGGCGTCGTGGTACGCCTTCGCGATACCCGCGTAGAGGGACGCGACCGACGGAAGGTCGTCGAATTGTGTCGCGAGCCCGAACGCCTGCTCGTAGACGACGAGCGCCTGCTTTGGTTGACGTTGGTTTCCGAGCGCGAGCGCGAGATCCACCAGCCGCCGGTAGTGGAACGTCACGTCTTTGACTGTTCCGTCCTCGCACGCCTGGACACACTCGCGAAGAAGGCGGACCTCCTCTTCGTACGCATACGTTCGTGCGTACGCCGCCGCGAGAACGGCCTTGATGCGGACTTGCTCTTCGGGATCGTTGAGCAGGTCGGCCATCCGCTGCGCCCGCTCGATCACCGGAAACGCCTGCTTGGGCTGAGAAGTGGCGTTGTACGCCACGGCCAAGTAACGAAGTCGGACGAGCTGGTCCTGTGGGGTCAAGCCTTCTTCCAACCCCTCGAGCATGGAGATCGCTCCCTCCGCCTGGCGCTGCTCGATGAGTCTTCGAGCCTCGAGCAGCGTGAATTGCGGAGTCGCGGGTGACGCCGCGCCGCCAAGCAGATCGGCCGGCTGGACCCCGAGCACTCCGGCGATGTGCTCGAGCGCTTTCATCGACGCGCGCGTACGCCCGGACTCGAGCATGGAGATGTACGCCTTGGTGTATTGCGGCTCCGCTACCTGAGCTTGGGTAAGGCCCTTCGCGGTCCGAAGTGATCGAATCCGCGCCCCCACATCGGCCACCATCGGTGACCGGACCTCAGCCACAGCACGGGCACTTTACGGTTGAGAAGTAGACTCGTCAAACCGGTCTTTACCGAATTCTTATGGACCGAGACCGGGGCATTGCCGGTCGGGGTCTTCCGGGCCCAGTTCGCCCGGTTCTCGGTCGGCCTCGCGCGCCGCGCGGGGCCTGACGTTCAGTTAGCAGAGGCCGCCGCCGCCAGAATTTGGGTCGCAGGCGTAGGCGGTATTGCTCGCGACTGGTGATGCGAACGCGAACGCGAGGGCACTCACGAAAGCGACGATCTGAACGATGCGACGGATCGACATTCGGTGGGTCCTCCCCGACCCCACCGGCGGATTTTCTGGACCCAGCGCAACTCTGCGACCAAGCGGCCGTGAAGTAAAGAGGGACTTATGTCGATTGGGTGAACAGTCGCTGAGTCAGCGGTCGGAGCTGATGCAGGCCGCCGTCGACGGCTGCGGCGAACAACAGGCTTGCCGGTCCGACGAGCAGTCCGGGGACGGCATAAAGCGGCGGCAAAGTTTCGAAGGCGACGCTCGCGCCGCCCTTGAACGCGACGAGTACCGCCGCGGCGACCAACGCGCCCCCGGAAAGAACGACCGAGAGCGGCGACAGCGCGACCGAGAGCGGGCGGCCGGCGACGAGCTGGTCGATTCGCGCCTCGGTGACGGAGAGCGAGCTGACCGGCACGAGGAGGCCGAGGGACACGTCGTCAGCGTCCGGTAGGAGCTTGTAGAGGGCGCTCGCGAGCGACCGTACATCGCCCGATGCCCGAACGGCCTCCTCGTCCGCCTCGATCTCCTTCTGCAGCGTGTGAAAGGCGAGGAGCTCGTCCACGACCGGGACCACATACAGCCCCGCCGCGAAGTAGCGTGCCACGATCTGACGAAGCGGATCCCGCTGCCGAAGGTGATAACGCTCGTGATAGAGCACGGCGCGAAGCTCGTCCGGGTCGAGCCGCTCCACGAGCCCGGTCGAGAGGCAGATGCGCGGGCGGAGGAACCAGTAGCAGAACGAGAACGGCCGCTCGTCGGTGACCACATCGATGCGGCCGTCGAGGTCGAGACCGCTCGCCGCGACGACCACGACCGACGGCAACGCGATCTTTTGCGCGACGAGCCCGCGGATCAGGACCGCCGTCGCGACAAGCTGGCGGAACAACGTCAGGAGACCGAGCGAGATGCCACACACCGCGAGCAGAAGAACGAGGACCGCGACGACGTCGGCCGTGTCCTCCGCGCCTCGGGCGGCGAGCTGCTCGACGCGAGGCGCGAGCGTGAGAAGAAGCGCGAGCAGGATCGCGCTCGACGCGAGCGCGAGCCCGAGCATCATCGTGAAGACACGATCAGCGCGTTTCACGGGTGTCCTTCTGCGCGAGACGGCGGAGCGCCGCGCGATGCGTTGAGTCGACGGTGTCGAGCTCCGCGCTGAATGCGGCCAGGGCCGCGTCGCCGAACTCGGCGACCAGCCCACGGACGAGATCGCGCGAAAGCCGTGCGCGATGCTCGTCGCGGGTGTGCGATGGACGGTAGATGTAGGTCTTGCCCTCGCGGGTGCGCTCCAGAAGACCCTTCTCGTGGAGGCGGACCATGATCGTCATCACGGTCGTGTAGGCGAGCTCGCGAGTTTTCGCGAGGTCCTCGACGATGTCGCGCACCGTTGCGGAACGGCGCTTCCATAGGCGCACCATGACCTCGGTCTCGAGCGGTCCGAGGAATTTCTCCTCGGCCTTCTCGGGTCTGCGAAGTCGCCGAAGGTCCGGCCGGCTCATGCCCTGATTATCCCGCGCGCCGGCCGCGAACGGTGACCCGCTGCCGCCGCCGGAGGAAACGAGGGTGCCGCTCGGCGAGGCCCTCGCGTCCGTGCGCGAGCGCGACGTGAAGCTCGACGACGAGATGCCCATCGCGCGGCTGGTAGATGGGTCCGCGCGGGCTTTCGCGGCGTTCGACGATGCCGAGGAGCGCGAGCGCGGCGAGCTCCCGTTCGGCGTAGCTCTGCTCGACGTCCGCCCAGATCGCCGCGCGCTGCGCGGTGTCCTCCCCCAGTGAAAGTGCGTGGAGGAGACGAAGCCGCCGGGGATCGGCGATCCGCTCCAGCGCAGCGGCGGCGCGTTCGTACTCTTCGTCGGTGGCGCGCTCGAGCAGCGTGGGGTCGCTCGTGAAGAGGTTCAGGTCCCAGTCTTCGATCGCCATTCCGCTACCGCCCAAACCCGGCCTACGACAGTCTTGTCGTAGCTCTGCTCCACATACTACGCCGCTGTCGTACGTGTTCAATCAGGTGTGAGCAGCGTCGGCGTCTTCTTCGCTCGGCCCCTCGTGGGATCGCGATGGACCGCTCGCCAGGGGCCGCTCGCTCAGAAGACCCCGACGCTGCTTAACCCGCTTCCGCTGACTCGCCAGCCCGTGACTCACTCCGCCGCAGCCGGAGTGGCGGCGAGGCGCTCTTCGGCCGGTGGTGTGCCGGCGCCGGCTATGGCGTTCAAAGCGACCGCCGCAACGACGAGTGCCGCACCAGCGAGCATGCGAATGGTGACCGGCTCGCCGAGCCAGACGGTCCCGATCAGGATGGCCTCGGCCGGGACGAGGACCTGGATGAGGGTGATCGTGGTGGGCCGCAGCTTTCGATAGAGCCAGAGTGAGACGACCATGCCGAAGCACGTTCCGAAGATGACGAGGTACGCGAAGGCGAGAACGCTCGCGAGCGTCCAATGCTGGGCCTGCGGAAGCTGGAAAACCGCGAGCGGGGCGAGCAGCAGCGCCGACGCCCACGTGCCCACCGCGACGGTCGGGATCGGCGCGACCGTCCTGAGGAAGCGGGACTGCAGGATCGCGGCGATCGCCCAAGTGATCGGCATCAGCGCGAGCAACGCCGTCGCGATCAGGCCGGCGGTACCGTCGGCGGCCTCGGGCGCGCCGATGAGAATGACCGTGCCCCCGAGACCTAGAGTCAGGCCGAGGATCTTGAGCGCCGAGAGACGGTCGCCTTTCACCATGAAGTGCGCCAGCAGCGCGGTCCAAACCGGCGCGGCGGCCCCGAAGACGGACACAAGGCCACTCGGCACGAATTGCTCGGACCAGAAGATGATCGCCCAGCTCCAGCCGATGTTGATGAGGCCGACGATCATCGCGATGGCCATCGTCCGCCTGCCGCGCGGGAACGGCTGGCGCAGCGCGACGGCGGTGATCGTGAGCAGGCCAGCGACCGCGACCGCTCTCGCAAACGCGAACACGAACGGCGGGACGTCATTCACGCCGATCTTGATCGCGGCCCAGGTCGATCCCCAGATCAAGGCGACGCTCACATACCCGGCGACCACCCGAAGCGGCGGCATGCGCGCACGATGATGCTTGATGCGCAGATCGTTGCTTCGATGAGATGCGTCGTTCGATACGTTTGGGTCGCCGTTCTGTTGCTCGGGGCGTGCACGCCCCAGACGCTCGCCGGGACCGACCTCGGAGCGACCGACGCGCCAGATTTCACGCTCACCGACGGAGTTAGTGGTCGCGCAGTGACGCTGTCGGCGCAGCGTGGACAGGTCATCGCGCTGACGTTCCTGTACACGACGTGCCCCGACGTGTGTCCCCTCACGGCGACACGTTTTCGCGCGACGCAGACGGAGCTCCGGGCCGATGCGAGCCGCGTGACGTTCATCGCGGTCTCGGTGGATCCAGATCGCGACACACCGAAGGCCGTGCAGGATTTTTCCGCCGCGCACGGCCTCGCCTCGAATTGGTACTACCTCGTTGGTGGACGAGCGCAGCTTTCGCCGGTCTGGGCCGCATACGGGATCGGCGTACAGGCCGGGAGCAGCACCGTGACGCACAACGACGCCGTCTACCTCATCGACCCGCGCGGGCGCGAGCGCGTGCTGCTGCACTCGGAGGATCTCGCGGCGGATCTGACCAACGATCTACGCGCGCTGCTGAAGAGCTAACCGATGATCTACGACGGTCCCGCTACGCGGGACTCCTGTACAGCACTGGGCTCGCCCTCGGCTTACCCAATGATGTATATGGTCGTGAAGAGCCCGATCCAGACCACGTCGACGAAGTGCCAGTAGATCGATGCGGCCTCGACGGCGAGGTGGCGTCGCGACGTGAATTGACCCTTCAGCGTCCGGTAGAACACGATCGTGTTGAAGATCACGCCCCCGGTCACGTGCGCGCCGTGGAATCCCGTCAGTGTGAAGAAGACGCCGGCGAAGATCCCGTCGCGGGGTAGGAAACCGAGCCTCGTGTACTCGTAACCCTGGCCGACGAGGAACATCACGCCGAGGACGATCGTCGGGATGAGCCAGTTGCGCAGAGCGCGGCGATCGCCGACCTTGATGGCGTTGACGGCGAGCTGCATGGTGACGCTCGAGACGAGCAACTCGATCGTGTTGAGGGTCGGTAGGCCGATGCCAAGGATCGGGTCGACCTGCCACGTCGGCTTCTCGCCGAACACCGGCTCCCACTCGGGGATGCGGGCGCGCAGGAAGAAATACGTGGTGAAGAGCGCGCCGAAGAAGAACGCCTCGCTCGAGATGAACAGGATGACGGCCCACATGCCTGCGGAGAACCGCGAGGGCTGCGCCTCGAGGCCGGTCTCGTTCGGCGGAAGACGATCGGCCGGGTCCGCGCGGCGGCCGCGCACGACCGTCCGGTCCTCGAGCGTGGACCTCATCGCCTAGTGGTGTGCCCCGTCGGTAGGCTCGGGAGCCGTCGTGTAGGCGCGCGCATCGTCGATGAGCCAGGTCGCGATGCCGATCACCATGATGACGGCGCCGAGCACGAGAAAGACCGGGCCGAGCAAGACGCCGAACGCGAGCAGCATGACGCCGAACCCGAGGATCGGCGGCGAGAAGCTCGGTTGGGGAACATGGATCGGGTGGTCGTCGCCGTTATGCGATGACATCGCGACGCAGACTAGCGCCGCGATTGGCGCGTGTCGAAATCTCGCCCTAGTCTTTCGTCGATGCCGATGGGTCCCTGGCCGCTCGACCCGCGCGGGCCGCTGGCCGAATCGATCGGCGTCGTCTACTGGATCCTGTTCGCATGCGCTGTGGTCGTGCTCGCGATCGTCGTCGGCGCGCTCACCTACTCCGGCATCAAGTTCCGCGACCGGCCGGGCCGCGTCGCGCAGCAGATCCACGGATCGAACACCCTGGAGGTCGTGTGGACGGTCGTGCCGACACTCATGGTCATCTCGTTCACCGTGCTCTCGTGGAACCGACTCAATTTCATCAACGACGTGAACTCGAACGTGGCGATGACCGTGAAGGTCGAAGGCCGGCAGTGGGCCTGGGCCTTCACTTATCCCGACCAGCCCATGTTCAAGCTGCCCGACGGGACGCTGCTGCAGTCCGGTGAGCAGCTCGACATCCCGGTCGGTCAGAAGATCAAGCTCGAGCTCACCGCGAAGGATGTCATCCACTCGTTCTGGGTGCCGAACCTCGGTGGGAAGAAGGATGCCGTGCCGGGCCACACCACCACGATGTGGATACAGGCAGACCAGCCCGGGACGTACAAGGGGCAGTGCTTCGAGTTCTGCGGCGACGGCCACGCCGACATGCTCATCACGGTCGTGGCGCACCCGCAGAGCGAGTACGCGGCCTGGGCCAAGACGGCGGTGGAGGAGCAAGTGCGCCTAACCTCGCCAGAGACGAAGGCCGGCCACGATGCCTTCCTCGCAGGTCCCTGCAGCGGCTGTCACACCGTCAAGGGGACGACTGCGGCGGGCAAAGTCGGGCCGGAGCTGACGCACATCGCGAGCAAGCCGAACATCGCCGGCGTGCTGTCGCCGGTGAATCAGGAGAACCTCACGAAGTGGATCCACAACGCGCCTTCATTCAAGCCAGGGATCCTCATGCCGAAGTTCGATGGAGTCCTCCCAGACCAGCAGATCGATCAGATCGTGCAGTGGCTGCTCACCCTGAAATAGCGCGAATGGCGTGAGCGAGTCGGATCTCCCCGACTACGTCAAGGTCAACCGCGACCACTGGACCAAGAACAACGCTGCGTACACCGATGGGCGCGCCGAGCACGCCTGGAACGAGCAGGAGATCAGCTGGGGTGTGTGGAACACGCCCGAAAGCGAAGTCAACGTCCTTTCCGACGTGCGCGGCAAGGATGTGGTCGAGCTCGGCTGCGGTACCGCCTACGTTTCGGCCTGGTTGAAACGGCACGGGGCCCGGCGGGTCGTCGGCGTCGACATCACGCCGGCGCAGCTCGAAACCGCGCGCCGACTGAACAGGAAGTACGGTCTGGGTCTCGAGCTCGTTGAGGCAAATGCGGAGGCGACCGGCCTACCCGGCGCATCGTTCGATCTCGCGATCTCCGAGTACGGCGCCTCGATCTGGTGCGATCCCTACAAGTGGATCCCCGAGGCGGCGCGGCTGCTCCGACCGAACGGGGAGCTGGTGTTCCTCCGCAACTCGACGCTCTCGATCCTCTGCATGCCCGATCACGGCAAGGTCCAGGAGCGCCTGCAGCGGCCCCAGCTGGGCCTGAACCGCCTCGACTGGCCCGACGATCCCGAGACCGAGTTCCAGCTCGCAGCGGGCGATCTCATCCGGCTGCTACGCAAGTCGGGCTTCGAAATCCTCGACATGGTCGAGATATTCGCGTCGGTCGATGCGGTCAACCACCCGTTCTACGGCGAGTACATGTCGGTGGAGTGGGCGCAGAAGTGGCCGTCCGAGGAGATGTGGCGCGCGCGAAAGCGAAGCTAGAGCGAAGGCTGATTCGAGCGTCGCCGGCGCTGCGACGTCCGGATCACGGCGGCCCCGCGCCGACCCATCGGCTCGCCACCCGGCGATCCGAGCGGCGGGACCTTGGCGACGAGATAGTGACGCAGACATACCTCGCAGCAGAGCTCGTCTGGAATCCCGAGCCACGTCTTCTCCTCGACGACGGCGCGCGGACTAAGCGGGATCCAGCAGTCGGTGAAGCGGGCTGGCGGCGTTGACGGGCCGATCGGGATGCCGGCGACGCGGTGCCAGACGGACCAGCGCTCGATGAGACGGAAGCGAACCCACAACGCGGGACTACCGAGACCGGGCGGCCAGTTTTCGATCCGACGACTCAAGGCGCCTCTACGGTAAACCCGGTATGCATGCCGAGCTGGTAATGCCCCGCGACGTTGCAGATGAAGACGTACTTCCCAGGTGTGAGGTCGAGGGTCACGGCGGCGGATTTCCCCGCGGGAATACTGGGAATGTCTCCGATCTTGCCGTCCTCTTTCGCCTTCGCCGACGCACCGTCGACCGGGAGCTTGTCCGGCGCGAGATCGGTCTTCAGCACCTGGAAGCTGTGCTCCATGGACGCGAGATTGCGCACGCCGATCTTGATCTTGCCTGCCTTGACGCTCGGCACGTTCACGGTGATCTTGTAATCGGCGAGCTCGGCGACGACCTGCGATCCGGCGGGCGCCTCCGCGGCAGGCTGGGAGCAGCTCATGAGCAGAAGCGCAAGCGCCATCAGCGCTGGGACCACGCGGCTGATCATCATCTAGAGGCTATACGCTCGCGACGCTTCTGCATTTCCTCCTCCTCCGCGAGCCAGAGAAAGAACGCGACCGAAGCGGCAGCGAGGAAGACGAAATCGCCGACGACCCACATGATCGCGCCACCGATGCGCTGATCGCTGACCCGGTCGAGGTCAAACACCGGGATCCGCTCATACGCCGTGTATAGCAGCCGAGATGAGAACGAGAGGATCCCGCCGAGCACAGTGTTCTGGGCCACACCAAGAACGAGCAGATACGGCAGCCGCGCGCCGTAGCCGAGCGTCCCGCGGAACGGCATGGGGTCGATGATCACGCTCCAGAAGATGAGCGCGGTGAGGAAAAACCACGCGTGCTCGATGAGGTGGATGCGCGCATCGAGAAGAGCCGCGTCGTACAGATCCGGAAGGTGCCACGCATAGAGCCCACCGACGTACAGCGCGGCCGCGACGAGCGGGTGACGCATCAGATGGACGAGCGCACGCACCGTATGCGCACGCGCGAGCGGCCGAATGACCCCGGTGCGCACCACACTCGGCAGCCCACGAAGCAGCGGACGGACTGGCGCGCCCAGCATGAGCAGCGGCGCTGCAACGACCGTCAGAAGCATGTGCTGGACCATGTGCCAGGAGAAGAAGGTCGACGCCTCTCCGTCGATCGGTGGTCCGAGCGCCGCGATGAGGGCCCCGAGCCCGAGGAAGAAGAGCGCCGTCCGCCAGAAGGGCCACGACCGCCGCATCCGCCGCACGCCGATCGCATAAACGACCGCGGCGAGGACACTGACTGCAGTGGTGACTAAAGCCGCAATGTGCTGTCCACCATGATCGCGACGAAGAGCAAGGCGAGGTACAGGAGCGAATATAGGTACACCGCGCGCGCCATCGCGCGCCGCCGGATCGCTCCCCCGCGAAGAAGTCTGAATGCGTATCCGATGAAGAGAGCGCCGAGGATGATCGCGGCGGCGAGGTAGAGGTATCCGAGACCGCCGATGATGAAGAGCAGGAGCGTCAGGGGCAGCAGGCTCGCCGCGTAGGCGAGGATGTTCCACGCGGTCGCCTCGTCGCCGCGTACCACCGGAAGCATCGGCACCCCAGCCCGCTCGTAGTCGTCGCGGATGAGCAGCGCGAGCGCCCAGAAATGCGCGGGCGTCCAGAAGAAGATGATGGCGAACAGGAGCCACGCCGCGAGATCGAGCGAGCCCGTGATCGCGGCCCAGCCGACGAGCGGTGGGATCGCGCCCGCGGCCCCGCCGATGACGATGTTCTGCGCGGTCGAGCGCTTGAGCCAGATCGTGTAGACGAGGATGTAGAAGACCGTGCCGCCGAGCGCGAGCGCCGCCGCCAGCAGATTCGTGAACACCGCGAGCACGGTGAACGCGACCACGTTCAGCGCGATGCCCCACCAGATCGCGACACCTGTGGAGATCCGATGGGCTGGGAGCGGACGTTTGCGCGTGCGCCGCATCCGCTCGTCGATATCGCGATCGAAGTAGTGATTCAGGCTCGCGGCACCGCCGCTCGCGGCCGCGCCACCGATGAGGGTCGCGGCGAGAAGCCCGAACGGTGGCACGCCGCGTTGAGCCAGGAACATGCCGCCGAGCGCGGTCAAAAGAAGGAGCGACATGATCGCGGGCTTCGTCAGCGAGATGAGGTCGCGCACGAGGACACCCTGCCGCGCAGCCGGGCGCCACGCGGCCGCGGCAAGCGCCACCACGCTGCACCAGAGCAGGCTGGCCGCCGCGGGGTGCGCACCGAGCGCCCAGGGCGAGAATTGGGTGAGGGGGTTTGCCGCGCCGATCGCGACCTGCGCGACGAAGATCACGGCGGTCGCGATCGCGAGCGGACCGAGCCCAGGTGCATCGCGCCGATGACGCCACGCCTCGAGGCATGCCGCGATCACAAGGACGCCGACGGCGCCCGCGATGATGCGGTGAGCCATCGCGATCGCCGGGTCACCCGAAGGGGGAAAGTAGTCCCCGGTGCCGCATAAGGGCCACGAAAGGCAGGCCGTGGTCGCGTTCGCGCCGCGCACGTATGCGCCGCTCAGCAGAAGTACGAATGTGCCGGCACCGGCCGCGACCGTGAGCCACGTCCACCCACCGCTCGGACCGCGCGCGATCGCGGGCCAGCGGACGACGACCGCGAGGATGGTCAGCGCAGCGAGGAGGAGCTCGGCGTTCGCGAGATGGACGGTCACCCACTCCGGAGGCAGCTCGAGCGCGACGGTGATGGCGCCGAGGACGGCCTGGAGCGGGTACAGAACCGCCACAGCGACCGCGAGCCAGAGGACGCGACGGTCGGCGCGGTACGAGATAAGCGTCCAGAACACCGTCGCGGCCACGGTGAGGCCCGAGACGATCGCGAGAAACCGGTGCGTCCACTCGATGCGGGTCGCCGGATCGAGCGATGGCAGAAATTGGCCATGGCAGAGGGGCCAGTCGGGACAGCCAAGGCCGGATCCGGTCACGCGCACCACCCCGCCCCACATGACGACGAGGAACGACGCGACGAGGCTCGCGTACACGAGAGCGCGATAGCGGGCCGAAAAGGTCATGCCGGGCGCCGCGTCAGTGCGCGACGTCTTCCTTCAGCGGACGGGCGCTGTGCACGACCGGGATGCGCGCGAAGTTGTACGGCTGCGGCGGCGACGTCGTCGCCCACTCGAGCGTGTCGGCCTCCCACGGGTCGTCGCCCGCGGGTCGGCCGTGGCCAAGCACGATGCTGTGGAAGAAGTTGAAGAGGAACACCGCGATCGAGATGCCGATGATGTAGGCGCCGATCGTCGAGACGAGGTTCAGGCTCGCCCATTCCGGCGACTGCGGGTAGTGGAACGTCCGCCGGGGCATGCCGTCGAGGCCGAGCTGGTGCATCGGGAAGAACGCCAGGTTCACGCCGATGAAGAACAGGAAGAAGTGGATCCGTCCGAGCTGCTCGCTGAGAAGCCGGCCGCTCATCTTCGGCATCCAGTAGTAGAACGCGGCGAACGCGCAGAAGAGGGCACCTTGCACGAGCACGTAGTGGATATGCGCGACGACGAAGTAGGTGTCCGAGAGCTGCACGTCGACCGGCACCGACCCGAGAAACACGCCCGAGATGCCACCGATCGTGAACACGACGATGAACGCCATCGCGAAGAGCATCGCCGTGCGGAAGCGAAGCGCGCCGCCCCAGAGCGTGCCCAGCCACGAGAAGATCTTCACGCCGGTGGGGACCGCGATGAGCATCGTCGACGCCATGAAGAAGACCTGGAGCGCTGGGTCGATGCCCGCCACGAACATGTGATGCACGAACACCCCGAACGACAGAAAGCCGATCGCGGCGGACGAGTACGCGATCATCCGGTACCCGAAGATCGGCTTCCGTGAGAAGACCGGCAGCACTTCGCTGATCACGCCGAAGCCCGGCAAAATCATGATGTAAACCTCGGGGTGCCCGAAGAACCAGAAGAGGTATTGCCAGAGGAGTGGGTCGGCGCCCTGTCCGACCGCGAAGAAGTTCGTCCCGGCCATCCGGTCGAAGAGCAGGAGAACGCCGGCCACGGTGAGGAACGGCATCGCGAGTACGAGCAGGAAGCTCGTCACGAGGACGCTCCAGCAGAAGAGCGTGATGCGCATGAACGTCATGCCCGGGGCGCGCAGCGAGAAGATGGTCACGATCATGTTCAGCGCGCCGAAGATCGACGAGAAGCCGAGAACCGTGAGGCCGAGGATGACGAGGTCCATTCCGTTCCCTGGCATGAATTCCCTCGTCGAGAGCGGGGCGTACATCGTCCAGCCGGTCATCGGCGGGCCGACGATGAACGCGGAGTACAGGATGATCCCGCCGGCGAGCAGGAGCCAGTAGGAGAGCGCATTGAGCCGCGGGAACGCCATATCTCGCGCGCCGAGCTGCAGCGGGACGATGTAGTTCGCGAATCCGGTCCACACCGGCACGACGAAGAGGAACACCATCGTGAGCCCGTGCATCGTGAACGCGGCGTTGTACTGCTGCGCGTTCAGGAAGGTGTTGTCTGGCGTCGCGAGCTGGGTGCGGATCCCTAGGGCGAGCAGGCCCCCGGCGAGAAAGAAGAAGAACGTCGTGACGAGGTACAGGACGCCGATCTTTTTGTGGTCGGTCGTCGTGATCCACTCGAGGACGCCCGTGTAACGCGCGCGCGGGAACGGGAAGGTCCGCTCGAGGGTGGCCATGCGGGTCCATTCCATCGTGCGGGAATGGGAGTGTCAAATAACGAGGAGCTCCCCACCTGGGGAGCTCCTCATCGCCCTGCGCCTGGTGTGTCGAGCTCGGCTACTTGCCCGTGTTCATGTACTGGATGCAGTCGCCCTGGTTCTTGAAGGACGTGCCGTCGGCACGCGCCAGGTCCATCCATCCGCCCTTCTTGCAGTCGTTCTTGTTCCCTCTCGCGGCCTGCTGTTCGCCGAGGTGGACGTTGCTCACGGTCCAGAGCCCAGCGTCATCCGCGATGACGAACGGGGTCGCCCCGACGTGCCACGTCGGAT
>WNGL01004315.1_pt1 | contig 26737 bp, 25 predicted proteins | sample 5400591 | NCBI WGS metagenome assembly WNGL01 (sample SAMN13153377, study PRJNA577476) | soil metagenome | isolation source: 80 cm soil or saprolite under Garry oak tree replicate 1 | place: USA:California | collected 2016-06-15 | reverse complement strand
GCGGGATGTCCTTGATGAAGGAGCGGTCGATCTTGATGCAGTCGAAAGGGAACCGCTTGATCGACGCGAGGGACGAATAACCCGTGCCGAAGTCGTCGATCGCCAGGCGGATGCCCATCGACTTGATCCCGTCGAGTATTTTCTTCGAGCTCTGGGTGTCCCTCATCACCATGCTCTCGGTGATTTCGAGCTCGAGGCAGTTCGGCTTGAGCGAGCTCTCGGAGAGCGCACGCTCGATCTCCCGAAGCAGGTGCTTGTCCTCGAACTGCCGCGCCGACAGGTTCACCGACACCGTCAGCGGAGTCGCGACGCGGCTCTGAAGGGTCTGGTTGTGCGCGCACGCGATCCTGAGCACCCACGCTCCGATCGGAACGATCAGCCCCGAGTCCTCTGCGTGCCCGATGAACTCCAGCGGAGGAAGCAGTCCGAGCTCGGGATGCTGCCACCGGATCAGCGCCTCCATGCCCGTGATCCGGCCGGTATTGATCTCGACTTTGGGCTCGTAGTGGAGGATGAATTCGTTTCGCTCCAGAGCGCCCTGCAGCCGGGTCTCCTTGGCGATCCTGGCGGACAGGTGATCGTTCATTTCCCCTGAGTAGAAAAGATAATTGTTCTTGCCCTGCTCCTTGGCGCGGTAGGTGGCGATGTCGGCGTTCTTCAACAGATTCGCGAAATCCGCACCGTCGTTCGGATACAGGCTGATTCCGATGCTCGCGGTCAGGTGGCAGGTCTCGCCCTGGAGCATGAACGGCCAGCGCAGGGCATGCAGAATTTTCTGGGCCACGCTGATCACGTCGCCGGGCTCGCTGAAGTCCTCGATGAGCGCGACGAATTCGTCGCCGCCGAAACGGGCGATGGTGTCGCTTTCCCTCAGGCACATTCTCAGACGCGCCGCAGCCTCCTGCAGCAGCCGGTCGCCGAACGGGTGGCCGAGCGTGTCGTTGATGAACTTGAAGCGGTCGAGATCGAGAAACAGCAGGGCCATCGTCTTGCGGTAGCGCTGCGCGTTGTTGAGCGCGTGGGCGAAGCGCTGGTTGAACATGTAGCGGTTCGGCAATCCCGTCAGGGTGTCGTGCGTCGCGACGTAAAGGAGGTTCTCCTCGGCCTGCTTGCGGGCCATGAACTGGCCGATCTGGCTGCCGATCACGCGCACCATCTGCAAGAGCGACGGATCGGGATTTCGGATCTCGCGGCTGAAGAATTCCAGCACGGCGAGGGTGACGTTGCCCGCGAGGACCGGAAAGGCGAACGCGCCGTGGAGCCCCGCCTTGGCGGCGAGCTGCGCCCGCTGGAAGCCCTCGTCGCGGCTCACGTCCGGTATCCAGTGCGGCGTGCCGCTCATCCATACCTGCCTCACCAGGCCCCGATGGGTCGGCTGGAACGTCATCTCGCGCACTTCGGCGATGAAGTCCGTGAACGCCTTCTCGGGGATGCTCCAGGCCTCGACGCACGCGACGGCCTTTTTCCGCTCGTCCATGCTCCAGCGCGCCCCGCAGTCCCAGTTGAGCGTCTCGCAGATCGTCTGGACGATTTTCGGGATGGCTTCGGCGAGCGTTTCCGATTCGGCGAGCACGCGCGTCACGGCGTGCTCCATTCTCTCGCGCTGCTCGGCACGCTTGCGCTCGGAGATATCGCGCGAGACGACGACCACTTTCGTGACCTTGCCGGCCGCGTCCCGGATGACGCGGCCTTCCGATTCGATGTAGCGGATGCCCCCGTCCTTGAGAACGAAGCGGAATTCGGTCCGCTGCCCAACGCCCGTTTCGACCGTCTCGCGGAAGATCGCCTGGACGCGCTCGCGATCTTCGGGGTGGATCTCCCTGAATGAATCCGTGTCCGGCTGGATCTCGTCGTCCTTGAAAACGGTCCGGTAGGACGGGCTGTTGTAGATGCGCCGGCCCTCGGTGTCGACCATCGCGACCAGGTCACCGACGTTCTCGGCGATGAGGCGAAAGCGCTCTTCGCTCTCGCGCAGCTGTTCCTCGGCGCGGCGGTGCTCGGTCACGTCGCGGAAGCTCCACACCCTGCCGATCGTCTGTCCCTCGACGAGCTGGGGCCTGGAGTAGCGCTCGAAGATGCGGCCGTCCTTGAACTCGATCGTGTCGAAACTCTCCCGGTCGGGATACGTATAGAGCGCGCTCACCTTGTCGCGGAACTGGTCGGGGTCTTTCAGCTGATCGAGAACGAAATTGAGGGCGTCCTCGTCTTTCCCGGAGGAGAGGACCTGCAGCGGCAGGCGCCACATCTCGGCGAACTGCTGGTTGTAGGTGCTGATCCTGCCGAGGCTGTCGACGACCAGAACCCCGTCGGCCGTGGACTCGAGCGTCGCACGGAGGAGCGACAGCGATTTCCGGTGGTCGACCTCGGCGGGCCCGAGGCTCCTGCTCTTCTTCATTTGCCTCCCTTTTCTTTTATGCTGCCGGGTTTGGAATTGTATCTGGATTTGGTGGCCAGGCAAGTATTTCTCCAGGCGAAGCGTTACAATTGTTCGTACACTGCGGTCGAGTGGAATACCGCGCACCAGTCAGGAGGGAAAACATGAAGTTGCGCAGCATCGAACTCGAAGTACCCGATCGCGAATCGGCCGTCCGGTTTTTCCGCGACACCTGGGGGCTGCTGGAGGCGGGAGAGCGGAACGGGACAAGCTATCTCCGGGGGACGGAAGACGTCCCGTACGTGGTCTCGGTTGCGCAGGCGAGCGAGCCCGCCGTGGCCGCAGTCACTTTCTCCGGTTCGAAGCCCGAGCTCGCGGGAATCCGCAAGCGCGCCGCCGCGGCGGGGGCGCGGCTCGGCCCTTCCCGCGACTTCGACGAACCCGGCGGCGGGTCAGGATTTCTCGTCGAAGGTCCCGAGGGGCACGTGTTCCGCTTCGTCACCGAAAGAAAGCGCGTGAAAAAGCTGCGCCCGGACCGCGACAGGCCCCTGCGGGTGACGCACGTCGTCCTCAACGCGCGGGACCGGGAAGCCTGCACGCGCTTCGCGGTGGAGGTGCTCGGTTTTCGCGTTTCCGATCGCACCGGGTTCATGGACTTCGTGCGCTGCGACCGCGTCCACCACGCGATCGCCTACGCGCAGTCTGACAATTCCCTGCTCAATCACATCGCCTTCGAAATGACCGACATCGATGCGGTCATGCGCGGCATCGGCAGGATGAAGGACGCGGGGATAGCGACCTTCTGGGGCCCGGGGCGCCACGGGCCCGGCAACAACGTCTTCGCGTATTTCGTCGCGCCGTTCGGCGCCGCGGTGGAGTACACCTCGGAGATCCAGCGCGTCGGCAGCTCGTACAGGACCGGAAAGCCCGAAGACTGGAAATGGCCGCCCAACCGCAACGATCACTGGGGCGTTTCGGCGCGCAACGCCGGCGCGATATCGCAGGCCGAGCGGAAATTCCACTTCAGGCCGCTCGCCGCCTGAAGGTCTTCGTCCACTGAAGGCATGGTGCAGCCGACGAGGCGCGTGGTCACCGGCCACGATGCGAAGGGAAAAGCGGTCATCCTGATCGACGGCGCCGCGCCGAATGCCAAAGTCAGAAAAGCGACCGGCCTCGTCTCTACGCTCCTGTGGATGACCGAGGAATCGCCGGCCGACAATTCCGGAAGGACGGACGCCGCCGAGCGCGAGATCGGCGTCGCTCCTCCGCCCCGCGGCTCGATCTTCCGCGTCGTCGACTTTCCGCCCGCCGCGGATTTCGGTGCGGTCGACAACGCCGCGATGCTGCGCGAAATGGGAATCGGGGCGGGCGAGGGCGGCGCGGCCCACGCGAGCATGCACCGCACGAAGAGCGTCGACTACGCCGTGGTGATCTCGGGCGAGATCGACATGCTGCTCGACGATTCCGAAGTGCATCTCAAAGCGGGAGACGTGCTGGTGCAGCGGGGGACGAATCACGCCTGGGTGAACCGCGGGCGGGAAAACTGCCGCATCGCCTTCGTGCTGATCGATGCGAAGGAGCCGGCGTAGCGATCAGGTGTCGCCGATCGCGGGCAACAGCAGATACGAGCCGCGCCCGGCGCCGCTGTACACGGTATGCGTCCCGGCGAAGCTCTCGGGCGGACGGTCACGCGGGTCGTCGTGCAGGAACCAGCCGGACCCTCTCTGAAGACCTGATTCACCCGGACGCTCGAAGTCCTTTCCCTGCAGCGTGAGCGCGAGTCGATGGCCGGCCTGAAGCGCGAGGCTTGCCGGCCAGATTTCGACGTCGACTTCGTAGATCTCGCCGGGTTTCAGCTTTTGCGCCTGGTCGTGCGCGTGCCACGGCTGCCATTCGCTGGAGCGCTTCGCGTCGAGCTTCCGCTGCGACACACGCAGCCAGCCTTGCGAGACCGGCGCCTTGGGCTCGACCGCGGAGAGGAAGGTGACTTCGTGCCCTTGCGAGTTGAAAGCGCGTAGCGTGGCGAAGAGGTCCATGTCGTCGGTGGAGGACGACACCCACAGCTTCGCCTTGATCGGTCCGGCGAATTCCAGTTCGCGCTCGAGCGGCGCGGTGCTGAAGGTGACGCCTTCGCCGATCGCCGCGTAGGTCGCGCTCGCGGTTTTTTCCGGTGTCGCCGCCCCCAGCGTTAGGTTTGATGCATCCAGATAAAATCGCGTCCACTTCGTTCCCGCAAGCGGCCACTGCGTGTCGCGCACGACGCGCTTCACCGTGTCGTCGGCGGCGCGCACCGCGACCTCGACTTTGGGCTCGCGCTCCCAGCCGTTGTTCGCGCCTTTCAGGTAGCGGTCGAAGAATTTTCTCTGCAGCGCGACGCTCCCGGGCGAGAGGAACGTGAGGAAGTACGATCCCGACTGGATCTTGAGCCACTTCTCGCGCGAGGCGATGCCGAGCCAGCCGAGGATGGTGCCGCGCAGGTGCAGGCCGAGCCCGCCCCAGTTCGCCACGACGAGCGCCGGGATCCGGATACGGTCCAGGCGGGCGCTGCGCTCCTCGTACCAGGGGCCGTTCAGCGGGCGTGCGAGGAGGTTCTCGATGTACTCGACGCGGTTCGCGGCGAGCTCCGCGGGCGCGAGGCTCGCCGGCCCGGTGTTGCGCTCGCCCGTGGAGAGGTCGGTGAGCGGCGTGTCGGGATTGCCGTGCTGGTTCCGCAGCACGCTGCGGTTCCACCAGCGCCTGAGGAAACCGCTGCCGAGAATGCCGCCCTGCCGCGTGCGGTCGCGGTAGAAGTCGTAGGTGCCCTGCCACGGAAGGATCGCCGCGAGATGCCGCGGCCTCTGCGCGGCGATCATCCACTGGCCCGCGGCGTAATAGGAGATGCCGAGCAGACCGACTTTGCCGTTCGACCAGGGCTGCGCCGCGGCCCACTCGATCGCGTCGTGGAAATCGCGGAATTCGGCGGGCGAATTGACGTCGAGCCTGCCTGGCGACTTGCCCGCGCCGCGCGAGTCGACTTTCAGCACGACGTAGCCCTCGGGCGTCCACATCTCGGGATCCGGCGTCTCGAACACGAGGTATTTGCAGGACGAAGCTTCGAGAATTTCGGGATGGCGGCGCTGCAAGGCTTCCCAGGCCTTTGGCATGAACTGCGAGAGGTGCACGTCCTTGCCGTAAGGTCCGAGGGTCATGAGGACCGGAAATTTTCCCGCTGCGTCGGGGCGGAACACGTTCGCGCGCAGCAGCGCGCCGTCGCGCATCGGCACCGCGACATCTTTTTCGAGCAGCATGGGCCGCTTGACGGTCACGGCAGCGGCTTCGCCGCGGCCAGCACGAAGGCGATGACGCAGGGCTCTTCGCTGCGGTTGCTCCAGGCGTGATGGGTGCCGCGCTGCACGAGGCAGTCGCCCGCGCGCAGCAGCACCTCGCCTTCGTCCAGCACCGCGTAGATTTCCCCGGAGAGCACGACGCAGTAGTCGAGCGTGTGCGTCCTGTGCATGCCGGGGTGGCGGCGCTGCGCCTTGTCGGCGGCCTGCGCGCCCATCTCTGCGAAGAACGTATCGGGGGCGAGCGTCGCGAGACGCACGCGGTCGGGCGGATACTCGATGATGCGGAACACGGTGCCGCCGTCCACGGGCTCGATGCGCCGCTCGTGCTCGGCCGCGTCTTTCGCGCCCGAGTTGTCCGCGGGCGCGGAGCGCGTCTCCCACAGCTCGGTCAGCTGCAGTCCGCCCGCCTTCTCGAGAAAAAAGCTATAAGGCGATTCGCCATCCATGAGGACGACGGAGCGCCCGCGCGCGTCGTGACCGGTGACCACTCGCCGGTGCCGCTTCCGCATTCTCAGTCGGCGCTGATTTTCGCTTCGGCCACGACCTTCGCCCAGCGTAGAAGGTCGGCCTTGATGAGCGCCGCGAGCTCCTCGGGCGTGCTCGCGACCGGTACGAGTCCCTGGTTCGTCAGGTGCTCGCGCACGTCCGCCGAGAACATGATCGCGCGGAGCTCGGCGTTGACTTTGGCGACGACGTCGCGTGGCAGCCTCGCCGGCCCCATCACCGCGTACCAGGCATCGATGTCGTCCATGAAATCGAAGCCGCGCTCGCGGAAGGTCGGCGCATCCGGCGCGAAAGGCGAGCGCCTCGGGCCCGTCACCGCCAGGAATTTGAGCTTGCCCGCCCTCGCATTCGGCAAGAGCGCGTGCACCGGCGCAAACATCATCTGCACCTGGCCGCCGAGCAGATCGGTCATCGCGCCCGACAGGCCCTTGTAGGGAACGTGCACGATCTGCAGGCCCAGGCGCAGCTTCATGAGCTCCATCGCGAGATGGTGCGGCGTGCCGTTGCCGGGCGAGCCGTAGTTGAGCTCTCCGGGCTTCGCCTTCACGGTCGCCAGGAACTCGGACAGGTCGCGCGCCGGCACCACCGCCGGATTCACCGCAAACGCGTAGCTCGCGATCGCGATCTTCGCGATCGGCGCGAAATCCGCGATCGGATCGTAGGGCATGTTCCTGTAAAGAGGCGGCGCCATGGTGAACGAGTTCACCGTCACCATGAGTGTGTGGCCGTTCGGCGCGGCTTTCGCGACGGCGTCAGCGCCGATGATGCCGCTCGCGCCCGGCTTGTTGTCGACGACGACGGGCTGGCCCCATTTCTGGTTGAGCTTGGGCGCGATGGCGCGCGCGAGGATGTCGATACCGCTGCCAGGCGTGTAGGGGACGATCAGCGTGATCGGACGGCTCGGGTAAGACGCGGCGGTCTGAGCGAGCGCCGCGGGTGCCGACAGAAGAAGGGAAAGCGCAAGCGTGCCGGCGCCGCGCAATTCGATGGTCTTCACGGTCGCCCCTCCTCGCGCTGCCTGCCGTGTCGAATCACGCCGCGGCGCGTGCGCGCGCAGGCAAGCCCAAAAGGCGCGCGGCGTTGCCGCCGGCGACCTTGGCGAGGTCGGCGCCGGTCAGGCCGCATTCCCGCAGCCAGCCGACCGGGTCGCGCTCGCCGACCGGGTAATCGCTGCCGAGCACGAGGTGATCGGCGCCGACGCGCTCGAGCAGCACCTGCAGCACCTTCGGATCGTACACGCAGGTGTCGTAGTGGAAGGAGCGCAGGAACTCGCTCGGATTCCTGCCGCCGATGTTTTTCACTGTGTCGGGCCGGTTCAGGGTATTGCGGTCCATGCGGCCGAGATAATGCGGGAAGTAACCGCCGCCGTGCGCGATCACCACTTTCACTTTCGGATACTTGTACATGACGCCCTCGTAAATGAGCGAGGTCAGGCACTTGGCTTCCTCGATCGATTGCCCCGCCGAGTTCCACAGCGCATAGCGCTGGAACCAGGGATCGCGCGCGCCTTCGGGATGGATCCACACGGCGACATCGTGCGCCTGGATCGCTTCCCAGAATGGATGGAACACCGGGTCGCCCATGTATGCGCCGCCGTATTGAGCCCCGATGTTGGCGACTTTGAGTTTCAGCTTCGTCACCGCGCGCTCCAGCTCGCCAAGCGAGCGCTTCACGTCCTGCAGCGGCAGCACGAAGCTGCCGGCGAAGCGGTGCGGGTATTGCGCCTGCCATTGCGCGGCCTTGTCGTTGCAGCGCATGCACAGCTCTAGGTCGGTCTGCGGATCGGCCCAGGACGTACCCTGCAGCACCGTGCTCGAGGTGACGACGCTCACGTCGATGCCGCGCGCGTCCATGTCCTCGATCTCCAGTTTCGGATCGAACATCCGGTGCATGAGCTGTGCGGCGCCGGGACGCGGCGCGGGCATCGGATTCGCGCCGAAGCCGGTGAACACCGTCTTGTTGGTCGAGGCCCTGAACACGCCTTCTTCCAGCATGTGCACGTGGAAGTCGACGACGAGGGGAAGATCGTGCTTCACGATTGGAGTCCTATTCCGGCTGGATGCCGATTTCCTTCACGATGCGGCTCCATTTCGCGGTATCGGCGCGTATCGCCTCCGCCACCGCGTCGGGCGTCTCGGCACCTTCGGTGAAAAAGCCCAGGCCGCGCAGGCGCTGCACCGTTTCCGGATCCTTGAGGATCCTGTCCATCTCGCGGTTCACCCGCAGCACGGTCTCGTTCGGCGTGCCTCTCGGCGCGACGACGAGAAACCAGCCGACCAGCTCGAACCCCGGGAACGTTTCGCTGATGGCGGGCACTTCCTCGTAGCCGGGAACGCGCTGGGCGAAGCTCGCGGCGAGCGGGCGCAGCTCGCCGCTCCTGATGCGCGGCGCGGCGGCGGGAACGGCGAGGATGACGAGCTGGGTGCGGCCCGCGAGCGTGTCCTGGATCCCGAGCGGCATGGTCGCGTAGGGCACGGTGAGAATGCCGGTTCCCGCGATCTTGTTCAGCCACGCCGCCATCATGCCGGTGAAGTTTCGGAGGCCGTCGGTGGCCCAGGCGAGCTTGCCGGGGTTCGCCTTGTCGTAGGCGACCAGTTCCGCGAGCGTCTTCACCGGCACGCTCGGATGCACGAGGACGAAGAACGGCCCCTTGGCGATCATCGCCACCGGAACGAAGTCGCGCGCCGGATCGTAGGGCAGCGACTTGAAGGTGTGCGGATTGGAAACGAGCGTCGCCGCCGTGGCGCAGAAGAAGTTGTAGCCGTCGGGGGCGGAGCGCGCCGCCGCCTGCCCGGCGAGAATGTTCCCCGAGCCCGGGCGGTTGTCGACGATGATCTGCTGGCCGACCGCGCGCGACAGGCGCTCGGTGACGAAGCGGCAAACGATGTCGGGCGCCGAGCCGGCTGGGAACGAGACGATGACCCTGATTGGACGCGTGGGCCAGCTTTGAGCGCCCGCTTCGCCGAAGGCGCAGCACAACACCGCGAGCGACAACGCGCGAGCGAGGCTCTTCATGATTCTCACTCCGGCTGCAGCTTGATGTCCTTCACGAGCTTCGCCCAGCGCACGCGCTCCTCCTTCAGGAAGCGCCCGAGCTCTTCCGGCGTTCCCGGGCCCTCGTTGATCGCGCCGAGATCGAGCAGCCGCTTTTGTACTTCGGCTTGGGCGAGCACCGCGTTCGCGTCGGCGTTGACCTTGCGCACGACGTTGTCGGCTGTGCCGGCGGGGGCGACCAGCGCGAACCAGCCGACGTACTCGAAGCCCGGGTAGGTTTCGGCGAGCGTCGGCACGTTTTCCATTCCCGTCACGCGCCGGCCGGAAGTCACCGCGATCGGCCGCAGCTCGCCGCGCTTGATGAAAGGCGTCATCGCCCCCGAGCTCACCAGCACCACCTGCGTCCTGCCCGCGACCGTGTCCTGCAATGCGGGAGCGACGCCGTTGTACGGAACCTGCAGGAGCCGCATTCCCGTGGCGATGTTGAGCGCCTGGCTCATCATCCCGCCGAAGGTCTTCGCGCCTTCGTTGGCGGCGGCGAGCTTGCCCGGCTGAGACTTGTCGAGCGCGATCAGCTCGGCGAGCGATTTTGCGGGGACCGAGTTGTTGACCGCGACGACCATGGGCGACTTGCCGATCAGCGCCACCGGAACGAAATCGCGCTCCGGATCGTAGGGAAGCGACTTGAACGTGAAGGGATTGGAGACGAGCGCGGCGGTCGTCGCCCAGAAATAGTTGTAGCCGTCCGCGGGAGACCTGGCCGCAAGCTGCGCCCCGATCACGTTCTGCCCGCCGGGGCGGTTGTCCACGATCACCTGCTGCCCCCACATCTTGGAGAGCCGGTCCGCGACGAGGCGCGCCGTGATGTCGGGCGAAGCGCCCGCGGGCTGGGAAAGGATCCATTTCACCGGCTTGCTCGGCCAGTCCTGGGCGGCGGCGGGACCGGTCGCTGCCGCGAGCGCGAGAAACAGAAGTACGCATCGTTTCATGATTCCCTCCCTATCCCAGCTCCACGATCTTCTGCGGAAACCTGTGCAGCTTCTCCGCCACACCCGATTCTCCGATCAGGAAATTGTCGCAGCACCAGCTGTAGGTGCGCTCGGTGACGTAGGTCGGGTGGCACACCATGTTCGTGCTCTTCAGGATCGTCATGGTCTCGTCGTGGCGGATCAGGGGCCGCTCGACCATGTCGTAGCCCTGCCCGTGCGAGTGCAGGCGCTTTTCCTCGGGACGCTTGTTCCTGCGCATGAAGGCGTTGTACTCGGCGAAGATCTCGCTGCACTTCGCGCCCGGCTTCATCCGGTCGAGCGTGAACCTCTGCGCTTCCAGCACGAAGGCGAACTCGTCCTTCATCTCCTGCGATGCCTGCCCCAGCACGCAGGTGCGTCCCAGCTCGGTGTAGAACCCGCCCGGCCCGTTGTTCTCGATCAGGATGGTGAACTGGTCGCCTTCGCGCAGCACGCGGTTCTGCTGATGGCGGTTGGCGAAGACGGCGGCGGTGCCGACCGGCCCCGAGCCCGCGAGGAAGAGGCCCTGCTCGCTCCCGTACCTGTGGCCGGCGTGCTCGGCGACCGCCGCCACCTCGAGCTCGCGCATTCCCGGCTTCACCGCGGCGAAGGTTTCCTCCATCGCCTTGTCCTGGAGCGCGGCGGTGCGGCGGATGCGATCCAGTTCCTCCGGGCTCTTCACCGCCTTGATGCGGTCGACCATGTCCGAGGCGTCGACGAACTTCGCGCGCAGGAGCGTGCGCTTCAGGTAGTCGCCCAGTGCGAAGGACATCGCCGCGCGCCCGAGAAGGCCGATGGTCGCGCCCGAATACTTCTCGAGCGCCTGCTCGGCGAGCTGCGCGTCGTACTCGGCCGTGTACGGGCAGGAAGCGTACGAGGGCATCCCCATGAAGCGCGCGGTGCCGCGGCGCAGGGAATCGCCCGGCGGAGGAAACTCGCGCACCACCCCCATCGGCCCCTGCGCGATCACGCTCATACGCTCGTCCTTCGGGAAAACGACCGTCACGGGGTAGCCGTTCGTCGCCGGCACGTCGGTGAAGTACTTGACGTAGCCGCCCATCCAGTCGTTGTTCGACTGCATGAGGAGCGCGGCTATCCCGTGCTCGGCCATCGCGGCGCGCACCGCGGCCCAGCGGCGCTCGAGCTCCGCGGTCGAGATGGGGTGGTTGATGCGCTCGCTCTCCGCCATCTTCAGCGTTTTACCACATTGATCATGCCCTTCAAGTCCCCGGCGAGGTACTTGCGCATGTTTTCCTCGACCACGGGAAGCGCAAAGCCCGGGTAGCCGTCGAAGAACCCGCCCTGGTGCTGCGTGACGATGACGTTCTCCATGTCCCAAAAGGGCGAATCCCCGGGCAGGGGTTCCGTGGCGAACACGTCGAGCGCGGCGCCCGCGATTTTCCGCTTCTTCAGCGCGTCCAGCAGCGCATCCTCGTCCACCACGCCGCCGCGCGCGAGGTTGACGAAGAACGAGGAGGGCTTCATCGCCGCGAAGATTTTCGCATCGACGATGTTTTTCGTCTCGGGAGTGAAGGGCGTGAGGAGCACGAAGTAGTCCCAGTCCTTCGCCGCCTGTTCCAGTTCGTCGCGCCCGCGCATCGCGTCGAATCCCGGAACCGTGCGCACGGCCGAAGAGACGCCCACCACCTTCATCCCGAGCGCCCTGCACTTCGGAGCGAGCTCGGCTGCGATCGTGCCCACTCCGAAGATGCCGACCGTCTTCCCCTTGAGCAGCTTCACGGAAAGCGGTCCCATTTGCGCTTCGCCTGCTGGCTGAGCGACCGCGGCAGCTCGCGCGCGAGCGCGAGCATGGCAAGGAGCGCCGCCTCCGACACGGGGCCCCCATGAAAGCCGTGCATGTTCGTGAGCACGACGTCCTGGCGCAATCCCGGCTGGTCGGCGATCCCGTCGACGCCCGTGCCCAGGGCCTGAACCCATTTCAGGCTTTTCGCCTTCTCGAACACGTGCTTGGCGACGTGCGGGCCGAAGGTGATGAGGACCTCTGCGGCGGCGATGTAGGGATCGACCTTCGCGTGGTGGTCGACCATGTCGAGCTCGACCTCGGGGAAACGCTTTTTCAAGTGGTCGAAGTACTGCATGCGCACGGGCTCGGGAAGCGCGAGCACGATGAGCACGTTCGTCATGTCGGGGCGCGGGCGCTCAGCTCACCGGCGCGGCCGCGAGCTCGGGGATCACGCCTCGCGCGAGGAGCTCCGCCGAGCGCAGCGATTCTTCCAGGGACAGGTCGCCGAATGCGAGGCGCGCGAGGACGTAGTTGACGCCGCTCTCCGCCGCCTGGCGGGCGATCGCCTCGCGCACCGTCTGCGGCGATCCGGCGATCGCCTGCCCGCTCTTCACAATCCCGTCGAAGTCCTCGGAATAGGCGATGTTCTTCGGCAGCGGGACCTTGCGCCTGCGCCAGAGGTTCGCGAAGTTCGCGAACCAGCGCCGGTAGGCGCGCCGCCCGATCCCCATCGCCTCGCGGTCGGTCTCTGCGATCACCATGTGCCGGTTCATTCCCATGAAGGGAATGCGCTTCGGCTCGCGGCCGAGCCTTGCCCAGTGCTCGCGGTAGCGGTCGGTGATCGCGCGCACCGCCGCAGCAGGCAGGTTGGTGACGACGTTGACCCCTGCGCCCGCCGCCCATTCGGTGCTCTCCGCGTTGAACACTCCGTACCAGAGCGGCGGATGGGGCTTCTGCACCGGCTCCAGGATGAAAGGCGCGTCGTCGAACCTGTAGTGCTCGCCGCGGAAGCTGACGCGCTTCGAGGCGAGCGCCTTCATCACGACCTGGTAGGCTTCGAGGTACATCGCCTGCGATTTCGCGGGATCGACGCCGAAGGCGGCGATCTCGAGCGGGGAAACGCCGCGTCCCACGCCGAGCTCCAGCCTTCCCCCGCTCAAGCAGTCGAGGGTGCAGATCTCCTCGGCGAGGCGCAAGGGATGATAGAGCGGCAGGGTATACACGAGGGGCCCGAGGCGAAGATGTTTCGTGCGCTGCGCAGCGAGCGCGAGGAAAACCGAAGGCGAGGGCGACATCCCGAGGGGCGTCGAGTGGTGCTCGGCGACGTGCAGGGCGTAGAGGCCGAGCCGGTCGTAGGCCTCCGCGAGCTTGAGCCGGCTCTCGAAGAGCCGCGCGAGCGGCTCGCCGCTCGCATCCATGTGATCGAAGACGCCGAACCGCATTGCTCCCCGCTCCCTCGCGTCGCCAACGCAATCCCGACCGGGATGTTACTTCATGACCGGGCGGGAGGGGCGGCAGGAAGAGATCCGCGAGACGGAAGCGACGCGCCTTCGCTGGCGACGCCGCTGCGCCCGGATCTCCGGGCGCAAGCGACGCGGGGCTTTTCAGAAACCGGTGCAGCTGGGCGAGACGCCGCCCAGCGTGTTGCCCCCGAGGGTCAGGAAAATGGTGTTGATGACGCTCGATTCCCCATCGGTGCAGTTGAGACCCCATCCCGTGTTCGCGGTCACGGTGCTGTTCGGTGCCGCAAGGAAAAGTCCAGATCCGAAGACAAGCCGGATGCCGTCGCCGGGATTCGGGCCGACGGGGAGGTTGTTCTGGATCGTGCTGGACGAAATCTGGGCGCCCGATTTGAGCGAGAGCACCAGGCCGAAGCCCACATTGTTGCTGATGACCGCGTCGCGGATCAGCATCGATGTGCCGAGGAAACCGAAAACGCCGCCTGGCAACGCCGCATTGCCGTTCCCGGTGATCGTGTTGACGGTCGTGAAGCCGAAATTGCCGTCTCCGACGGTCACCGCGCTCGCGCGCACGCTCACGCCGGTGCCGGCGTTGCCGGAGATCGTGTTCCCGCCGATGATATCGGCGCTCGCGTTGAAGATGCCGATCCCGACGCGGCCTACCGCCCCCGTGGGGCTCGCGCCGTTGTTGGTGATCTGATTCATCCCGACGAGTGCGCCCGAGCCGAACACGACGTGGATGCCGTTCGAGGCGTTGCCGCTGATCACATTGCCCGCGTCGTTGTTGGCATTGTCGACGCCGATGCGCGCGGCACCGTTGGTGAACACTCCGACTCCTACCCGGCCGTTCTGGTTGACCTGCGAATTGATCACGGTGCCGCTCGCGGCGTCGATCGCCACCCCGTCTCGCGCGTTGTTGATGACGGTGCAGCCGTCCATCATGCCGCTTGCGCCGCGCGAGTAGGTGATGCCGTTGCGCCCAGTGCCCTGCACCGTGGCGTTGCGCACGATGAGCCCGGGTGCACCGTCCGCGGTGATGCCGTTGCGGCCTCCGGTCACGGTAAGGCCCTCTATCGCCACGCGGCTGGCGGTGACCTTGATGACGTCGATCGCAGGGTCGGGGCCGGTGATGGTGGCGCCGGGGGCACCCGCCGCCAGCGTCACGTCGTTGCGGTCGATTAGCAGGTGCTCGCTGCAGGTACCGCTGATCTGGACGAGCAAGGGCTTGCGCTCGTCCCCAAGAGTGAGCGCCTTGGCGATCGTCTCGCCGGCGGAGCAGTCGACAGCTACGGTCTTGGTGGGTTCCGCCCGGGCGCCGGAGTTGAACGCAAAGAGCGCGAGCGCTGCAATGGCAAGAACAAACGGATGACGTGCTTTCATGGTCCCTCCCTTGTTTTGTCGTGAACCCTTTCCCTCCCTGGGGAGTGGGCCTTTGGAAAGAGCATGCGCGGCCGACCGTTTCCTGTCAAGGTCGGGCGTACAATGCGGCGACTGGCAGGAAGTAAGGAGCACGGCATGAACAAACCCGAACGCCTCGCCTCGGCGGTCGCGGCGGCAGAGTTCCAGGTGGGCGGCGTGATCATGCGCCGGCCGTTTCGCATCCGGCGCCTGGGTCATTTCGGCGTCAATGTCGCCAATCCGGAGAAGAGCAAGGATTTCTACTGCCGGCTGCTGGGCTTCCGCATCTCCGACCCGATCGACTTCGGGCCGCGCCTGCCGGAGGACAAGCGCGCGGGCGTCGGTACGACGGTCGGCTACTTCTCGCGCCACGGCACCGATCACCATTCGTTCGTGTTTTTTCCCAGGGACGCCTACGCGGTCCTGAACCCGCATTCGCTCAAGCCCTCGGGGACGCTCAACCAGATCACCTGGCAGGTGGGATCGCTGCAGGAAGTGTCGGACGCGTTCGACTGGTTTACGCGGCGGGGGAAGCAGATCCGCCGCGCAGGGCGCGATCTGCCGGGATCGAACTGGCATTTCTATCCGCCGGATCCCGACGGCCACACCAACGAGCTCTACTACGGCATCGAGCAGATCGGCTGGGACGGGTATTCGAAGCCGCGCGAGATGTACGGCGTGCGCTACTCGAAGCCGCCGCAGCTGCCGCACCAGTCCGAATACGCCGAGGTGATGCAGGCGACCAAAGACGGAATCGCGATCGAGGAGGGCCTGCGCGCGAGCGAGATGGGCGGCCCGGAGACCTACGACGTCGGCGGAATCCTGCTCGCGCGGCCTTTCAAGATCGCGAGAATCGGCCCGGTGCGCCTTTTCGTCGAGGACATGGAACCGATGGTGCGCTTCTACCGCGACGACCTCGGCCTGACCATCACCGAGGAAATCAACTACAAGGGCCACCGCTGCGTGTTCCTACGCGCGAACACCGAGCACCACACCATGGCGCTCTACCCGCTCGAGCTGCGCAAGGAACTGCGGCTGCGCCCCGACACCACGCTCATGTCGTTCGGATTACAGCTCGGCAGCTACAAACAACTGCGCGACGCGATTGCGTTCCTCGAGGAAAACCGCGTCGAGATCAAATACCTTCCGCCCGAACTGTTCCCCGGCATCGACTACTGCGCCTTCGCCATCGACCCCGACGGCTTCGCCTTCCAGCTCTACTACTACATGGAACAAATCGGCTGGGACGGCAAACCTCGGCCCGAGTCCCAGCGCCCGGAAATCGACAACAGGAAATGGCCGGAGTCGGTCGAGGGGCACAGCGATACGTTTTTGGGGGAACCGTTTTTGGGGCCGTTGGGGTGAAGCGCATGCATGTATCTTTAACAATCCTCTTTCAAGGAGGCGAGTATGCAGAAGCGTTCCCTTGGACGCCGGGTCTTTCTTAAGAAGATGACTGCATTGGGAGCCGCCGGGGTGCCGTTCGTCACGGGGTCTCGCCCCGCTCATGCCGCCTACGATCCCGCGGCCAAATTCGAGCTCAAGGTGAGCGAGGTGGAGTTCCGCCGCAACGCCTTCGGACGGATGCTGATGGCCCGCATCTACCAGCCGCAGGGCGCGGGGCCGTTCCCGACGCTGCTCGATCTGCACGGCGGCGCGTGGAACAACAAGGACCGCCGCGCGGAGGAGCCGATGGACCGCGCGATCGCGGCGAGCGGGGTGCTGGTCGTGGCGATCGACATGACGCTCGCGCCGGAGGCGCCGTACCCGGCTTGCGTGCAGGACGCGAACTACGGAGTGCGCTGGCTGAAATCGAAAGCGGCAGGCTGGAACGGCGAACCCTCGAAGATCGGCGTGTTCGGCAGCTCGAGCGGCGGCCACGTCGCCGAGCTGCTCGGCATGCGCCCGCTCGATGCGCGCTACAACGCGATCCCGCTCCCGTCCGCGCCGAACGATGCGACGGTCGCGTACGTGGCGACGCGCTCGCCGATCAGCAACACCTTCGCGCGCTTCCAGAACGCCGAGCAGAAAAAGCGCGACAACATGATAAAGAACAACAAGACCTTCTTCGTACCGTGGGAAACCATCCACGAGGCGAACCCGCAGGAAATTCTCGAACGCCGCGAGCAAGTGACAATGGTGCCGCTCCTGATAATGCAGGGCGCGCTCGACGACAACGTGCTGCCGGCGGCACAGCAGAAATTCGCAGACAAGGCTGCGGGCGGCCAGGTCGATTTCCACGTGTTCCCGGACAGCGAGCACGAATGGGTGGCGAAGCCCGGGCCGCAGACCGACCGCGCCCGCGAGATGGTCAAGGCCTTCATCGCGCGCAATCTGAAGACGGTCGGCCGCGGGGCCTAGACCCGCAAGCGGATTCGACAGCAACAACCGGGTGGCCTCGCCGCCCGGCTAGCGCAAATTCCCGAATCGCTCTACCTGTTTGTAATCCAAAGGGACTACTACGAACGAACCACGGGTTTCACCGATGTGAAACACACACTAGTTATTTTGGCTCTGCCGCATTCACACAACCAGGGAGGAGGAGGATATGCGTCGATTGGGCGTGCTGACGCTGTTCCTCGCGAGCGGCTGCGTATTTCCCGAGGACTGCGACTTTGTGACTGGCGGCGGCTTCATCTTCTTCAACGGCTCCAGGGCGAACTTCGGTGTCGGCGGCGGCTGCAAGGACAGTTCGCCGACCTTTGGGCATCTGGAGTACGTCGATCACGGCATGGGTCTGAACGTCCACTGGACCAGCATCACGGGGTACTTCGACCTCGGGGGCGACGGCGTCGACGACCACGGCCAGCCGACCGGTACCCGTCGTGTATGCGGCACGGCGAGAACGAACCTGTTCGGCGACGTCGACTTCGCCGTTACGGTGACAGACGCCGGTGAACCCGGCGTCAATGACACGTTCGACATCCGGCTGAGGCAAGCGGGGGGGGGCCCATTCGTTTATGACACGGCCGCGCAGTGCTCTCCGCACTTTTTGGGCTCGCCCGTTCCATGCGCGCCGGGCACCAACGGAGGTGGCAGCAATATCCAGCTCCACAAGCCCAATCCCTCGACGATTACAGGCTTCTTCGGAGGTTCTTGTCCCGCCGGGGGAGGCGGCGCATGACGAATACACGCCGTCTGTGCGGCGCCGAAAGGTGGCCTGAACGCGCGTCTTGATCGGAACGCCGTGCCGCTCCAGAATGTATAAGCGGCGGCAACCAATCAAAGGAGCGCAATGAAATTCAAATCGGTAAGCGCACTCGCGGTCTTCCCGTTCCTTGCCGCCGGACTTGCGTTCGCCCAGGACCTGGGCCCGCAGATCCGGAAGCTGGAAGACGGGGTCTACGTCTACGTCGGCAAGAACTTCAATTCCAACTGCGGAATCGTCCTCACCCGGGAAGGGGTCGTGCTCGTCGACAGCGGGCACAACCCGACGGACTCGCGCGCGATCCTCGCGGCTGTGAGGAAGCTCACTCCGCTGCCCGTCCTTTTCCTCATCGACACCGAGCCGCATCCGGACCACACCACCGGCCATTTCGTCTTCTCTCCTCCCGCGACCCTCGTCGCCGCGGAAGGCGCGGGCGAGTCGATGCGGGCGCGCGAGCGGGGGGACCCCGAGCGCATCCAGAAGCTCGCGGCCGTCTCGCCCGAGATGCGCGCTGCGCTCGAGGGCTATCGCTTCGTGGCGCCGCAGGTCGAGTACCGCCAGAAGATGACGCTCAGGGTCGGGGAGCGGACGTTCGAGCTGATGTACCTCAAGGGCGTGCACAGCGAATCGGATACCGCCGTATGGCTTCCGAAGGAACGCGTGCTGTTCTCGGCGGCCGGCATCGTCGTCGGCCAGATCAACAACCTCCGGCCCATCGTGTCCATTCCCGACATCCTCGCCGCCGCGAAGACGATGAAGAGCCTGAACCCGCTGCACGTGGTTCCCGGGCACGGGACGCCCGGCACGGTGAAGATCTTCGAGGACAGCGAAAAATACTACGCGCTGCTCCTCGAGCGCGTCGGCAGGCTGGCGAAGGAAGGCAAGCCGCTCGATCAGATCAAGAAGGAAGTGCGCATGCCCGAGTACGAAAATTGGAGCGCGCAGGAGCGCTTCCCGACCAACGTGGAGGCGGCTTACCGGGCGGTGAAAGGCGGCTGAGCGCAGGCCGCGGCGTTCCTCAATCCGGTTCACCCTCGAGAATGGTGAGACCGTACGGATCGTTGCCGACGCCGGTCACCGTCGCGACGACTGCGCGCGCACGAAGATCGATCACCCACACCGTCCCGCTCGGCGGGGCGCTGGGAGCGAGACGCGGCCCGCCCGAGACGACCGCGTAGCGGCCGTCGGAAGTGACGGCCGTGCCCTTGGGGCGGCCCGGAAGCACGCTGCCGTCGGGCTCTGCCGGCCGGGTGACAGGAATGCGCGCGACCTCAGCGCGCGGATCGTGCGCGAGCGCCAGGCGCAGATCGACGATCGACACGTTGTTCGCCCGGAAATTCGCCACGATGATCTGCCGCCCATCGGGCGTCCAGGCGACCGTGAAAGGCCGCGTCTGGCCGTTGGGGTCGTCCGTCCCGACGCGGACGCGGGCGGCCTCGGCGCCCGCCGCGCCGGCGCGGGCGCGGTCCACGTCGATGATGGAGATGGTGTTCCCTTCGAAGTCCGCCTGAGCGCTTTCCCGCGCCGTGACGGCGATGAATTTGCCGTTCGGGCTCGCCTTGATGCCGAAGGGACCGGTCTGCACGGGAATGCGCGGCGCGACTTCGACGACCGGCGCACCGGTCAGCGCCTGGTGGAGATCCATCACGGACACATCGTCCGTGCCCGCGTTACCCGAGAAAAGATAAGTCTTTCCGTCGCTGCCGCGGCCCAGGGCGAGAAATTCCGGATTCGGCCAGCAGCCGAACTGCGGATCGGGAGCTTCGAACGGAACGACTGGGGGCGGAGTCGGCGAAACGAAGGGAACGGGGAAGCTCGGGCAAGCGTGCGCCGGATGCCCGAGCGCCATCTCGATCTGTCCGCGGCGGCCTCCGGTGCTTCGGTCGATGAGGCTGATGCGATTCGAGCCGTCCTCGGTCAGCCAGTTTTCCGAGTGGCTCACGAGGAGCAACTCGGGAAGGACCACGAGGCCGACCGCCCCGAAATAACCGCTGTCGAGATTCTGCTTGAGCGCGCGATCGGTGTTGTCGAATTCGGGCCGGAGCATCCTGTCTACGTCCATGACCGAAACGCTTCCGCGGCCGCCGTGCTGGAGGAACTCGGCGTTGTTCACGGCTCCGTGGTGGTTGATCACGTACGCCGTGCGGCGATCTTCGCTCAGCACGATGTTTGCGGGATCGCCGACGGGCGTGCCGTCGAGGCGATCTGCGTGCACCTTGGATCGGCTCACGATAGCGTTCGGCGTGTTGTTGTTGTGCCGCTTCAGCGCGGCGCGGAAGTCGATCGCGTAGATCCGCGGGTCCCGGCGTCCGGTAGCGAGGATGAACGCATCGTCCGCGAGCGCGACGTCCGCGGCGGCGAGGATCGACAGCAAGAAGGCGGCCCAAGGTGCAAGAACGATGTTTTTCATTACGTGATCCTCCTTTGCGGAAAATCATGCGCGCGCCGAACGAGCCGCGTCAAGCGCCGGCGCGCTGTCAGGAAACTGCGGATACCGTCGCATGGAAGCCGAAGGAACGCGTGCTGTTTTTTCTCAGATGCGGCGTCCCGTCGCGGGATCGAACACGTGCGCGCGCCCGGCTTCAGGAGAAAGGGAGAGCCTGTCGCCGGGGCGCAGGTTCGCCCGTCCGTGCGTGACGACCGTCAGGGAAACGTCAGCGACCCGGACTACCAGTTCCGTTTGTGCACCCATCGGCTCGACGACGACCACTTCGGCGGCGATGCCGCCGCTGCCTTGGCCGGCGAGCCCGATGTGCTCCGGGCGGATGCCGTACTTCACGACCTTGCCGGCGATGCCGCCCGGCGCTTCGACCGGCCAGCGCTGTCCCAGCGCGTTCACGCAGGAGGAATTACCGCTCCCCGTGAGCGCGCCTTCGACGATGTTCATCGCCGGCGATCCGATGAACTGCGCGACGAACAGGTTCACCGGCCGGTCGTAGAGGTCGAGCGGCGCGCCAAACTGCTCGATGCGGCCGTCGTTCACCACCGCGATTCGGTCGGCCATGGTCATCGCTTCGACTTGGTCGTGCGTAACATAGACCGTGGTGGTCTTCAGGCGCTGGTGCAGGGCCTTGATCTCGGCGCGCATTGCGACGCGCAGCTTGGCGTCGAGATTGGACAGCGGTTCGTCGAACAGGAATACCTTGGGGTCGCGCACGATGGCGCGGCCCATCGCCACGCGCTGGCGCTGCCCGCCCGAAAGCTCGCGAGGATAGCGGTCGAGATGAGGTTCCAGATTGAGGATTCTTGCCGCTTGGGAAACCCTTTCCTCGATGACCTTGTTGTTGTCCCTGCGCAAACGGAGCGAGAAGCCCATGTTCTCCCGCACCGTCATGTGCGGATAGAGCGCGTAGCTCTGGAACACCATCGCGACGTCGCGGTCTTTGGAGTCGACGTCGTTGACGACCCGGCCGTCGATCGCGATCGTCCCGCCGCTGATCTCCTCGAGACCGGCGAGCATCCTGAGGAGCGTCGACTTGCCGCAACCCGAGGGACCGACCAGCACCATGAATTCGCCGTCGGCGATGTCGAGAGAAATTCCGTGGACGACCTTCGTCGCGCCGAAGGATTTTTGAACGCTTTCGAAAGAAACCGAGGCCATCAGCTCTTCACCGCCCCGGCGGTCAATCCGCCGACCATGTAGCGGCGGAAGGCGTAGTAGATCGCCGCCGGCGGCAGCGCGTAGATGAGCGCGGTCGCCATGAGGATCTCCCAGGGCGAGTCGTCCGAGGCGAGAAAGTGGCCGAGGCCGACCGCGAGCGGGATGGTATTCTCGTGCGACAGAAGCAGGAACGCGTACAGGTACTCGTTCCAGGCGAGCAGCACGGCGTAGGTGCCGATCGCGACCAGCGAAGGCAGCATCAGCGGCAGGTAGACGAGGCGGAAGAGCTGCAGCGGCGTGGCGCCGTCGATGCGCGCCGCCTCGTCGAGCTCCCATGGCAGCTTGTCGGAGGCCTGCTTCAGTACCCAGATGGCGTAGGGCGAGGCGAGCGTGACCATCGCGAGCACCAGCGACCAGCGGCTGTTGAGCAGCCCGTAGGCGCCCATCGCCTTGTACATCGGCACCGCGAGAAACGCCGCCGGGATGAAATAGGTGAACAGCGCCGCGTTCATCACTGTGCGCCCGCCGCGCACCTTGAGGCGGCTGATGGCGAAGGCGGCGCAGGTCGCCACCGCGAGCGTGATTGCGCCCACGGCGAGCGCGATCCACAGCGAGTTCCAGATCTGGTTCCAGAAGTGGTGCAGGTAGAAGTGCTCCTGGCGGAACACCGTGCCGAAGTTGCGCAGCGTCGGCTTGTCGGGCCAGAGCGCGCCGGAGAACGCCGAGTCCTTCGACGAGATCGAGAACAGGAAGATGTGGTAGATCGGGATCAGCGTCCAGAGCAGGATCGGGATCGCGACCAGCCACAGCTTCGCTTCGCTAAGCAGTTTCCTGCTGGTCATCTACGGATAGCCGTTTCATCATGAAGTAAACCATCGGCAGCACGAAGGGCAGCGCCACCACGATGGTCGCCATCGCCTGGTCCACCTGGTCGAGTCGGATATAGCGGATCCCCAGCGTGGCGAGCACGTGCGTCTGGTCCGCCGGCTGGCCGCCGGTGAGGAGGTAGACGCTGTTGAAGTCGCCGAGCGTCCATATCAGGCTCAACAAGGTTGAAGTCAGATAGAGCGTTCTTATGGAGGGCCAGGTGACGTACCTGAACTTCTGCCAGCCGCTCGCGCCGTCGACGCTAGCCGCCTCGTAGAGCTCCTTCGGGATCGCGAGCCGCCCGGCCATCAGGATCAGCGTCCAGAAGGGCAGCGCCTTCCAAATGTGCACCAGCATCGCCATCGCCATCGCGAGCTGCGGATCCCGACAGATACAGGGCCAGCAGAAACTTCAGATTTACCGCAATCAACAAAAACAAAATCGTATTGACCACGGTGCGGAAGAACACCGGGTCCTCGAACAGGCGCAGGTAGGTCGCGGGATTGCGCGCGAGCCATAGGCCGTACGTCACCGGGTAGAGCACGAACACGGCGAACACGAGCAGATACGGGGCGATGAGGATCAGCCCCCATGTCTGCGACGTGGTGAGACCCTTCCGGGGAGGCTTTACCGGGCTCGCCGGCTGCACCCCCGGAAGGACAATCGAAGACACGTAAAACCTATCCTGCGACCTGCTTGATCCTCGCGATCATCTCGTCGACCGCCTTCTCCGCCGGCCACTTGTCGTTGGCGATGCGGTTGATGGCCTTGGCCCAGACGTTCTCGTTGTTGAGGATCGTGAACTTGTAGTTCTTGGTGAACTCGAACGGGACCGTGCCGGCCGAGAACTGGTCGTGCACGATCTTGCGGTGCGGGTCCGAGGTCCAGAAGTCGCGCGCAGCCCCCGATTTCGTGACCGGATACCAGCGGCCGAGCGAGCCCTCGACGTACGGGATCAGGTTCTCGTCCTGCATCATGAACTGGACGAATTCCTTGGCGCGCTTCTTGTTCTTCGCGTTCTCGAAGATCACGCCGACCTTGACCGCCGAGCGGTACACCATCGGCTTGCCGTCGGGCTTGGCCGGGAAGCCGGAGGTGGCGATCAGCTCGCTGTAGTTCTTCTTCGCCTCGGCGCGCTGCTCCGGCGTGAGCTTGTCGTTGTTCGAGTCGTCGAGCCACTTCGCGGCGATCGAGATGGTCGCGTTGTGCGTCATCATGATCTGCTTGTTGTGGAAAGCGACGTTGTTGTCCGGGTCCTTCCAGTTCACGGCCGAAGGCGGCGTGCAGCCCTTCTCGATGGTGGAAGCGTAGTCGCTGACCGTGGCGACCAGGCCCTTGCGCACCTCGGGCTTGTCGACGGTCAGCTTGCCGTCGTCGTCCACCACCTTGACGTTGTACGCGTCCATGTAGGTGAGGAACGAGTAGAACGAGTCCGAGGAATCGACGCCCATCGGCGAGCCGATCGAGTAGATGCGCTTGCCGCTCTTCTTGCGGTAGCCGGCCTGCGCCTTGTCGCACCAGAAGTCCCAGTAGGCTTTCCAGGTTTTCGGGATGTCGGATTCCTTGTAGCCCGCTTCCGCCAGCATGTCCTTCCAGTACTGGATGTGCATCGTCTGGCGCTTCATCGGGAACGCGTAGTAGGCGCGTTTCTTGGTCTTGTCGTTCCACATGAAGGTGGTTTCCAGGGTGATCGGCAGGAAATTCGCCTTCATCGGCACGAGGATGTCCGACAGGTCTTCGAGCCTTCCCTCGAACGCCCACTTGCCCGCCACCTGGAAGTCGAACACGTCGCCGTACGCCACGTCGGGCGGCGTGCCCGAATCGAGCGCCGCGACCACTTTGGGCACCGATTCCTGCGGCGCATAGCGGGAGAGTTCCACCTTGACGCCGGTCTTCTTCTGGAACTTGTCGATCATGGCGTCGAGGGCTTTGTCCTCCTGAGGATAGAACCCTTTGGTCCAGTACACCACCAGCGTCTCCTGCGCCAGCGCCGACAGCGAGCACGCGGCGAAAAGCGATGCTGCAGCGAGTTTTTTAAAAGTCACGGCTAATCCTCCCTGTCGATACGCAGTCGTATGGTAACGGACAATTCCTATTTCCGGTTCGGTGGATTTGCCTGAATCGACAAGGCGATTCGGTTCGAATATAGCCAAAAAAAAGCGCACGGGCTTCGGTTCCCTACAAGCTCGGTGTTACTCCAACGGTCCCGCGTCCCAAGCCGGATGCCCAGGTACCGCAGGCCTCTGCGATCTCCCGCAGCACGTCGCCGTCCGACCTTCCCGAGCTCCTGAGGACGTGGAAGCCGTGATCGGCGCCTTCCAGCCAGTGCATCGTCCACCGCCCGCGCAGACGATCGGCGACGGCTTCCATCAGATCGCGCCGGCATAGCGTGTCGCGGGTGCCGTTCAGGCACAGCACCGGCACCGCGATTTTCGCGAGGTGCGCGTCGCGCAGCTCCTCGGGCTTGCCCGCAGGATGAAGCGGGTAGGCTAGGAGCAGCAGGCCCTCGCAGGAAAACCCGTCCGCCGCGAGCATCGAAGCCGCCCGTCCGCCCATCGATCGCCCGCCGAGGACGAGGGCCTGTGGCGCGATTTCGCGGCGGGCGTGCGCGGCCACGGCGGCGACGCATTCCTGCAGGCGGGGCATGGGGTCCGGACGCCTGGAACCCTTCTCCTTGTAAAGGAAATTGAAGCGAACGACGTGAAAACCGCGTCTGCGCAGCTGCTCCGCCAGGCCGAGCACGCCGCTGTCGGCCATGTGGCCTCCAGCGCCGTGCGCGCAGACGAAGAGCGCGCCGTTAGAAACTGCGAGGGCGGGCTCGAAGATCGCGGAGGTTTCCTCCTTTCCGACCTTGACCCGCCATTCACTCGCGCTCACGGCGGGTGCGTCCATGCAAGCGCGCGTTATTTCATCCGATCCCTGATCTTGGCGAGGGCCCCGCGGGCGCACTCTTCGTCGAACTGGCCGCCGGGGGCGCCGCTCACTCCGAGGCCGCCGATGGTGTTGCCACCGGCCATGATGGCGATCGCGCCCTGCGCGTAGGTCACGTTCGGCAGCTGGGTCGTCGGCACGTTGCTCGGCGGGTTCTTCGCCATGCGGTCGGCGATCTGCTTGGTGGTCTCTTCCTTGCGCGACAGGCCAAGCGACGCGATCGTGTAGGCCTTGTAGTAAGCGTTGTCCATCGAGTGGATCGGCGCGCCGTCGCCGCGCAGCACGGCCTGACGCACGCCGTCGAGATCGACGACGACCGCGACCACCTGGTAGCCCTTCTGCGCGCAGGCCGCGACCGAATCGCCCACGAGCTGGTTCGCGAGCGCCGCCGACAATTTATGTGTAGTCACCAGGCCCTGACCTAGAGCTCCTGTCGCCACCGCGACGGCCGCAAAGGCGAGCGCGACGGCCTGCAGTCCGGCTGAGATTCGTGGCATCGGGTTTCTCCCTATCGGTTTCGTTGGGGCTCCCACGATACTTCAAAACATCCTGCCGCGGAAGTGGCGTCAGAGCTCGTATTTGTCGTGGTAGCGCACCCAGGCCTGCGTGAATTCCAGGCCGTCCTCGTCCCGCCCCTTCGGGACCAGGTCAAGGTAGTGGTAGGCGGTGTTCAGCATGTCGATTCCCCGCGCGTAAGAGGAGTAGGTGTGAAAAACTGCGCCGCTCGGGTCCCTGTAGAACACGCTCACGCCCTCGCGGTCGGTGACGCCGACGTCGGATTTCGAAAAGTTGTAGAACGCCGCTCCGCTTTCGACTTCCTGCGGAGTGAACGAGGCCTGATAGTCGTAGTTGAATTCGTTCTGCCCGGAGGAGACCCACTTGAAGCTCCAGCCCATCCGTTTCCTGAACGCCTCGAGCTTGGCGAACGGGGCCCGGGAGATGGCGACGAAGCTCACGTCGCGGTGATTGAGGTGGATGCCGAGGCCGTTGAAATTGTCCGCCCAGAAGGAGCAGTGCTTGCAGCCCTCGTCCCAGTCGGGCGCGAACATGAAGTGATAGACGACGAGCTGGCTCCTGCCGTCGAAGAGCTCAGGCAAAGTCTCCCTGCCCTTCGGCCCCTCGAAAACGTATTGCTTGTCGACCTTTTCCCAGGGCAGGGCGCGCCGCTGCCGGGCGAGCTCGTCGCGCAGCCGGGTAAACTTCTTTTCCTTCGCGAGGAATTTCCTGCGCGCCCCTATCCAGGCCTTGTGCGATACGATCCGATGCTTCCCGATTCCCTTGCTCGCGCGTAATTTCGCCATGTGGGCCTCACGTGTTGATTGCTTCGTCGTCTTCCCGGTTTGATCCAGGTCAAGCCGCTAGATTGACACTCTATTCGTTTGC